>JAEEGL012451447.1_pt1 | contig 13953 bp, 17 predicted proteins | sample 9134231 | NCBI WGS metagenome assembly JAEEGL01 (sample SAMN16246548, study PRJNA631951) | gut metagenome | biome: gut microbiome; feature: rumen; material: fiber-attached | host: Bos | place: Iran: Karaj | collected 2018-10
CCGTACATACTTAAACCAATTCTAAATCCATTAGCAAAGTTGTGTTTTTCATGAATAAGTGATGTATATGACCTATCAACATGAACAATAGGTATATTACCTAAATCTATTAGTGATGTAACATCTAAAAAGTTTTTAACTTGAATATCATAGAATTTATCGTTTAAACCTTCTGTTGCAAAATGAGTATAAATTCCTTCAATGGAAATATTATTATGATTTGATAATTCCTCAAAAGCGTTTTTAAATTCATTTTTTGATTTAAAACCTAATCTATTCATTCCAGAATCAATTTTAAAATGAATATTTAATTTATCTGAAAACTTTAAACTTGATAATTTTTTAGCTTCATCAAGTGAAGAAATTGTTAACGTTATATTATTGTTAATGGCATCATAAACATAATCTAAGTCTACTGGCTCCAAACAAAGAATTGGCGTAGAGTCATCATACTTACGAACATCTAAAGCTTCCTCAACGGAAGAAACAGCAAAATAGTTTATTCCTAATTCTTTCATAATTCTGACAAGATAAAGCCCATGATGATAACAATTATTCTTAACAACTCCAAAATAATATTTATAGTTTTTATTAAATTGCATAATCTTTTTAAGATTACTTCTATACTTTGAGCAATCAACTTCTAAATATGTTTGCCTATACATGATGACACCTCTATTCATTATATTTAATTTTATCATAAACATTACATTTTTGTATTTAAAGAAGAAAGGAAAAAGTAAAATGAAAAATGATATCGATCAAGAAAAAGCATCTGATTGTTTAAAAAATCATTCATTAATCATTGCTGGAGCCGGTTGTGGAAAAACGACTACACTTCTAAAAAAGATAGAAAAAATAATATCATCAGGTGTAAATGAAAAAGAAATACTTGCTATATCGTTTACAAATGAAACTGTAAATAATTTAAAAGAAAAATGTAAATATAATATTAAAATATCAACATTTCATAAGCTAGCCCTAGAATATATTAAAGAAGATTATGATATAGCTGATGAGTATATAATTTATGATGTTATAAGAAAATTTTTAAAAAATATTCCTGATAAACTTAAAAAATACCTATATTATAGATTTAGTGATAAAACAAGCAAATATAGTGATAAAAGATATGAAAAAACATTACTATCAGATAGCTCAACAAGTCTATCAAACACACTTAAAAACATCTGTAAAATTATAAAAACAAATAATGTAGAAATTAAAAATCTACAATCGAAAAAATTTAGTAAAACAGAAAAAATATTAATATACTGCGCAACGAAAATCCTTAACATTTATCAAATAAATCTGGAAGAAAATAATTTACTTGATTTTGACGATATTATAATTAAAGCCACGCATATCATTAAAAATACTCGAATCTATCCACAATACAAGCATATTCTAGTTGATGAATATCAAGATATATCATTTATAAGGGAAAAATTTCTAGAAGCTTTAGCAAATAAAAATAATGCGATTTTAACTGTTGTCGGTGATGACTGGCAATCTATATATCGCTTTAGTGGATCAAATATTTCTTTATTTTTAGATTTTGAAAAAAGATATAAAAATGCAAAAAAATACTTTATTCAAAATACATATAGATGTCCACAAAAAATAATTAATATATCAACTAAGTTTATTTTAAAAAATAAAATGCAAATTAAAAAAACAATTATTTCAAACAATAATAATAAAGGCATATACAAAAAAATATACACAATGAATAATTCAAAATGTTTATATAAGATTCTTACAAAGATTCCAGAGAATAAAGAAGTGTTGATATTATCAAGAAATAATTATGATATCAACAATTACACATCAAAAAGAATAAATTATGTTAATAATAAATTTATAATAGATGGTATAACAAAAGAAAATATTCGTTTCATGACAATTCATAGTGCCAAAGGTCTTGAAGCTGATGTTGTAATTATCATAAATCTAACATCAGGAAATAATGGACTTCCTTCAAGTAAAGTTTTAAAAATTGAGGAAAAACTTATTGATTGTAACGAATCAATAAGGCACGCAGAAGAACGTCGGTTATTTTATGTTGCACTAACAAGGACAAAATCTGATTTATATATGATAATTAATAAAAAAAATAGTTCCATTTTTGTAAATGAAACATAAAAAAAAGCCATGATGGCTTAAATTATAAAATGGTGGCTCCAGCGGGAATTGAACCAGCGACACAAGGATTTTCAGTCCTCTGCTCTACCGACTGAGCTATGAAGCCAACATGGCGGTTCCGACGGGAATTGAACCCGCGATCTTCTGCGTGACAGGCAGACGTGATAACCGCTACACTACGGAACCAAATTGGTTGCGGGAGAAGGATTTGAACCTACGACCTTCGGGTTATGAGCCCGACGAGCTACCAGACTGCTCCATCCCGCGATAAATAAGTGGCGGAGGAAAAGGGATTCGAACCCCTGCGCCGCTTACGCGACCTCCTGGTTTTCAAGACCAGTCCCTTCAACCGGACTTGGGTATTCCTCCAGACACAAAAAGATTATAACATAAGTTTAAAAACCATGTCAATTATATTTTATGAATAAACCTCAGAAATTTAGACCAATTTTATTAAAAAATACTTGAAAAAAACTAAAATACATATTATACTTAAATAGTCTTAATTAATAAGACAGTGCCTTGCCCAAGTGGCGGAATAGGTAGACGCACAGGACTTAAAATCCTGCGGGTGTTAAAGCTCGTGCCGGTTCAAGTCCGGCCTTGGGCACCAAAATAAAAAAATATCACCAACATGGTGATTTTTTTTATTTTGTATCAGAGAATTCTTGCTTTTTCTCCTCTATCCATTTTGGAAGATTATTCTTTAGTGTATCAAATCCAGAATCAAGTTTTGATATTTCTTCACGTGAATAACCTTCTTTAAAATTTAAATGCTTTATTGTTAATTTTAACTGCTTCAATTCGTCGTTTACTTCAAGAACTTGGCATTTAATCTTTTCCCCTACTTTAGCATAATCACTTACATTTCTAACAAAATCACTTGAAATTTCAGAGATATGAATCAATCCAGTATAATCATCTTCTGTTCTAATAAATATGCCATACTTTTCAATTCCACAAACAGTACAGTTAATAACATCGTCTACTTTATACATTTTAATAACACCTTCAAAGTTATATTAGCATATAAAGTTTACATAAACAAGCTAAAGATATATAATTATATTGGAGGAAATATGGAAGATAAAATTAAAGAATTAATCGAAAATATAAGACCATATCTAAATATGGATGGTGGCGATATTGAATATATAAAATATGAAGATGGATACGTTTATGTTAAGCTTACAGGAGCATGCCAAGATTGCATGCATCAAGACATGACAATAAACGAAGGAATTGAAGAAATGATTAAACAAGAAGTTCCTGAAATTAAAGGTGTAATAAACGTAACTTTATAACCAAGATATTCGATCAATATTAACATATGAATTAATTAATTCATATGTTTTTTTTATAAAACTCTCATAACTGTTCGTATCACTAAACTTACCAGAAAAATATTCTTCACTTTTATTTTCATAATAATCAAAAAAATTACTTGGATATACAATCCTTGCATAAAGCATCGATGCCGAATACTTTGTTAATAAATTAGTTTTTAAATAATATTCAAGATCATTTATATAATCCAAATCACTATAATACATGCTTTTAATATACTCTGCTATATCCCTAACCTCAAGATCAATCATCAAATTAAAGGGATTATAAAAGAAAAGATTCTTTATGTGCGCAGGCATTCTCCTATGAGTAAAAGATATTCGATCATTTATGGAAAACCTAATATTCTTTTCAATTGTTTTAACATATATAAGTGCATTTTCTGCTAGTCCTAAATAATAAAAAAATAATGGTGCGATATTTTTATTAGAAACAAGATAATTATTTGCATGTAAATGCAAATAATCAATTTTATTTTCCCATAAAATATCCCAGTTACACTTAAAATTAAAATTTCTATTTAAAAAAACACTAGACCGTTTATAAAAGTTAAGCATCTCATAAAAATCCAATTCATTATCATAGTTTAAACCAATATCAAGTAAATAGTATTTCTCATTATCAATAGTTGAAAGAATATTGTTATATATATTTTTCTTTAATTTATATACATAAAAATAGTGTTTATTTAGTTCATCACATATATTGTAAATAAAATCAAAATCTCGATAATGATTATATTTTGAAAAAAGATAAGTAGTATGATTATCCTTTAATAAATAATAATCATCATGCTTATCTATATTAGTTATATCAATGCTATATAAATAATCAATTAGGTTTTTCATATAATCACTTAATTAATTATATAAAAAAAGATTAATCATTATGATTAATCTTATTATATATTTCATCAAATAATTTTTCAGCTGATTTTAAAAACTCATTTTTTAATTCTTCATAATTATTAATTGCAGGAGCAACATTTGAAGATGCTTCATTTAAATTATATTCCTCCACTGGTTTTTCTACAACAGGTGCTGCTTGTTCAACTGCAGGAATATTTGAAGGAACTGGTTCACTAGTTACAGCTGGTTCATTATTTAATTGAGGATTATTAAATGTATCAGCAGAAACAGGATTAATTGAAGATATATCAGTTTTTGTAATGTCTTCAGGTACAATTTGTTCAAATACTGGTGTAGCATTAGAAGCATCACTACCAACTTCACTTGAATCTGGAATAACATATGAATTCTTAAGAGCATCAAATGATGCAACTGGAAGAGTTAACTGACGATAATATATATCATCTGCTTTTAATTCTGAATTAACACTAGCATATTCAATTTTTTCACCAGAGATTATTTTCTTTAAACATTCTTTTGTATTCTTCCACTCTTCAGCATCAGTTATACCAACTACTTTACCTAAAACTTCCTTACATACTAAGATAATTGGAAGTCCCATTGATCCAGTACTTTCACCATCAAAAATAATGTATTTAACATCATTATATTTAAAAGCTGTAACAACTTCTCTTTCTTGAATATTTCCAGATATTAGGTTTAGTTTAACCTTTGTCATATTTATCCCTTCCTATTCTCATTAGCATTATATCAAAAGTACAATTTTAAATCAATCATTATTACTGGTTTTTTTTATGCAAAACCACTTACAACCATAAGCACAATAATCACTTATATATTTATCTAAATTTGCTATATCATTTATTGGTTTATAATGCTTATTGCCTTTATCATTAAATCCTTTTAATCTTAATTTATTATAGGCATAATCACCAACAATATAATCAAACTCATCAAAATAATCTGTTATTTTTTCATTAAGTAATTCAATATCTATTACGTCATTATCATCATTAATTACTTCATATTTTTTATTATTAATCTTAATAGTTTTCATATATATCACCTCTTTAATTATATCATAAATTACTGCTTTTCATATTAATTCCTGCACTTAAAAAATCAGCAAATCTTCCATATACTATTTGAGATGAAATTAAAAAACGATATTTAGTTTTATTTTTTGTTTCAAGTGTAGGTTTAAAAATACTTTGTTCAACTTCAACAGTTAGGTACAAGTTTACAAGTGTGTTATTAAGACCATAATTTTTTGCATCAAAATCTAAGTAAAAATTATATGTTGTTAAAAAGTCATAAGATAAAAATATATTAGGTCCAAAATTATATAAAAAAGGATTATTAGATACAATACCAATTGGAACTACAAGATATGTATTATTATTTATATTTAATTTTTTAAAATAGTTGGTTACATATTTACTATATAAAATATGTTTAATATTATTTTTAAATTCACTTGTATATTTAACAATATATTTATTAATATAATTTATATTATAATTTGCTCCAATAATTTCTTTTTTATCATTATATTGAAAATTATAAACTTTATTATAATCAAGATTACTTATACTATTAATAAAAGTATTTAATTCATTTTTTATTATAATTTTATTATTTTCATATATAAAAGCATCTAGTCTTTTAATATATTTACTACCAAAATATAAAACATAAAATAAGAAAAGGATAAAAATAATTATAAAATTTATAAGTATTATATATTTTCTTCTTAACATATTTAATAATATGAAAAAAATGATAATAAATTATCATTTTTTAAAGAAATTAATACCTAAAAAATTGTTTAGTAGAAAGAATATTGCAAATAATAAACCACCAATAATAACTATGGTAAGAATAATTAAAATAAGTTTATGACCTTTAACTTCCTTCTTTAAATCATCAAAATCATCAAAATCACTTTGAGTAAATGATGTTGTAGTAGTATAAAAAGATTTATCTAATGTTTCATCTTCTTCAATTGGAGCATTAGCAAGTTTATCAGTTATTTCTTCTTGCATTCCATCAAGTACTACTGTATTATCATCACCTTTTAAATCAGGAAATAAATCAAGTGGATCATCAGAACCCTTTTTATTTTCTAATTCTTTTTGTGTGATGGTATTAATTAGTTCAAGTAATTCATCTTTATCTACTTTAGCATCCTCATTACCAGCAGACTTTCCTTCAATATTTAAATCTTTTAATATATCATATTGCGTATCTCTTAATTTTTTAAAACGATTTTTCTCATAATCAACGTTTTCTTGTTCTTTAGCTTTTTCTAATATTAAATTGATATCATATTCTTTTGTTTCAACTTGAGTTATATCGTTATCATTTACCTCTTCAGGTATTGTTATTGACTTACGTTTAGGGGCTTCATTATATCTTGTTTCTAAAATTCTTTTAATATGATCAATATCAATATTTGTGCCATTATCACTTAGTACAGTCGCGTTTGTTTTAATAGTATATTTATCTAGTTCCTCATTTGAAATGCTTTTATAAAGTTCTTCATTTCTCTTAGATCTAGATCCAAGTTCTTCATGTGCATCAGTGTACTTTTCCATCCTTGTTTGCATTTTATAGCACCCCAATCTAATAAAATAATAACATATATTTAACTATTTTTAAATAATATAATTGATTTTATATATTATTTTTTTTATAATATTAATGGTGAAGAAAAATGGAAAAAATTAATGTAAATGAAGAACAATGTATTGGTTGTGGAGCTTGCGTTGCAATAGATCCAGAACATTTTGATTTTAACGATAACGGTTTATCAAGTGTTATTAGTAATGAAAATCTAGATTCAGCAAATTTAACTAGTGCTTTAGAATCATGCCCTACTGGTGCTATTACTAAAGGTGAAGGTAATAATTGCTCTAAAGATGAATGTAATTGCTGCTCTGATTGCACAAATGATGAAAACTGCGATTGTGGATGCGAAAACTGTGATTGTAAATAATTAAAAAAAGCCACTTTAAAGTGGCTTTTTTAAATGCTATATAATCTTTTAATCTCTTTTAATGTAAGAAGTCTATACTCCCCAGATTTTAAATCATGAATGTCTAAAAAAGCATAATGCGTACGTGTTAATTTAATAACATCATGATGTAAGCTAGCAAAAATATTTCTTACAATATGATTTCTTCCTTCTACAATAGTTATTTCAACCAAAGATGTATTTTTTTCTATATTTTTACTTTTAATTTTAAAATTAGAAGTATCAACTTTTCTTCCATCAATAACAATACCTTTTTTTAAACTAACAATATCATCTTTACTAAGAAGTCCTTCAATTTTAGCAAGATATGTTTTCTTAACTTCATTTTTAGGATGCATTAAGTAATTAGCAAGTTCCCCATCATTAGTTAAAATAATTAAACCAGTCGTATCATAATCAAGTCTTCCAACAGGATATATTCTGTACTCAGAATTTATGATATCAACAACTGTTTTCCTACCCTTATCATCAGATGCTGAGCAAATAACTTCTCTAGGTTTATTAAGTAAATAATACACCTTTTTTTCTTCTTTATTAATAACCACATCATCAATAGTAATAATATCAGTTCCACTTACTTTAGTCCCAAGTAATGTAACTTTAATGCCATTAACTTTTACTCTTCCATCAGTAATAAGTTTTTCTGCATTTCTTCTTGATGTGTACCCATAGTTTGCTATTACTTTCTGTAGACGTTCCATTTGTATCACCAAAAAAATTATACCATAATTAAGAAAAAAATAAAAAAAGATGATAATATTTTTATTTATCTATACACTTTAAATAGATTGGATCTTCAAAAACTATTTTGTTCTTGTCATATACATAAGCACTACCAATAATATTGTTTTTTAAACTAACATCTTTATTTAAAACATATTCAACTCTTAAGTTTTTTAACAAATCTTTTTTTGTTAAATAATAATAATTATTTTTCATAAAAAAAGAACATTTTCTTTTTTTATAAAATTTATTATTTATATTTAAATCATATTTATTAATAATTAAATATTTTTTGTACTTGTTAAAAATATCTATATATTTATTTTTATGAAAATTAAAATCATCGCTCATATTTAAAGATACAATAGTTAAATCAATATTATCTTTAGTTGCTGTAGTTATTAAAGTTCTATAAGCTTTTTTAGTATATCCTGTTTTTCCACCGGTAGTATATTTATAATTATATAAGGTTTTATTTTTATTATACCAATCAAAAGATTTTATATTAGATTTACATTTATAATGCTTTGTTTTAAAAATTTTGCGAAATATCTTATTTTTCATAGCTAAATTAGTTATAACTCCCATATCATAAGCAGTTGATACATTTCCCTTTATGTCATCATCAAGACCCGTTGGATTCATAAAAACTGTATTTTTAAGTCCTAATTTAATTACTTCACTATTCATAAGTTTAACAAATTCATCTATAGAACCACTAACATATTTAGCTAAGACAATTGCAGCATCATTACCACTTCTTAAGATCATTCCATATAATAAATCATTAACAGTAAGTTGTTCTCCTTTAACAAGGTAAATAGAACTTCCATGTGCTTGATTTACCTCTTCTCCTACAGTAACTATATCATTTAAATTACTATTATTTATAACTATATAAGCTGTCATGACTTTAGTAATTGATGCTATTAATCTTTTCTCATGTATATTAGATCCTTCTATTACCATATTATCATCTTGATTTAAAACAACATATGAAGCATTTATCCTTTGCACATTAATTAAAAAAACAAATAAAAAAACTATGATTTTTTTCATAGTTAATAATATGATTAATAAAAATAATTATTCATTTATGTATGTCCCACTTATTTTTTCTAAATCACTTTCTGTTGGTTGCTCTAATACCCATTTCCCTTTTATTTTTTCTAAATAAAAAATTATTTCATAATCAATTCTATTATTTGTCTTTTTCATTAAATCTAATTTATAAGATAGATATTTTTCGTTATCAAAATTATTATTTGAATCATAAAATAAATTTAGATTTTCAGACAAATAATCAATTGCTTCTTCTTCAGCTTTGTTCAAATCATAAACATTAATATTAACAGTTATAAGGACTTTGTTTTCATCATATTCCTCTTTTAAGATATCATATTCTAAGCTTTTGTATTGTCTTTTCAATATACTTTTATAAGTGTTTTTTTGTTTTATATTATATTCATCTATATTATCTAGTGCTGCATCAATTTCTTTATCAATTGTTTTATCTAATGCTTTATAAGAATTTAAATAATTAGTTACAACAGAGCTTGCTGATATGTTATTTTTACATCCCGTAAGTAAAACTATAATAAATAAAAAAAATATTTTTTTCATTGTTCACCTTTATAGATTTATTATACTCACTTTATTATTTTATATTCTTCTTATATATATATTTAATATATATAAATATATATATTAAATAAAAAAGATAATAAATAAAATTAATTCTTATTGAATAAAACACTCTTAAATAGAATTTTTCCTTAAAACTTAATAAATTAAAATTTATAAAAAAAATAAAAAGTAAAAATGCTGTATAAATTAAACCTATCATTTTATATATTATTTTAAGCATAAATCCTCCTTAAATAATTATATTTAATTAGGTGATAAAAATTGTTATTTTATATTATATATATTTTTATAATTAAAAACTTTTTATATCTTTTAAATATAAAATCAATATACAAAATTATTAATTACATATTTTTTTATACCAATAATAAAGCATTTTTTATAGCAATATTATTAGGAATAATATTAAAGATTATAGTTAATTCAATTAAAAAGATTAATATAAACGAATTATTAAAACTAATTGTAATTATAATAATTGATATCTATAAAACAATTATTAGCTATAATATTATACTTATTATAATGGCTGCCATATTCTCAGTTATTTATATTTATTTAAGTTACAAAAAAATATATTTTAACAATAGATTAATAAAAATATTTATATATATTAGTTATATTTTTTTACCAATAACACCGATATATCTAATAAAAAATAACTATAATTTAAAAATACCAATTGAAATTATTTTGATACCATCTATTGTTACTCTACTAATTATGTTAGGTATAAACAATATTTTAGATGCCAATATAAAAACAATTATAGGGGTTTTAATAATAGGTTTGCTTTCATTTAATATAAATAATTTGAAAAATAAAAAAAGAAATATTGTTTCAATATTTCTTATAATTATTTATTTAATATATTATTCTACATTATCTTGATCTAATGAAAGTAAGTCTTCCTCTTCTTCTAAATCATCACTAAAACTATTTTTAAGTGAAGTAACATCAACTTTGTTGATTGTATCAAATCTTTTAGAAATTTTTTCTGAAGTAGTATGAAGTTCCTTAACACTTTTATTAACAGTATCAATATTACGTGATAATTTATCCCATCTTTCTTTATATCTTGTGAAATCAATACTTAATCTATTTAGTTCATCATGAATAATTTTAGCGTACTTATCACGTTCCATATTCTTAAGAATCATAGAAATAACAGTTAAAGTGCTCATTAAAGTTGTTGGACTTGTAATCCATACTTTTTTATTATAAGCATCTTTAAGTAAATCATGATGATATGCATTAACTTCTGCAAAAATAGCTTCTGCAGGTAAAAACATAATTGCTTCACTTGCAGTTTCACCAGGTAATATATATTTAGATGCTATAGCATCTATATGCTTTTTAAAATCAATTTTAAATTGTTTTTCAGCTATTTTTCTCTCTTCAGCACCAAGTGATTTATCAGTCATTCTTTCATAGTTTTCTAAAGGAAATTTACTATCAATAGCAATAGTTCCAAGAGGTGCTGGAGCATATAAAATAGCATCAGCTATAAATCCATTGGATAATTTATGTTGCATTTCATAAATTCCATCATTATGATCTCCAAATATATTTGATAAAATATATTGAAGATTAACTTCACCAAAGGTACCTCTAGTTTTTTTATCAGTTAAAACACTTTGAAGTGAAACAATTTCTGTAGAAAGTGAATCTATTTTTTTCTGTGCTTCATCTATTTTTGTAAGTCTTTCAATAACACTATTAAAAGTTTTATTAGTTTTTTCAAAATTTTGATCTAATCTTTCATTAACTTGATCATTAATTCTTGATAACTTATTTTCAATTCTTTCATTAAGTTTATCAAAATCATCTCTAAGTTCACGGTAAAAATCATTAGTAAAATCACCAATATCTTTTGCAATATTAGTTTCTACTCTTCCCATTCTCTCAGTTAAATCATTAGAACCATTATTTCTTAAAAGTACTACTAATAAAAGAAGTATAATTAATGCAAGAAGTCCAATAATAACATATTCAATCATAAAAAGCTCCTATTCTAAATTATATTTTCTACTAATTACTTTACTTAAAATATAACCACCTAAAAGCATTAAACCAATTACAATAAAATATTGTGGATGAGTTAAACACTTAATTAAACTAAAGCCAAAGAATCCCCAGAATATTGTAATAAATATCTTCGCTATTATTTCAGCAGTCATATATTTTTTAAGTGGCATATTAGATACAGCTGCTAGTAAATTAATCATAAATGCTGGTGTAAAAGGCATAGATATAATGGTTGTTAATGTCTCTATTTTAATATCTTTATATTTATTTACTAAACTATTAAGTTTCTTTTTATCTTTATAAAACTTATATGCTTTCTTACTTAAAAGTTTATTAAATACAATATAAAAAAGTAAACAACCTAAAATAGTACATATATAAGATATTATTAAACCAAGCACTGTACCAAAAACAAGTAAATTAATTGTTACAAACAAAAACATTGGTAATACTGGAAAAAGAGGTTCTAGTATTATTAATAAACAACAAAGAACACCACCCCAAATACCAGATGCTTGTAAATAATTATTTAATATATTGTTTATACTATTTATCCATGCCATAATAATCACATATATATTATACAACATTTGTATGTAATTTAATAAGTATTTTACAGTATACTATACTACTTAATGACATTTATTACATCATAACCATATACACTTAATATATTTGTAGCTTTTTTACTTTTTACTCCTCCACTACATATTAAATAATAACTTTCATTTTTATTTAAATATTTATGATGATTAAATATTAAATCATCATAAGGTATATTAATAGAACCTGGTATATTCTTTTTAATATATTCGTATTTAGGTCTAACATCTATTAATTTACCCATATAAGATTTATAGTCTTTTATATTTATATTTTTCATATATTTATTCACCTAATATAAAATATTATAAAAAGTAAAATATAAATATAATATATACCTATTAATTAATATAAAAAACTCCATATTTTCACATGGAGTTTTTTTATATTCTATTCAGAGAAGAAATCATCAAAGAATTCATCATCAGTTATTAAATTATCATTAACAATAATGCTATCGGCATCAACATTAATCTTAGGTTTATCATTTATAACATCATCTAATGTATCAATGTCTTCTGGAGTATTATTAGATGGTTTAGGTTCTTCAGCTTTAAATTCAGGTTTAATGTTAGTAACTGGCTTACTAACATTAACATTATCTTGTTTAATAAATCTTGAAGTACTTACCGGTTCTGGTTTAGACATAATCTCTTTATTTTCAAGTTTATCCATAGTTTGATAAGCACTTAATGGAGCATCAAGAACTTCATCATCATCTAAAAATAATATTTCTTCTTCAGGTTCTTTATTATTAACTACATTATTTGGTAAGTCAGTATTTGATGGTTTAACTGAATCTGATGAATCGTTTTTATCAAATAAATTTAAAATCTCTGTATTAGTAGCTTTAGCTTTTTCTTTTTCACGTTTCTCTTCTTCATCAAGTTCTGCTAGTCTTCGATCAATATCCCTCATCATAGCATCTAAATCAACTGGTTTTCCAGTATCTAAGAATGAAGCACTAGGAACTGAAGGTTTATTTGCAAATGGATTAGATCCACCACCAAATGGCATTCCACCTCCAAATGGGCTTGGACGCATAAATGAATTAGGCATAAATGGATTTCCTGAAGGCATCATACCTTCACCAGATTCTTCCATTTGTTTTTTCTTATAATCAGTAACAAATTTCTTAACATCAAATAATTCAACAGTATTCTTTTGTCTTGTTGGATATTCTGATTTAGGATATACTTTACCCCAGTTCATTTGGAAGTCAGGTACTAATTTTGTTTTAAATGGATTTCCTCTTTGTCTGATAAGAAGAACTTCAAATTTCTTCATTTTTTGTAAGTCTGTAACTGATATAAGTGGTCTTGTTGCACTTTTATCTTTATCTTTTGCTTTTACTTCACCACAAAGTTTACTTATTTCTTCTAAAGCAGAAAGCTCAGTACTCATTAAGTAAACTAAATTACCACAGTTACCTTTAATAGTATCTCCAACTTCTTTAGTATAAACACTAGTAAGTTGTGAGAAGTTTTGAATAATAAATGTAAATCTTATCTTTCTTGAACGCGCAGCTGAAACCATTGAATCAACGTCTTTAAG
>JAEEGL013894123.1_pt1 | contig 13953 bp, 7 predicted proteins | sample 9134231 | NCBI WGS metagenome assembly JAEEGL01 (sample SAMN16246548, study PRJNA631951) | gut metagenome | biome: gut microbiome; feature: rumen; material: fiber-attached | host: Bos | place: Iran: Karaj | collected 2018-10
GACTCAGATGCCGAGACAACCGTTTCAAGCGCAAAAACTCTCATCAGTGGTCTTTCACTTTCAGAAGTTGAAGTCACAGTTACAAAGAAAGACGACGATTCAATCCTCATTACTGTAACAAACACACTCCGAACATCTGTAAAAGATGAGTCAATCGTAATTTCTTCTCCGTATGTTCTTGCTGGTGCGTATAACATTTCTACGAATGCCGTTGAAGGTTACACTGTTGATGGCGTGACTGGTGGAAAATGGTCTAGGCAGACTGGCGGATCGGATGTCTCACAGACACACGACAAAATCACAATTACTGCGACTATTGATAGTAATGGTATAAACCTTAAAAACAAAGATTCTAAAGCCGGATATATGACATTTGTGCTTGACCGCAATATGAATCTTACATTTACAGATACTGTCAAGAAGGGAATTGAAATCTTCTCTGCTGATGAAATCTCTTCTGGAAAGTTAGGTGCTGATGGTAATGAAACGACTGTTACTCTTTCAGCCGGAACATATACCGTTTATGGTGCAACTACTTCTTCTGCAAAAATCAAGACTTTGAAATTCGCTGAAGTTACAGGTGCTGGCGTTACAGGCGATTTGAGCAATATTCCTGTAGCGGAAAATGACATCGCGCTTTCTGTCAACGGTAAAACAGTTTCAGTTGGAAATGTTTCTGATACGGCCGAGCCTGTTTCTTATGTCTGGTTTGTGAACAATGTTAAAGTCAGTGGTGCTTCTTCAAATGCATTCACATTGCCGGAAACATCTGTCATCGGTGAGACTTATGTCGTTCGTGCTAGTGTAACGATTGATGGTGTTACATATACAAAATCTGTATCTGTAATGTATGAGTAATAGAGGAAAGAGAACATGAAAAAGTTGAATATAATAAAAGTTTTATTTGCTGCTTCGGCTCTCGCGCTTGCTTTGCCAGGTTGTAGCAACCTTTCTACAGCCGAGGAAACAACTGCCGCTGTAGAAAAAGAAGGCAAAATCGGCGTAAGACTTGCCGTTTCCGAGGCTTACCGCACGATTATCTCAACATTGCCAAGTGATTTGACATATACACTGGATGTTTTGAGCGGAACGACAAAACTCAAGGAAAATATTGCCGTTTCAACTCTGACAAGCTCAGATGCTGTCGTTTATCTTGAAGCCGGTACTGAATACACATTTGTCCTCACTGGAAAAAGCGATGATAAAAACATCGTGAGCGGTTCACAAACTCAGACAATCACTGCCGCAAACAGCACCGTTGCAATTTCGCTTTCTGCCGTTACCGGTGAGGCTGTTTCTGTAGAACTTGCCTTGACCATTGCTGATGACGAAAAATATGGCGTAAAATCAGTTGAAGCAAGCGTTTTCACTGATGACGAGGTTTTAAATGCCAGCACAGAAACAAGCGACGCACTTTCATATAATTCTGAGGAAGGAAAACTCTCAGGAACTGTCGTTAGTGGCGCAAACAAATGGGTAAAAATCTCCCTCAAAGATGCTGATGGAACTGAAATCGGCGGTACGACGGAACAGCTTTTTGCCATTTCAAATGCCCCGATAGCGGCTATCGTTGAAGTTCCGGTTTTGAAATACAAGGCAACAATCAATCTTACAACTGCTGCTTCTTCAAAACCTTCAAAAGTTGTTCTCAAAAACACAGCGATTTCAAATTCTGTATACGAAGGAATCGACATCACTAACGAAACGGAATCAACTGCTTCTCCATATAAATACGAAGTCTATGTTCCGGTCGGCTCTTACGGAATTTTTGCAGGAGTCAATGAAGATGCTTCTGGAACAGTAAACTCAGTTACAGAAGTGACCGCAAATGCCGATGCAACCCTCAAGTCAATTTCTGTTGCATGGGCAACTGGCACACAGCCAGTTCTTTACACAGGCGTTAGCGAAGCAGACTTGCTTTCAAAAATCACAATCACAGAAACTTACAGCGACAATTCAACAAAAGAAGTTGCCGCAACTGGTGCAAGTGTTACTGATTTCGACAGCACAAAGACAGCCGCTCAGACAATCACTCTTATTCACAACGAAAAAACAGCGACTATCAGCGTAACATTGACAGCCGATGCAATTGATACAATTACAGCAAATCTTTCAGAAGATGCAGCATCAAAAACATGGTGGAAGGGTGAATCTGTGACAGCGGGCGACATCGTTGTAGAAGCAACATGGCTCAGCGGAAAGAAAACAAATCCTGAATTTGCCATTGCTCCAGAGACACTTTCTGCTGGAAAAAATGTTGAAGTGACAATCACAGAGACTGTTTCTGCAGAAGATGCAAGAAAGACTGCAAAAATCACCTTGGCTAAAGTTCGTGATTACGCAAACGGAACATACAATCTTGTCAAACTTGCAAGCGAAAACACAGAAGGCGCAACATTCGATTCTGCAACAGGACAAACTTCTCTTACACAGGGAACTGCTTTCGCTGATAAATCTGAAGACGATGATGTTGAAGGCATCTGGTGGACTGGCTTCAAAGCAAACGGTGACTGGACATGCGCAGACACTGGGGCAAAAGCCAGCCTCAAATTGAATGGTTCAAAACTCATCACAATCACGGCTTATGCTGGAACTGCTGGAATTACAGTCACAGAAGAAAATGCCACAGTTTCATTTATTTCTGGAGCTAAAACTGCTGAACAGTCTTACTCATTCTACACAGAAAACGCAGAGCCTGCGACAATTGAAATTGCATTCACTGCCGGTGACTATGTAAAGACAATCAAAGTTGAAGATTTGCCGGAAGGTTTGGTCAATGAAGTTACAGCGATTGCAATCAGTGGTGCTGAGGTGGATGACGAAGAAAACTTGATTATGGATCAGGAAGATTCTTACACTCTTAAAGCTGCTTTGACGACAAAACTTTTGAACCCGATTTCAGAAGCTGTTGTATGGTCTTGTGAGAATAAAGATTCAACAAACACTGTAAAAATTGCAGAAATCGATTCTGAAACTGGTGTTGTAACTTTCACCAAAAAATCAAAAGGTTTTGTGACATTTACGGCGACTGTCGGAGAAAAATCACAGAGCATTGATGTCAATGTCAAGGAATATGACCCGGTAGTTGCTTTGGTAACTTGGGATTGGACAACTGGTGGAGTATGGTACGCAAAAGAAGATGGAACGACACCTGCTTATGATGGCTCAAGTACGACTTCATACAAACTTGAAGGAAAAGCTGTTTCTGGATATGTCGTTAATAACAAAGGAATAAAAATCCCGGTTACCGTTGGTGATTCTTCTACTTCTGCAAAACTCGCTGCAAATGGTGAAAGAGGTCAGTTCAAGGGTACTCCAGCTTCTTTGAAGGTTCCTGTATCAGCTGGAAGTGTTCTTACAGTAACAATAACTGGTAACGACAAAAAACTTAAAATTGCTGGAGAAACTGTTACTTCCGATTCTAACAAAAAGTTCAAGGCTGTTACGGCTCTTCGCAGCGGTTACATTCTTATTGAAAACGCAGGTGATGAAGTTTATTTCGCTTCAATCACCGTCACAAACCTCAACCGAGAAGATTCTTTCGATGTCGATGCCGCCATCACCAACACAGGAATCTCTGTTGAAACTCCAATTACTGGTGATGACATCTCAGACCTCACTGTAAACGGAAACTCAGTTACTTCAACTGAGGCTGGAATCTGGTATGTGAACAATGTTAAACAGGGAGACACGAAATCTGAGACATTCGACCTTTCTTCTATGACTGGAGTAGTCGAGGGAAAACGATACACTGTTATGGTTGTGGTCGAGAAAGACGGAATTTCTTACACAAAAACTGCTTATGTAACATACTGGGCAGAGTAGGGGAGCAAAAATATGAAAAAGTTATCATTTGTAAAAGCGTTCCTTGCGGCTTCGGCTCTGGCTTTGATTGTACCGGGCTGCTCTGATTTTGGAACAGATGAAAATAATGTCGGGCAGACAGCTCCATCAGGAAAAGTCGCTCTCAAAGTTAATATTGGAAATGGCTACGATTCACTTAGAACGGCATTGCCTTCAGCTGAAAGCATCGCTTTGAGTCAGTATACATACTCACTTTTAGCGGAAAGCACGGAAAAAGCATACATTTTCGGTAGCGCTGAATCAGGAGTTGCCTATTCAACTGCGGTTTCTCCTAAAGCGGCATACATTGACAAAGGAACATACAATTTTGTTCTTACTGCATTTGACGCTTCTGGAAAAGCTATCCTTGCAGGTGCATTGAATAAGGAAATTACCGAAGAGAACAACACTCTCGCATTCAAACTTTATGCTGCCACAGAAAATTCTCAGGAAGGCACTGTTGCAATCACGGTAAATTATCCGACTGACATGGGCGTAACTGTTCTTACCGCAAAACTCTACGGAGATGCCGAATGTTCTGGCGATGGAACAGAGCTTGCTGTAAATGGAACTGGAGAAAACGGAGCCCTAGAAGAAGGAAAACGCCTCGTTTCTGGTGAAATTTCAGCTGGAGAATCTTTCGTAAAAATCTCATTGAGTGATGGAACGGAAGAACTTGGTTCATGTACTGAAGCCGTGTATGCGGTGGAAGGAATCACTTCAAGCTCGAAGGTTGATGTTGTGGCGGAACAGTACAAGGCTACAGTAGAATTATTGGATGAAAATGTAAACGAAGCAAAAATTGTTACTCTTAAGCGCGTCATTGTATCTGGTGAGAATGAAACAGAAAAGGACATTACATTTAATCTGAGCGTCGTTGAAGACTCTAATAACAAAAAATATGCTGGTTATGTTCCATGTGGCGACTATAATGTTTATGTTGACAATGGAAACACAAGCAAAGCTAGAATCTCAAATGTTTCGCCAGCTAGCTTCTATGCAAGCAAGGATGTTAAATCTATTGCAATTTCATGGGCCGAAGGCAAAGATATTACGCGTTATTCTGGAATTGTGACGGCGCAGGATGTCTTGAATGATTTGATTATTACTCGTACTTATACCAATAATTCTTATGATTCTGCCTCAGAGACTATTAGCGCTGCAACTTATCAACTTGTTATTGATGGAAATGTAGTTCCAAACACATACATTTTGACAGGTTCAGCTGTTACTGTAAAAGTAAAATATAATGAAGAAATTTCAAGTGCTGATTTCACTGTTAATTTGGCAGAGGACAAAATTTCTGCTATTTCTGCAAACTGTATTGTTAACGAAAAAGAAAGTGATTATATATTCGCTGCCAATGATTTTGAAGTAACATCAAGCTGGTTGAGTGGAAGAGAAGCTACAAAACTTTCATCTTCAAGTTACAAAGTTGAGCAAACTGCTGCCGTTACTTCAGACAACAAAACAACAATTGCCGTTACAATTACGCTTGAGGCTGCCGTTTATGCCTATGATGATTCGGAAAATGCCCTTGGCGTGATAGATACTGTTGAACCAATCACTGTAAATGTCGAAGTATCATTGAAGAAGTATAGTCATACATATAGTTTTGCAAAGAATGATTCCCTGAACCTTAAAATGGTAAAAGACTATCGTTATTCTGACACGGGTAATCTCTCTACAAAAACTTGTGTAGATTATTACTATGATGATGGTTTGTTCATGGCGACATCTCAAAATGCTGTTTTTATCCGTGGTAATAAGGATGCTGTTACAGGTGGTATTGGAGCGATTGTTTATACTGGCAAAATAAAAGGTCCATTTACAGGCTCTGTAAACATCAATAATACAAATGACACTAACAAAGGTCGTAATGTTGTTGTTTATATCGGAACGACTCTAAGTGATTTGTTTACTCAAACACCGGTAGTGAATAAAGAGATAAATGGTCAAACTGCACAAGATGTTTCTTTTGACTATGAAGGAGATGATGAAGTTTATGTAGGTGTTGGATTTTCAGGCGGTATGCTTTATCTGCATAGTCTTACAGTTACGAATGCTTATTCTGATTTCTACACTGTTGAAAATGAAAACACAAAAATTCTTGAAATTGCTAAATCAGATTGGACAGCCGCTAGAGCGGAAGATAGCATATACATGACAGCGAATCAGAATGGCTATACAGTTGATTCTTATGGCGTACTTACAACCAAACTTGCCGTTACAGTAGCCGATGATGCTGATTATTCTAAATATCTTGTTGCTTCTAACGATGTTTATACTGCTTATGCAAATCTCGTTCCTTATGTCAAACCAACCTCAATCACTGTCAAAAATGGCGGCGTAACAATTGCATTGACTGATGAAGGTTATCCTGACCAAAGTTTCAACTTTGCCTCATTGACCAACGGAACCATTGATGTATTCTCTGCAAGCGAATCAGCAGCCACTGATACGCCAACAGGTTCAATCAAGTGGAGCATTTCTATTCCAGAGACAAACGGATTGACAGGTGCAACAATTGATGCAAGTACAGGTGTCATCACAGGTATTGCAGGTGCGGGTGAAGCAACTGTAACTGTAAGTGATGGTGATTTGCTCAATCGTGCAAGCGATATTTCTGTAAGTTTCAAGATTATTGTTTCTAATGAGGTAACAAACGAAATCAAACTTTCAACCGCATTGAGTGCAATTCAGACCGCTCTTGAAGCAGGTAACTTTGACTATGTCGGTACAAAAGCTGCAATTGCAAATGTTGAATCTGCGGTAAATGCGGCAATTGATTCTTTGAATTCTAGTGTAAAAGCTGGTGTCACAACGACGGTTGCCTTTGTCAAAGATTCAACTGATAAAACTAAAGATACGCAAGACATCATAGTAACTGTAAATATCGATGGAATCACTGAAAATAACACCTATATTTATGATTTTGAGACTCAGTACACTTATGGTTCTGGTACTGACAAGAAAACAGGTGTTGAGGCTCAGCTTGCACGGGCAAAAGAGGTATTTGTTTCGGCAACTTCTGAACTTTCATGGGCAGATAATGAAACGGCAGCTTCAATGAAAACAAAGATTGAAAATGTTTTAACAGAATCAGTCCTTGCTAACATTACGAAATATGATGTGGAGGTTTCTTATATAGAAGTTGAAGCTTCTGATGATACGGCCGCAAGCTTGACTGTGGTATTGACCAGTACGATTGATAGTTCAAAAACTGATTCTACTGTTTATAAGTATGATACTTCGGTGTATGTATTGAAATCTGCAAGCGCAATGATTTCTTTCAATAAAGATGATGTTTATGATGCAAATGCATCAAATGCATCAAAACTTGAATATCTGACTATCGTTGGTGGTGATAAAACTTGGGATGTGAAAAGTTTCGATGTTTATACAAAAGATGATTTACCTACAAGTGATACAACTGCAACGAAAACTTCACAAAGTATTATGGCACTCCAAATGAAATCTGGAAGAAGTTTTGCCTTAAAGGTGAAAGGGGTAAAATCTTTTGATGTTGTAGGTCAAACAAGTACATCAGATCGTAAAATGAATTATTCTGTTATTGCTAAGAATGGAGAAATCCTTGTTCCAGTAACTGAGTGTACTTACTCGGAAAGAAATACTACAATGTTCTTTGGTGCCAATACTAAGAGTGATGATGTGGTTACAATAACTTTATCGTCACCAACTAATGATACGACTTATACTGGGTATATCATTCTTTATAATACACAGAAAGAAACCATAACAATCAGTGGTCAGCCAGATGCCGAGGCAAGATTGCTCACTAAGGGAACATATACTGGATTGAGCGCAACATCTGATTTGGAGGGAAGCACAATTACTTCTTGGACATCATCTGACACATCTGTGGCTGAAATTGATTCATCAAATGCTACAATTACTTACAAAAAGGCTGGAAAGACAACTATTAAAGCAACTTCAAGCACTGGAAAAACGGCTTCATTTGAACTTGAAGTCTTGAATTTCTCTCTTAACAAAACAACTTTGTCTATTGCTAAGGACGCAACTGCTGAATTGTCTTTAGTAATACCAGAGGGAATCGATGCAAGTAATCACTCGTTCACATGGAGCTCTTCTGATTCAGATAAAGTTGAAATAAGTGAACCTACAAACAACACCGTTACAGTAACTGCAAAAAGTGAAACTGCGGAAAATTCTCTAGTGACAATCACTGTAAAAGATGGTGATACGCAGATTGCTATTTGTAAAGTAACTGTAACTGACGGTAGTGGCGCTTCGGTCGATGAGACGAAGACTACACTAACAGCTGCTGATTTTTCAAATTTTGTACCTGATGGAAGCAAAGTCGTTCCTGGAACAATATTTATACCAGCTGCAGCTGGCGTTACAATAGATAATGGAACGATTAAATTAGCAGGAAAAGCAAAGCCTGGAGAACGTTGGATAAAATTCACTGTTGAAAAGGCCGGAACTGTTACTGTTGTGTGTAAAACAACAAAGAGTAGTTCATCAATTGATTTTGGTTCTGTTGGTGAAACAACATTTAATAGTGACACAAATGTTAAAAATGCTCTAACACAATCGGAGTCACTAACGAAGGGGGAGCAAAAAACTAAAACGTTTACTATAGAGGCTGCAGGAACTTATTTTATTGCTTCTAAAACTGAGGCGGTAAATATTACTTCCATTACAGTCGAGTAATTTGTCTACACCCTGTGGCTAACCCCGCAGGGTGTTTTTTTCTACGCACAATCAATGTCCTTTTAGCGTATCTCCCAATTAAATCCCGGTAAATCTCGGACTTTCCCGTTCTTGAAAAGATTCATATAAAGAGAACCCCCCGCATTTTTATAAGAATTCTCACTTTTTTTCGTTCATTACTGCCGAAACTGCAAAAATTTTCCCTATATATATAGCGGGATTGGGCTGGGGAAATTTTCATTAAAGGAGTAATGATTCATGGAAAAAACGAAATCATCAACAAAAAGCTGGGAAGAACTTACGTTTGCGGACAATTTCTTGTTCTGCAAGATTCTTGAGAGCGAACCGGAACTATGCCGTCAGCTTCTGGAACTTCTTCTTCACATCAAAATCGACCACCTTGAAGTCCCTCAGATGGAAAGAACGATGCAAGAAGGAATCGAGGCAAAAAGTGTTCGCTTCGATGTCTACACGAAGGACGACAACAGAATTTTCGATCTGGAGATACAAACCACAGATACGAAGAATCTCCCGAAACGGGCACGGTATTACCAGAGCATAATCGACATGGATAATCTTTCTAAGGGGGAAAACTACTCGAAACTGAAGGATTCGTATGTCATCTTCCTATGCCTCGAAGACATCTTTGACAAAGAACTTCCTGTTTATTTCTTTGAAAATCTATGCCGCCAAAAAAGAGAATTGAGCCTCAACGACCGCGCATACAAGGTCTTTTTTAATGCTCGGGACTGTGATAAACTGAAAACAAAGGAAGAAAGGGATTTCTTCAACTTCCTGAAAGGTGAGCAAGCGGAAACTTTGTTCGCAAAGACAATCGAAGAAAAAGTCGAGCGGGCAAAAAAGAACGAGAAATGGAGGAAGATTTATATGACATGGCAGCAGACAATCGATGAAGAAAAAGAAATCGCCCGGGAAGAAGCTCGCGAAGAGTGCGCTATTGAATCTGCAAAAAACTTGCTTCGTATGAACATCCTCACTCCAGAGCAGATTTCTCAGGCAGTCTCGCTCCCGTTGGAACAGGTGCTTGCACTCGCAGAAGAATTGAAACTTGAAAACTGACGAATTACAGTCCCCCTAAACAAAATCTCATCCCCCTGCGCCACCACCGCAGGGGCTTTTACTCCTCCAAAATCAAATCAACCGCCTCGGCGTTACATGCCTTGATCAAATCTTCCGGCGCAATGACGATTTGCTCGCCGCGCATTCCCGCGCTTATGTAAATCTTTTCGTGGCTCAGTGCTGATTCATCGATGAAGGTCGGAAATTTCTTTTTCATTCCCAGTGGCGAACAGCCGCCTCGAATGTAGCCGGTGAGTGCGAGGAGTTCTTCCGGTTTTACGGGATTGATTTCCTTTGCACCGCAGGCGTTTCTTGCCTTCTTCAAATTAATTTCATGTTCCGCGCTCTGACAGAAGACAAAAATCTGCCTGCTTTCGCTCCTCATAACGATTGTCTTGAAACATGCGGCCGGATTTATCCCCAGTTTGTCAGCGATTCCGCTGGCGGCCCCTCTTGAAAGCTCGTGCTCACCGTCATCATCATAAGAAAGGGTTTCGTACTTTATCTTCAATCCGTCCAAAATTCGCATTGCGTTCGTTTTTTTCATATTGCATTCCTTTTATTTATGATATAATCATGGAATGGGCCAGAATATTCAAGATGTATTAAGTTCTTTCTCTCAAAAACTTTCCAGGTTCAACAAGTCACCAGATGCAGTGCGCGTTCCATCCCAGCAAAGGGTAAAGACTGAGTATCTTGAGGAAAAACTCCGTGAAAGGGCAGACAGGCTTCGTTCTTCCGTCGTCTCAACTTACAAAATATATCGCGCCCCGCTTGAGGTCCTTGGCGAAAAATCTGACAGGGCGGCTTCCCTTGACCGTGACGAACAGGCTCTCCTAAAGGCTTACAATCTCTACAAATCCTGCATGGATTTAGATAAAGAGAATCAGGACGAAATCGGCACAACTCACATCAAGAATGTCGAGCTGTATTCACCTCTGGCTGACAAGGCGAGCTACACGACCGGCGGGCAGTTCATCTACCTTCTTTGCTGGCTCTACTTTGAGCAGAATTGTCAGGAATTCATGCCATTCTTTAAGGAAATCGAAAGCCATTTTGTGCTATGCTTTTCCCGTGCAGAGGGGTTCCAGTTCGCGGATACTCACGAAAGGGAAATATTCGAGCTTGTTAAGTCGGAGTTTTATTCATGACTAAAGATTTGACTAACGGACATCCGCTTAAAATCATTTTCAATTTTGCCGTTCCGGTCTTTTTCGGTTATCTTTTTCAGCAATTTTACAGTCTGGTAGACACTATCATCGTCGGCCAGTTCCTCGGTGTTGATGCCCTTGCCGCAGTCGGTTCAACAGGAAGCCTCAACTTCATGATTATCGGTTTCTGCATGGGTGTCTGCTCGGGTTTCGCGATTCCTGTCGCGCAGAGGTTCGGAGCCGCTGATTACACTTCGATGCGCCAGTTCATCTTCAACTCATGGATTCTCGTCCTCATTTTCTCCGTAGTCCTCACCACCTTAACAGTGATTTTCTGCCGGCCAATGCTCGTTGCTCTCAAAACTCCTGAGAATGTCATCGACATGGCTTACTCGTACTTCGTGATTATCCTTGCGGGCATTCCGGTCGTCTTTTTCTATAACATTCTCTCGGGAATCATCCGCTCGGTCGGCGATTCAAAGACTCCGCTTTACTTCCTTTTGATTTCCGCTGTTATGAACATCGCCCTTGATTTGCTTTTCATCGCGGTCTTCAAGCTCGGAATTCCTGGTGCGGCTTATGCGACCGTCATTTCAACCCTCATTTCGGGAGTTCTCTGTTACTTCTACATGAAGGCCAAATTCGAGATTCTCCGTCTCCAAAAGGCAGACAAGGTTCCTTCATCAAAGAAGATGCTTTCCCTGCTTGGAATCGGCGTTCCAATGGGCTTGCAGTATTCAATCACGGCAATCGGAAGCGTAATCCTCCAGAGTGCGGTCAATGTCCTCGGTTCGGTTTATGTCGCCTCGATGGTCACGGCCGCCAAAATCAGCATTTTCTTCTCAACTCCTTTTGACGCCCTCGGCACCACGATGGCAACTTACGGCGGTCAGAATGTCGGCGCTCAAAAAATCGACAGGCTCAATCCCGGCCTTTTCTGGGGCTGCATGGTCGGTTTCGCATGGTCGCTTGTGGCGCTCGTGATTCTTTTCTTCTTTGGCGATAACCTCACAATCATGTTCATAAGCAAAACCGAATCCCCGGAGACAACGGCCTTCGTCGTAAAGCATGTGTTCTACTTCCTCATGGCGAACGGAATCACTTACTGGCTTCTGGTTCTCGTAAACTGCGTGCGCTTTATGATTCAGGGCATGGGATTTTCCCGGCTGGCGATTCTTGCGGGCGTGTTCGAGCTTATCGGGCGCGGCGTAATCGGCATAATTTTTGTACCTATTTTCGGTTTCCAGGGTGCATGTCTTGCAAGTCCTCTGGCCTGGGTTCTTGCCGATGCCTTCCTTGTTCCGGCATACTTTTCTTGCAGGCGAAAACTCATTAAAATGTTCGGCGCGGAAAAATCACCGGCATGAAATCAATCAAATCAAAAATCTTTTTCGTAGTTCTCTCGGGCATCATCTCTGCATCGGTCATCGTTGGCGGTATCGGAATTTACTGGTCAACCAAGGCCGTAAAGCATGATGCCGCCCAGATTCTTGATTTGATGGTGCAGGTTCAGTCCGCTGACCTTGATTCAATGTTCTCAAATGTCGAGCAGTCAACGAAGGTTCTTGCAAATTACGCCAGCGAGCATTATTCGGAAAGTGAAAACCTGAACAACGGGAAGAATCTTTCCAACTATCTGAATGAAATCAAGAATATTTCCTATTACATTGCGAATTGCACGAATTCGGCGATGTCGGTTTATGTGCGTTTTTCGCCCGAGGTGTTCGGAAATGTCTCAAGCATCTTGTGGCACAAAAAGGACAAAGTTTTTTCTTTTGAAGAGCTTAGCGATTTTCCGATTTACAATTCTGAACTTGAAGACAATTGGTATTATCATGCGCGGGCAAAACAACGGGGAATCTGGACGAATCCTTATTACAACGACGACATAAATGAATATTTGATTTCTTACCTTGTTCCAGTTTACAAGAACGGAAAATTCATCGCCGTCATCGGAATGGATATTGATTTTGATGACATCGTTTCGGTTGTAAATTCAATCACGGTCTATGATTCAGGTTTTGCCTTCCTCACCGATGAAGATTTCGTAATCCGTTACCACAGGCGAATTCCGTACGGCACAAGGCTTTTCAGTCAGACTCAGGACTATACGCTGATTAAATATGACGGACTCAGCACTGATTTTTATGAATTCACAAGCACGGTAGATGATTACCGCCAGAACAACCGCTTGAAGAAAGTCAGGTACAGGATGGTTTTCAAGAACCTTCAGAACGGAATGAGGCTTGCGGTGAGTGTTCCCGCGGGCGAGATTGACCGAACCAGAACCCGCCTTGTCTACGGACTTGTTTTTACGGCCATACTGATTTCGATTTTGCTTTCACTTTTCAGCATCTGGATGTCAGGGAAAATCACGCGTCCGCTCAAAAAACTTGCCGACTCAACCAAGAGAATCGTCGTCGGGGAATATGATTTTGAGTTTGACAATCTTCCCGATGACGAAATAGGCGAGCTGATGGGCAGATTCGACTTCATGGCAAAATCTCTCAAGCGCCAGTTCGAGTACATAAACAGCCTCGCGTATCTGGATGCGATGACCGGTGCCAAGAACAAGCGCGCTTTCATCGACGAAACTGATGAACTCAATATGCAGATAAAGAACTCAAAAAACTCCGGCTCAAAGCTTGAATTCGGCGTGATTGTCTTCGACGTGAACTATCTCAAAACAGTGAACGACAATTTCGGACACAAGGCTGGCGACCAGCTCATAAAAACGGCGTACAACCTGATTACGAAAAATTTCTCCCTGAGCAAGATTTTCAGAACCGGCGGCGATGAATTCGTGGTGACAATCACAGGCAGGGATTATGAAAACCGCACCGAGCTTCTCGCAAAATTCCGCACTGAAATGGATGTTCCCCTTCCCGAAAATAACGGTGCCTTTGAAAAAGTCTCAATCGCATCGGGGCTCGCCGTCTACGATTCCGAAAAAGACACCTGCTTCCAGAATGTGGTCGAGCGCGCCGACGGAGAAATGTACAAGACAAAAATCTCAATGAAGGGCGGCAGGGAAAAAATCAGATAGAGCCTTGAGAAAGCGTAAAATTCGTTCAAATCTTATAGAAAACTGTGTTAATCTGTGTTAATCTGTGGTTACAACTTTAAGGAGATACAAATGGCAGATACAATGCATGTTTTGGAAAAAAATCCGAACTGGAAA
>JAEEGL014792236.1_pt1 | contig 13953 bp, 11 predicted proteins | sample 9134231 | NCBI WGS metagenome assembly JAEEGL01 (sample SAMN16246548, study PRJNA631951) | gut metagenome | biome: gut microbiome; feature: rumen; material: fiber-attached | host: Bos | place: Iran: Karaj | collected 2018-10
CATAACCAACTAAATCTTCTTTTGTAGCTTCTAATTTACCATGACCATATATGTCTTCATATGTACAACCTATTGGTTCTATTTCAGAATAAGATGGTGGTGGTATTTCTACTCCATATTTTGGTACTACCACTATATCTGTTGGTGGTGGTCCATATAATGGTACAGCTGTCATTGTTGGTATTATTGTTGGTGGTCCATATAACAATGGAGTTGTTATTGTTGGTACTATTGTTGGAGCCACTGTTATTGTTGGTGGTGGTCCGTACAATGGTACAGCGGTCATTGTTGGAATTGGCACTGGTGTTGGCCATACTGGTGTTGTTGGAGTTGGTGGTGGTCCATATAATAATGGTGTTGTTATTGTTGGTATTATTGGACCTGGAACCACTACAGAACTCTTATCCCATAATGTTTTATATTTAATATCTTCAATAAGTCTTACAATTGCTAATTCAACACTCTCTAGTTCTGATATTTTTATTTTACTATCTTTAACAGGTTCATCTTCAACATAATATTGAACTAAATAATCATAAAATCCATCGTTATAATCATAATATGGTTTATCAACTTTAGTTTTCTTTTTAGTTGTCTTTAAATCATTTCTTTTCTTTAATAATCTTTTTAATGTATATAAATCTCTAGATACTGGTACTAAACTATCAGTTACATAGCTTTTAGCATCTTTTAATTTAGATTGTAGATTATTAAGGATGTCATTTCCTTGATAGAATGTTCTACTTTTTAATTCATCTATAGTAGATTCTGTATTTTTAATTTTACTATTTATTAATTCAAGAGTAACTTCTATCTCATATGGCGCAGTATAATTGTCAAAAGACTTTAATGCTTCATATATTGCATCTAAATTATAATTTTCATTTCCCGCCATTTTGACTCACCTACTTTCCATCGTTTAAATCATTTGAATAGTCAGTTAATTGTTTATTCATAGAAGCATAAGCTTCTACTACTACTTCAAGATATTTAGCGTATGTATCAAGAGAACCTTTAACTGTATTAGATTGTTTCTTTAACATTTCGCTATTTTCTACAAATGAATCTCTTGCTATTCCTTGCCAAGTTGATTCATCAACTATTTGTTCAAAAATTCTATTTTGTTTTTCTATTATTTCATATATATTTTTAGAATAATCATAAATCTTAGTAGCTGCATTTCTTAGTGCTGTATCGTCATCTATTTGAATCATTTCTTATCACCATCCATATTAACAGCTTTAAGCGTATATTCATAATGTTCATCTTGTGCATTGTATTCTCCAACTGCACTTATAACAACATTAGCCATGTTTTCATAAGCATGTGTTAAATAAACTAGTTGATTTAAATATCTAGTTAAACTTTCTCCATATACATAATATGATTGATCTTTCCAGCTATGACCTAAATCAACTAGAATTTCTTCAACTTTTTTAACATAGTTAATTAAGTCTTCATCGTTGCTTCTAATTTCTGTACCTAGTTTAGTAAGTTTTTCACTGTCAGCCTGAAAAATTAGTTTTCCCATACGCTATCCTCTTCTTCTTCATCTTTTTTCTTTTTAGCGGCTTTAGCTGTTGCTACAGCACCTACTGCAGCACCACTTGCTATAGCTACGCCTCCAAGAATTCCTAAAGCATCGCTTAATTTTAATTTTTTATTATCTCCATCATCTTCAATTACTGGAGTTGTTTTTACTTCATGAGGAGTTGTTTTTGGTTCTGGTGGTGATGTAACTATGATAACGTCATCATCATCATCCTGACCATGTCTATTATCGTTGTTATTTCCATTTCCGTTATTTCCGCCATTTGGATCAACAAGATCTACATTTTCAATATTTTCAGTATTTACACCTTCTGTTTCAACAGCACTAACAGCTTCAGGAGAAACATCTAATGGAGTTCCTACAGTTCCTGTAGATATTAATGCTTCAGTTGGTACAAATTGGTTCATTTCTACTGATTCTATTGAAGGAAGTCCTAACTCATCCATCTTAGCTTTATATCTATTATCTATTTGTTCAATACTATCTTTGTACTCATAGAAATTTTTCTTAATTTCTGTCAATTTTGATAAAGTATTATAGTTAATGTCTTCAATATGGTCTAAACCATCAGAAAGAAGTCCTAATGATCTAGGAATCTCTAACTCTTTAATACTTGTATCAAGCTCTTCAAAAATTCTATAAATGATGTCAATATCACTATATACATTTTCTAGTGTTGCTTCATTTATATACTTTTCCCATGGATTTTGTTTGCGTGTTGTTCGTGCTTTCTTCATATCATCACACCTTACCTATGATTATATTATATAGTGTTTTTGAAAATGATACAAGGAAATAAAAAAAATAATTTAGCACTTTACTAAATTATTTATCTTTATCTGTTTCTTTTACTAAATATAATGGTCTATTTTTTGTTTCCATATATGTTTTTGATAAGTATGATCCAATGATTCCAGTACAAAACAACTGTACTCCACTAACTAAGAATATTATACAAACTAAACTTGGCCATCCATCAACCGGATCTCCAAACATAAGTGTTTTAACTATTATTACAACAATCATTATGAAGGCAATTATGAAGAATATTATTCCAATAATAGCAGACAAAACTAAAGGTGTAGCGGAAAAAGATATTATTGCATCAATAGCATATTTAAATAATTTCCAAAAACTCCATTTAGTCTTTCCAGCAACACGTTTTATATTCTCATATTCTATCCACTTAGTCTTATATCCAACAATACTAAATAAACCTTTTGAATATCTATTATATTCTTTAAATGACAATACAGAATCTCTTACTTTTCTTGTCATTAAACGGAAATCTCTTGCACCATCAACCATTTTTTCTTTAGTCATTTTATTAATTAATTTGTAAAATTTTCTTGCAAAGAAACTTCTTATAACAGGTTCCCCTTTTCTATCTTTTCTTCTAGTGGCAACCATGTCATATTTTTCTTTTTCTATATAATTGTACATTTCAATTAATAATTCAGGTGGATCTTGTAAATCAGCATCCATAATAGCAATTAAATCACCGTTAGCATATTCAAGTCCAGCATACATAGCAGCTTCTTTCCCAAAATTCTTTGAAAAAGAAATATACTTTACTCTCTTATCAACTTCACAAAATCCTCTTATTAGTTCTAATGTATCATCAGTTGAACCATCATCAACAAATACATATTCAAAATTAGCTTCTTTTAATTTGTCTTTTATTTTATTAATTTCTTTATAGAAAAACGGAAGTGATTCTTGCTCATTAAAACAAGGAACAACAATAGATATTAACTTTTTCATTATTCTTTAATCCTCTTTTCTATCTTTTCAAAAAGTCCAAAATATTTAACTTCTATTTCTTTATTATCATCTATTTTATGAAACTTTTTAAAATCTTTCTTTTGAAAATAATCTACTGGATTATATCTCCATACTAAATATAAAGGATTTGCTTTTACTTCTATTACTGATTCTTTAGACTCTATTTGTTCTTTAATATAATCAGTTCTTGTCATATCAACATATTTTGTAATTCCTAGCATTGCACCATAATATATTACTAAAACGAAAGTAGCTGCTCTTACAATTTTTACATATACTTTAGCGTTCATATATTTAAATAAAACACAAGTAATCATAATAATTGTAAATATTATAAATAAATAATTACCTTTATCAAATGATGGTGAAATAACTGATATTATTGATAAAAGAATGCATAAAATTAATAATGAATTAAATGTTAGTTTTAGCTTTCTATTACTTATATAGTGATTAGTACTACTAATAAATAATGCAATATAAGTAATAAAGAAGAATATATAATACCAATTTTCAGTAGCAAATATTCCATTATATTTACTTAATATTAAATTTAAATTAACAGGTGAATAATTAAAGAAATTATAACTTAGTGAAAAAATTAATATAAGATCAAATAATGTTATTACTACTCTTTTATAATTATCACTTTTTAATTTTTCAAATAAATACATATTAATTGGTACTGCTCCAACTAATATTAATAAGATATTTTCACTAAATACTCCTCTAATATAATTGCTTATATTATCAAGTAAAAAGTTTGCATTTGTATAACAAATATTACTCTTTATTTGAGTTAAACTAATAACTAAAAATATTAATTCTACAGCAGATATAATGAAATATTTATAATTAGATTTTCTTCTATTACTGAATATAAAATAAATAAGACTTGTTATAAAGAATGCTAATGCTATATGAATTGATGATAAACATATATAAGCTCCTAACAACAATAATTGAATGAAATCTCCAGCATGTATTTCTTCATCTTTTAACAAAATATAAAAGAATAAAAATATAAATATTATTGGTATTGTATATGCTACAGTACCTGTAACTGACATATAGTTATAAGAAAATGTAAATGCACTTACAGATAGTATAAATACAAATGGATACAAAAACATATTCTTAGTTTTTGCTTTTCCCACGAGATCGTTAGTCATTTTAACAAAATTAGCAATTGTCAAAGCAAAGAATATATCAAATAGTAATTTATTATAAGAAAAAAAGTTTATTAGAAAACCTCCTAATATTCCTTTACTAAAATCTATATTATTAAAACATGCTCCTAATCCATCCATTCCAATTAAATAACTTTTCCAGTCATCTCCACTTAATGGGCATAAAAAAGTTAGAATTAAGAAAAAGAAGAAAACTTTTATTGTTAATTTATATTTAAATGTTATTTTTTCTATATCCTCTTTCATAAATCCTCCATTATAAATTATCAATATAATTTTCTATTATACTGATTATGTTATTAGTATTACTTACAAATTTTTTAGGTTTAAAAGATTTAGCTTTTTCTATTGTTTTTCCAAGTTTATTTAAATCTTTAACTGCCAAAATATATTTCTTTTCGCTAAAGTTGTCCACGATTTGTAATTGATGATCATTACCATGTTCTTTATATTTAGCAAGACGTGGTACAGCAATTACTTTTTTACCCTTATTTATTCCAGTTAAAATACTACCCACTCCACCGTGAGTAATTAATAAATCACATTCACTTATTAGTTTATCAAATTCATCACGTGGTACTAGATCCAAGATTTCCATATTATTACTTTTATATTTAGTACATCCAGCTTGAACCACTACACGTTCTTTGATTATTCCTTTTTCAATTTCTTTATCTATTTCTTTTAAAAGTCTTTCAAAACTCTCATCGTTTGTTCCAAGTGTTACAAATATCATTAATAAATCCATCCCCCATATGTAGCTTTAGGATAAAGTTTTAACATTTCTTCCCATTGCACTATAAAAAGATCTGCAATTGGATAAATTAATTTACCTGTAGCTGTTTTAGTTTTACTATTAGCAAGTGTTTCTATGTATATTACTTTTCTTCTAAATATTTTAGCAATATAACACATAGGTCCTGCTGTATGAGTACCTGTAGTAATAACTACTTTTGGTCTAAATTTTATAAAATAAAATAAACTTTTAAAAGAATTATAAAGCAACTTAAATGGGTAAGTTAACTTTTTTCTTTTAGTACCATAAACAAGATATCCTACTCTTTTAGGATATAATCCTTTAAGTCCTAAATTAGATTTTGTCTTTTCTGTTATTATAAAATAATTATATTTATCAAACATTGGAGATAATCTTAACAGTTCACTTAAATGCCCTCCAGTTGATGAAATAAACATTACTTTTTTCTTTTTTGGCATCGTGTCACCCTCTTGTAAAGAATTACTAAATATATATTATCAAATTTTATATATAAAATCAAAATATTCCACTAAATTATAAATAAAAAAAAGAACTTAAAGTTCTTTTATTATTATTTCTAAAGTGTTTCTACTTGTAATGGTTCATGTTTTTTTGCTACTTCTGGATCAAGAGTATATTCTGGATGTCTTGGTAATACTGATGATTGAGCTGTTACACCGACTCCCATTAATGATTCAACACTTGATTTTATATCTCCATTTGTTTGTGGAGTATTAAGTGTTGGAACAACTGCAGGTTCTAATGTTGATGCTCCTTCTGCTCCTGGTGTATTAACAACTAAATTTTCAACCTGTTTTGGTGCATTGTTAACTCCTGTGCTTACTAGTTGTTCTACAACTGGTTGTACTTGTGGTTGTTCTTTTTTAGGTTCGTCTCCAAGTAATGATTCTACAACAACTCCAGCTTTCTTTTCAGGAGTTGCAGTTGAAGGTGTTGCAACTTCTTGAGCTGGTTCAGTAGTTTCTTGAGTTTCAGTAGTTGTTGATCCCATATCAAAAACAATTGGTTGATCAACTAGTGGAGATATAGTTCCATTTGAATTTACTGCTTGTTCAGTAGCAATTTCTTGTTTTGCATCTCCAGCCATTGCTGGATCACTTTGGATAACCATTGGTCCATCAACTTGTGGTGCTGCTGGTGCTGCAGGTTGTGCTTGAGCAGGTTGTTGTGCATTAACCATCGCCTGTAATCCTTGTTGTACAGGTTGTGCTTGAGCCATTCCTACCATTGATTGTAATCCTTGACCTTGTGCAGGTTGTACTTGTGCTTGAGCAGGTTGTGCGACTTGTGGCTGTTGTCCAAGTGACATATTAGTAGCCATTACATTATTAATTCCTTCTTGATTCATAGCTATTACTTCCTCTCTGAGACGATTATCGATATTTTAGTTATTATACTAAGTATAGTATAACATGAATATCGATATTTACAAGAAAAAGGATTTTCAATTTTTCTTATTGTCACAGCATTTTAAAAAATAAAGTGTATATTTTTGTAAATTAAACTACATTATTACCTAACATTTAAATGTATTATTTTCCTTTATCATTCAATTTTATTTGTTTGTTTAAATAAAACTTTCTTTTTATACTTCTATTTACTACTTATAAATGTAAATAAGTGTATATATTTTCTTGTTTTATCTTATTAGTTCTAGTCCTTTGTAGACTATTATTGTCAATTGTCGTATAATTATATTAATAATAGTGGAGGTGGAAATATGAAAAGAAATAAATTGCCAGCAATAGTTATCTCTTTAGCTTTTTTCGCTATGTGTTTATTTCCAAACAAAACTTATGCTGAAAGTATAACTACTGGTAAAGTAACCGCCGAAGCTAACTTAAGAGTAAGAAACGCTCCAAATACAGATGCAGAACAAATTGGAAGTGCACAATACCAAAGCCGTGTTACTATTTTAGAAACACTAAGCGCTGGTAATGGTTGTGACGATCCATGGGTAAAAATAAGAACATATACTGGAATTGAAGGATATTCATGCTCTACTTGGATTAAAGATATTAAAACAACTGATTTAGCTGCAGAAATTGCAAATAGTGATATGTCAACAGAAGGAAAAGAAATGGCTTCAATGACTTCTGAACAATTTAATAAATATTTAGATGATCAAGGATTCCCTGAAAGTTATAAAGTTAAATTAAGAGCATTACATGACTTACACCCTGCTTGGATATTTAAAGCAGTACCAGCAAGAGACTCTTGGCAAAACATTTTAAACTATGAAAATGGAAATGGAAGAAGTTTATTAAGTGTTGGTACTTCTAGAAAAGCAGCTGGTTGGGAAAGTTATTTATCAACTGAAGAAGCTGATTACGATATAATTGCTGATAGATTTATTCCACATGATGGACAAACTTGGTTCCAAGCTGATAGACGTGCTATCGCCTATTATCTAGATCCTAGAAACTTCTTAGATGAAAGAAATATATTTGCATTTGAAGAATTACACTATCATCCAAGTTATCAAACATTGGAAGTAGTTCAAAATACATTAAATTCAAGTTTCTTAAATCAATTTGATACTTATTATTTAGATGCTGCTCAAGCAACTAATGTTTCTGCAGTATATCTAGCTGCACTATCAAGAAATGAAGTTGGAACATCTTGGGACAATATAGTTACTAATGGTAATGCTGGAGTATTAAATGATTTTAATGGTAATCCAGTAAACTTATCTGGATACTATAATTTCTTTAATATAGGAGCATCTTCATCAAGTAATCCTAAATTAAAATCATTATTAGCTGCAAAAAGTTATGGATGGACTGATCAAAGAACTTCAATTGTTGAAGGATCAAAATTCGTTGCAGACAGATATGTTAATCAAGGACAAGATACTTCATATTTCCAACATCGAAATGTAGCAAATTATGCAGCTTTAGGTATGTGGCATCAATATTCAACTGGTATTGAAGCTCCATATGCCCCAGCATCAACAACTTATAATTCTTATAATAAATATGGTTTAATTGAAAAAGATTTTGTATTCTTAATTCCAGTATTTGATGGAATGCCAGAAAGTACAACATTACCTCCTTTAGGTAATCCAAATAACTGGCTATATGCTATCGAAGTTAATGGAAGTGTTGTATCTAACTTTAATACAAGAGTTCAAGATTATACTGTTTATGTTCCTTATGCAGAAACAGTTCATATATTTGCTGATCAAGCAGTAACTAACTCTACTGTAACAGGAGATATTGGAGATGTTAAATTAACAGGAAAAACTACAGTTGCTCGTATAACAGTAACTGCTGAAAATAAAGATGTAAGAGTTTATACAGTAACAATAGTAAGAGGAGATGCACCAGTAACACCTACACCTACACCTACACCAACACCTACTCCTACTCCTGCACCAACTCAAACACCAACACCAGCATCTACACCAAGCCCAACTCCTACACCTACACCTAGTGCTACTCCAAAACCTAATGGAAACACAACTTCTACAGTTGATTTAAATACTGTTTTAGCAAATGTTGGATATAAACCACAAAGTGATTACTTCTCAGGTATTACTTTTGGGACTACTATAGAATCAATTATTAAAAATATAAATATTAAATATCCTGAAGTAACAGTTAATGTTACAGATGTTAACGGAGTTGTTCAAAACCAAGGAATGATTGGAACTGGAGATAAGATTACACTTTCAATTAATGGAACTAAGAAAACATTCTCTGCATTAATCTATGGAGATCTATCAGGAGACGGAATAGTAAATACATTAGATTTACTAACAATTAAAAAAGCAATTTTAGGAGATACTAACCTATCTGGTGTATTTGTTAAAGCTGCTGATATAGACGGAAACGGAACTATTAATACACTTGACTTATTACATATTAAGAAAACAATAATAAATGGAACTAATATAAGTCAAAATAGATAACAGGAGGTTTTAAATGAAAAAGACAATAAATTATTTAATTATTGCGTTGGTAGTATTTTTTGGTGGTACATTAATGTGTCATGCTGCTGGAGTATCAGTATCAGAAACATTAAGTTCAAAACAAGTAGTAGTTGGAAATACTGTTACAGTTACAGTAAAAATATCTAGTTCTAAACCAATTGGAGCTATTAACTACTCTGTTTCTTATGATGATAGTAAACTAACACATACATCTGGAGTATTAAATGATGTTACAGATGATAAATATGGACAAACATCATTTACTTTAACTTTTAAGTTTAGAGCAAAAGCCGCAGGAAACGCTACAATAGGATTTAGTATTCTAGAAGCATATGATACTGATTTAAATGCATTAACTTGGTCTAACACTTCTTCTTCTGTTAATATAGTTACTCAAGCAGAAGTACAAGCATCTTATAGTAAAAACAATTATTTATCTTCTTTAGGAGTAGATAACTTTGAGTTTTATCCAGCATTTAATAAAGACACTGATACATACTCATTAATTGTAGAAAATGAAGTTACTGCCATTAATGTAAGTGGTACACGTGAAGATTCAAAATCATCAGTAACTGGTCTTGGAGAAACAACTCTTGAAGAAGGAGTTAATTTAGTTGAAGTTGTAGTTACAGCACAAAATGGTAATTCAAGAACTTATAAAATATATGTTACAAGAAATGAATTATCCCCTATTGTTGTTAAAGTTGATGATAAAGAATATAACGTTGTAAGAAAAGCTGAATTAATAACTGCACCAGATACATCATTTACTCCTACAACAATTAAAATTGGTGAAGATGATGTTCCAGCATTTATAAATGAAAAAATAAGTACTACACTTGTAGGTTTAAAAGATTCAGAAGGAAATATATCTCTATATTCTTATAAAGATAATGAATATACTCCATATGTTGAATTTGCATTTAACTCAGTAATAATTACACAAACAGATGATATTGATATACCAAAAGAATATGAAAAGACAACTATTAAAATTGGAAATAATGATGTAGTTGCATACAAATATAAAGAAGATAAAAATAACGATAATTATTATTTAATAAGTGCTAAAAATGTTAACACTGGAGAAGAAAACTTATATCAATATGATAGTAAAGAAAATACAGTTCAAATATTTAATAATAGTCTATTAAATAAGGTTGATAAATTAGTAGATGATAATAATATTTATATGTATATTATTTTAGGTCTTGGAACTCTACTTATTGTTACTTACCTATTCTTCTTATACTCAATGATTAAAAAGAAGAAAAATTCTAAACCAAGAGAAGAAAAAAAAGTAGAAGAAATTAAAGAAAAAAAGAAAAAGAAAGATAAACAAGAAGAAACAGATGACTTTTTTAAAGAATTAGAAGAAGTTAAAGAAGAAGAAAAAGAAATCGTTGAAAAAGAAGATAAGAAAAAAAGAGAAAAAAGTAACAAAGAAATAGCAAAAAAGGAAAAAAGATGATAGAATATAAGAAGATATTTCGATTATAAAAAGAAATACCTTCTTTTTTGTTGGAGGAAGTATGAAGAAAAAATTAAAAATCAATTATAGTAGTATATTTGCTTTATTATTTATCATTACATCAATATATTTAGTACAAGCAATTTTAAGATTTAATAAAATTGAAACAATGCTTAGATATGTAATAGTAGCAACTATTTTAGGAATAGATTTATTCTTATTATTTAAAATGTTCTTTGGAAAGAAAAAGAAAAAAAGAAGATTAGTATTCTCTATAGTAATGCTTTTATTTACAATACTATTTGGTTATGTAGGATTCAACTTAAATAAAATATATTCTTACTTTTCTGATATGAATAAATCAGTTGTTTACTCTACTTCCCTGGTATCATTAAAAGAAAATAAAGATATTGATCCAAATGATATTAAAGATAAAAAGATTGGAATAATAATAGAAGGAACTACTGGAGATTTATCTCATGAAATAGTTGAAAAATATTCTCTTGATAAAGATAACGAATTAATAGAATACGATAGTGATACTAGAATGATTCTAGATCTATACAATAAAGAAATTGATTATGCATTCTTAGCTAGTAACTATGTAGATATATATAGTGCTCGTGAAGAATTCGAAGATATTGGAGATAAGATAGTATCTCTTGATACAACACAAAAAGAAGTTAAAAAAGAAGAAGTTAAATTAAGTGGAAGTTCTAAAGATGTTACTGAACCAATTACATTCTTATTAATTGGAATAGATTCAACTAAAGATACTTTAACATCATCTGATTCATTTAATGGTGACTCATTAATGGTTGTTACATTTAACCCATCTACAATGAGTGCAACAATGTTAAGTATTCCAAGAGATAGTTATGTACCTATTACTTGTATGAGAGTTGAAAATAAAATAACTCACTCTGCTGGTTATGGTACTAAATGTGTAATTGATACTATTGAAGGATTCTTGGATATTAAGATTGATTATTACGTTAAGATTAACTTTACTGGAGTTGTTGATTTAGTTGATGCTCTAGGTGGAGTTGATATTGATGTTGAATATGATATGTGTGAACAAAACAGTAAGAGACAATGGGGAGAAAATACAGTATTCATTGGATCAGGATATCAAACATTAAATGGTGAACAAGCCCTAGCCTATGCAAGAAACAGAAAAGGAAATGCAGACTATTGTGGTAAAGAATGGGCACAAGGAGAAAGAAATGATTTCATAAGAGCAGCTCACCAACAAACAGTATTACAAGCAGCACTTGATAAGATGAAAGGATTTACTTCAGTAAGTGATCTACAAAACTTATTAGAAGTTATATCAAGAAACATAGATACTAACATGGATGAATCAACAATATTCTCTTTCTACAATGTTGCAAAAGACGTACTTATTTCTTCATCAAGTTCTAATGTAATTAATATTCAAAAGTTATATCTTGAAGGTACTGGACAAATGATTTATGACGAAAGAAGTCGTTTAGTACTTTGGGATTATATATTAAATAAGAAGAGCCTAGAGGCTGTTAAACAAGCAATGCATGACAATTTAAATGGAACTAAACATGAATTAATTAAAGACTTCAGTTATTCATATGGTGAATGGTATGAAGTTAAAGTTATTGGAAAAGGATATTCAGGAACACAAACATATACTCTACTTAAAGACTTCGTTGGAAGTAATGTTGAAGCAGTTAAGAGTTGGTGTGCAACTCATGGATTAAAACTTGATATTAATTATGTCAAATCAGGTGGATCTCAAGGTGAAGTAATTAATCAAAACTATCCAGCAAGTAAGAGAATCGATTTAATAAAAGATTCATTAGTAATTGATGTTGTTGATAAAGAAACTAAACCAGCTGAACCTACTCAAGTAGATTGTTCAAAAACTCCAACAAATGAAGTTTGTAAATTACCTGATTTCACTGGTAAGACAAAAGCAGATGTAAATGAATGGACTGCTAAATTTGTAGATAAGATTCAAAAATTAATTTCTTACGAAGAAGAAGAAAGTGATAAAGCTCCTGGAACAATATTAAAACAAAATGTAAGTAAAGGAAAATCAGTTACAGAAATAGTTAATGGAAATACAAAAATAATCTTTACTGTAGCAAAGGCAAAAGCAAAAGATGATACTAAACCTACACCTAGCCCTTCACAATCTGCTAGTCCTTCACCTACTCCTACATCTACTCCAGAAGCAACTCCAACTCCTACACCAGAGCCTACTCCTACTTCTACTCCAGAAGCAACTCCAACACCTACACCAAAGCAAGATCCAACTCCTACACCAGAACCTACTCCTACTTCTACTCCACAATCTGGTAATACTGATGGACCTACTGGAGATACACCAAAAGAAGATCAAAATAATAATGAATAATAACTTAAGAAGATATATCTATATCTTCTTATTTATTGTAAAAAATATCTTGCTAAGCATAGACAAAAATCACATTTCATAGTATAATTTCATAGTTAGTTCTTTTAATATTTAGAAAGGAGTTTACAAAAATTATGATTAAAAAAACAAACGACACTAAAATTATTATTTTAGGTGGTTTGGGAGAAGTCGGAAAAAACATGTATTGTGTAATGCATGATGACGAGCTTATTATTATAGACGCTGGAATAAATTTCCCTGATGGAGGACTTTTAGGAATTGACTATGTCCTTCCTGATTTTACTTTTTTAAAACAAAATCAAGATAAGATTAAAGCTTTATTTATAACACACGGACATGAAGACCATATTGGTGCAATCCCATTTTTAGTTACTCAACTAGAAATACCAGCAATATATGCCCCAAAACAAGCTAAAGAATTAATTAGTTTAAAACTACAAGATAAAAATATTAGATATGATAATTTATTTGCATTTGATGATCAAACTGAAGTCAAATTTAAACATATAGCGGTAGATTTCTTTAGAACTACCCACTCTATTCCTGATTCACATGGAATATTAATTAAAACACCTGATGGTAATATTGTTACAACTGGAGACTTTAAATTTGATTTTACTCCTATTGGTCCAATGGCTGATTTACATAAAATGGCTAGAATTGGAGAACAAGGAGTTGATATTTTACTAAGTGACTCTACTAATGCTTTAAATGAAGGAATTAGTTTAAGTGAAGCTAAGGTAGATACTGCATTAAATGAAATATTTGATCAACATACTATTGAACGTATTATTATTGCAACATTTGCTTCTAACATTTATCGTTTA
>JAEEGL015823766.1_pt1 | contig 13953 bp, 13 predicted proteins | sample 9134231 | NCBI WGS metagenome assembly JAEEGL01 (sample SAMN16246548, study PRJNA631951) | gut metagenome | biome: gut microbiome; feature: rumen; material: fiber-attached | host: Bos | place: Iran: Karaj | collected 2018-10
GAAGATTATTATTAACTATTAGGAAATATGAAACAGAAGAACATTTTCATGAGACTGTTCATGGCCGTGGCACTGCTGCTGACGGTGAGTTTGAACGTACAAGCAGGCGATGTGAACCTGCGTAAGGGTGGCTCGATTGTCGGTAAGATCGAGTCCAATGGTAATATACGCCTCAACGGCTCCATCGTGGGCCGTTTCGAGTCGAACGGTGACATCCGCGTGGGTGGCTCCATCGAAGGCCGCATCGAGAAAAACGGCGATATCCGCAAGCGCGGTTCGATCGTGGGTAGAATCGAGGCCAACAACGACGTGCGTATCAACGGCTCTATCGTGGGTCGTGTGGAGAAGAACGGTGACATCCGCCTGAACGGCAGCATTATCGGTAAGGCCGAACAGATGACCGACGTCAGACAGGTGGCCGTGATGTATTTCTTTGGCTTCTTCAAACTGTAGTGTGTCTGCATGAAACTGAAGGTGAACCGCAAGAACATCGACGTGTTTGAAGGGGCAGAGGTGCGACACGCCATCCTGAGTTATTTTGCCCTGAAAGGCATGGATGTGAATCTGGTGAAAAACCTGACTGTCTATGATCGCTGGGGTCATGAGATTGACTTAGGAGCACCTGCCAGTCAGTTCGACGCGGTGAAATTCAAACTTCCCCAAACAGGCAATCAATCATTATGATGAAGAAGATCATTACATTTTCATTGTTGTTCGTGGCGCTGGCGTTGAATGCGCAGCGTCGCGAACTGCATATCCTGAGTATCAACGACCCGCATGCTGCCATTGAGCAGTTCCCGAGGCTCGGTTATGTAGCCGATTCGCTGCGGGCACTTTATCCTGACCTGTTAGTGCTGTCGGCCGGCGACAACCGTTCGGGCGACCCCATCAACGATATGTTCGAGATTCCCGCCTATCCCATGGTGGCCCTGATGAATCAGGTGGGCTTCCATGCTACGGCCGTGGGTAATCATGAGTTCGACTCTAATCAGAGTGGTTTGGCCCGTCTGATCGATCTCGGCACATTCTCGACGCTTTGTGCCAATATGGAGCCTGATCCGAAATGGAACATGCACGTCAAACCCTATCAGATCTTCGACTGTGGCGGTATCTCCGTCGGTGTGCTCGGTATTACAGCCCTCGGTTCGATGGGTATACCCGAGAGCCATCCCGCCCGCCTGACAGAAATCAAATTCATGGATCCTCTGGAGACTATCCAGAAATACCGTTTCCTCCGCGATAAGTGCGACGTAGTGCTGCTATTGTCGCACCTGGGCTATACGACTGATGTGGAATTCTCGGCCGAACTGCCGTGGGTGGACATCATCGTGGGCGGCCATTCGCACACCCAGATCAAGGGCGGCGAGATGCACAACGGTATCCTCATCACCCAGAACGCGAAGAGTGTGCCTTTTGCTACGCATTCCACGCTGGTACTGCAAGACGGGAAGGTGGTGGAGAAGAAGGCCGAGCTGATTGCCGTGAAGGGCATGAAGGGTGAGAACAAGACCGTGGCCGAGCTGGTGCGCTACTTCTCTGAGAACCCCGCCTTCAAACGCGTGTTGGCCGTGGCCGAGACACCTTTCGATTGTAACGAGGAACTGGGCTGTATGGTCTGTGAGGCCTATCTCGCTGAGACCGGTGCCGACTTGTCCTATCAGAATGCCGGTGGCGTGCGTATCGAGAACCATCCCGCTGGTGATATGACGGTGGGCGATGTGATGAAGATGGACCCCTTCCAGAATGACCTCGTGGAACTGCAGGTCACGGGTAAGGAACTGGCCGAGATGCTCATTTCCTGCTACGACAACGACAAGCAGCGTTTCCCCTATGTGGCCGGCATGAAGTGTGAGGTGGTCATCGATCCTGCTACTCAGAAGGTAAAGAAAGTCACGCTCTTTGATAAGGACGGCAAGAAACTGAACCTGAAGAAGACTTATCGCGTGGTGAGCAACAGCTATACCGTCGCCGTGAGTCCGACCATGCGCGCCGATCAAGGCCATAGCGTGGGCATCACCACACCGGATATCATCAAGAATTATCTGGAGCATCAGGGCCGCGTCAACTTCCAGGGAAGAAGATGCTTGGTGATAAAATGAAGAATGAATAATGAACAATGAATAGCGTATGGATGCAAATGACATTAAAGGGTATTTGAGCAAGTTTCTGAAGGGATGCGGATGTCTGTCGATCGGATTCTTGGTGTTGGTGATCCTTGTCGGTATCTTTGTCGATGATGACGAGAAGAAGGACGGCGACGAGGAAACGGCCCAGAAGACGGAACAGGTGGAGAAGAAAGACTCCGTGGTTGTGAATGAACCTTTGGAGGGCGACCCCTACCAGGAGCTCGACGACCTGATCGGTCTTGGCTCCGTGAAACAGGAAGTGCGCTCGCTGGCCAACTTCGTGGAGCTGCAGAAACAGCGTGAGGCTCAGGGCCTGAAGACAGCGAAGGTGTCGTATCACCTCGTATTCTACGGCTCTCCGGGTACTGGTAAGACGACTGTTGCCCGTATTGTGGGACGTATCTACAAAGACCTCGGCGTGCTGAAGAAAGGTCATACCGTTGAGACCGACCGTGGTGGTCTGGTTGCCAAGTATATGGGTCAGACGGCCCTCAAGACCGATACTGTCATCCAACAGGCCCTCGACGGTGTGCTGTTCATCGATGAGGCTTATTCACTCGTGCCTGAGGGCGGTGGCGGACAGGACTACGGTCAGGAGGCCATTGCCACCTTGCTGAAACGCATGGAGGACTACCGCGACCGTCTGGTGGTGATCATCGCCGGTTACAAGGACGAGATGCAGCGTTTCATCGATTCGAACCCCGGACTGCAGTCACGTTTCAACCGCTACATCGATTTCCCCGACTATTCAGGTGCGGAGCTGAGCGATATCTTTAAGATGTATATGAAGAAAAATCAGTACACTTTGACACCCGATGCTGAGGCTTATCTTAAGGAGCAGTTCGACTATGCCGTGGCGCATAAGGACCGTAATTTCGGTAATGCCCGTTTTGCAAGAAACGTGTTTGAGAAGAGCATTCAGCAGCAGGCCAACCGTCTTGAAGGAAAGAAGAACCTCAATAAGACGCAATTGACGGAACTGACCGTCGAGGACTTGCAGGGCGGATTTGCAGCCAGAAACAATATTAGTCAATAATCATTAAACTTATCTTAAAATGCCATATTCTTTAAATATTAAGTCAATGGGCAGCGGTATGCTGCTGTTTGTATTGGCGCTGCTGATGCAGGGCTGCGCCTCGAAGCAGGTGGCGCTTGAACCTGTAGTTGTGAAAGAAAAGCCGATTCCTATGATCCTTGATAGCGATTTCGGCAGTAGTACCGACGATTTGTTCGCGCTGATGATGCTTCACCATTACATTGATGATGGCAAGGTGAATCTGTTGGGTATTGTCGTGGATCGTGAGGGCGAAAAGAACGCCGCTCTTGTCGATATCTTTGATACCTATTATGGACACCCCGATATTCCCGTGGGTCTTGAGCGCAATGGCGTGAAGAATCCGCGTTGCTTCATCCCCTACAATGGTGTTGTCGATCTGAAGGATGCCCAGGGTGGTTCGCTCTTCAAACGCACATTCGATACCAGCAAGTGCATGGAAGGCTATAAACTGTATCGTCAGCTGCTCAGTAAGGCAGAAGATCATTCTGTGGTCGTAGTGGCTATTGGTTTTGCTACAACACTGTCGCAGCTGTTTGAATCCGGTGCCGATGAGTATTCCAGTCTGAAGGGTGTTGATCTCTTCGGACAAAAGGTGAAGTCTGTGTATATACAGTCAGGCCGCTTTGAAAGTGGCGACAGCCTTTGCGGCTATAACATGCGTGCTGCTTCGAAGCAGTCGGCCATTTTCTATGACAAATTGCCAAAGAATGTCGACCTGATCATGTCGCCCAGTAACGTAGGAGATATGATGGACTATCTGCCGCAGGATGTGTTGGTAGACCTTTCCAATACCGAGCAGAATCCGATCAAGGCTGTCTACACGAATTATACTTGTGATACCGGTCAGCGCATGTGGGATACCAATTGCCTGGTGCAGGCCGTGCTGGGTGATGAGGCTTACCATCTCTCACCACGCGGATGGGTGACTTTCGTCGATAAGGGCGAGGAGTCGCTGATGCTATTCAAGAAAGATCCTAATGGTAATGCCCGTTATCAGTTGCCGGGTGATACCTATTTTGCTGAAGATAAACTGATGGACATCCGTCGGCATACCCGTATCAACCGTTATCCGTCGGCTTATACCATCGAGGCGCCTCAGCCCCAACTGATCAAGGCCGATGCCGCTGCATGGGTGAAGCCCCGTCTGAACCTGCTCGTCGACAAGTATATGGGCTCTGCCGGTAACATGCTGAATCCTGATGATGTACGCATGTTGTTCCGTCCGTTGGGCTTTACTGGTCCTAATGCCAACGACTATCAGGAGGCGGAGCAGATCGTGGTGGATGCCGTCTATGCAAAGATGCTGAAGAAGGCCAATTTGTTGGGCAAGAAGAATCTGGTGATTGTGACCGGTGCGCCAGGCTGTGGAAAGAGTTTTGCTGCCAAGCAACTGAAACTGAGGAATGCCGGCCTGATCTATGATGCCGTGCTCGATGGTCCTGACAAACTCCGTCAGGTGATTCAGCAGGCCAAGGCCGCAGGTATGGAAAAGGTGACATTGGTACCTGTGTATAATGATATCCTGACCTGTTTCAAGAATACCGTTGATCGCGGTCAGTCTACCTGGCGCTTCACAGCTCTTGACTATATGGTCAGTTCTTTCCGTAGCAACAATGGCCAACTCGATAAGATTGCCAATGCCTTCTCGGATGTGGAGATCCTGCCCGTCGACTGCTCCCATAACCAAGGTGCTGTCCGCGTGAGTCTCGACGATGCCCGGAAGTGGAACTATGCCATCACCGACGAGGAGATGAAGAGTGTGCTGACCTATCTGCTTGGTCTGATTGACGGTGGTGAGATCGAGGCCGGCTCTGTGCCTGCTGTGGTAGGTAACATCCTATCGATCCCCAATATCAGTGAGGGCAATATGGCCTTGGTTAAGGAGATCGACCAGAAGACACAGGCCATTATTCAGGAATATAAAATGAGATAATTTAAAAATATAAAGCATTATGAAAAAGTTATTATTTGTTGTTGCCGCTATGGCAATGATGTTGGGGACTGGTTGCAGACAGTCTGCACAACAGGCTACTGAAACCGAAACCCCATGGTATGAGAACGACTCAGCGCTTCAGGCTGATTTGGCAGCTGCTATCGAAGATGCCAAGGTGCTTGATAGTTCTGAGATTGTCAATGATCTGATGCCAATCCGGAAAGACTATCCCGGTGAGGAATGGGCTAACTTCGATGGTACCGATATGGTGCTGGTGGTGACGCTGGTTGACTCCAGTCGTCTGCAGCGTTTCTTTGGACGAGACGATGTCTACCGTATCGATCGTGAGATGGGTACGTGGGTATCGCTGCCCTCTGATTGGGCTAACCGCAGTGCTGCTTTCGAAGGTCTCGACAGTGTGGGTGCCCACATGCGTCTGCTTCAGATGTACGGCCTCGATCCCACTTGCGACTACGACATCATGGTGAGCTTCTATGCCGATCCCGCTACGATGTTCCGTCCTGCCCATGATCCTGACATTACCACAACAACTGTCGGACTGGAGTTCCCCAAGAATGTGGATGAGAACTTCAAGGTGGGTGAGACCAATTTCCGCGAGTGGTATCGTTACAGTGTGGAGGCCGCCTACGAGGATGACAGTCCTCTGCCTTGGACACAGCTGGGTTACACCTACGACTGGCATAACGGTGCCGACCACCGTGGTGTGTCGGAGTACATCGTAGGCCACCAGTCACTCATCAAGGTTAAGTCAAGCGAGACAGCCTGGCAGTTCGTGCAGAACCTTAAAAAGTAATTAATCACATTATAATTATTAATCATTATGGCTTATACAGAAACAACAACGACGGGTTATGGAACCCGAGTAGGAAATTCATTTAAGGCTATCGGTAGCGGTATCCTGATGTTTGTGTTAGGTACAGCACTGCTTTGGTGGAACGAAGGTCGCGCTGTGAAGACCGAGAAAATGCTCGACGAGGCAGGTAGTAAGTATGTGGAGATGGAGAATCCCAACAAGAAGGATGCTACGCTTGAGGGCGAGCTGATTTGTGGTACGGCTCTGGCTACTACTGAGGATTCTTTGACAGATGCTGACTTCGGTGTTGGTGCCAAGGCCATCTCTATCCGTCGTTCAGTGGAGTACTATCAGTGGGTAGAGCACTCTCAGACCAAAAAAGAGGACAAACTGGGCGGTAAGGAAGTGACGACCACGACTTATACCTATTCGAAGCAGTGGGTGTCAAGTCCTGTTCAGTCGAGTAATTTCCATGATCCCGCTTACCAGAACAAGAACACTGTTCTTACGACCGTTGAGGACGCTCAGCAGTATGCAGAGAACGTGTCTTTCGGTGCCTATAAGCTGCCGGAGAGTCTGATTCACAGTATCTCTTCACGTGAGGGTCTGGATCTGGCTATTGCCGAGGATCTGCTGGCACAGTTCGACAAGAATACTCAGGCTGCCTATGAGCGTTTCTATGGTGTGCAGAAGGGCATCCAGCAGACAGCTCAGCCTGCCCAGCAGCCCACAGCCCAGGCTGCCATTCCCGATTCTATCAGAGCGCTGCTCCCCGATTCAGTCAAGGCTCAGCTCGATTCACTGCAGGCTGTCAACGACTCTATCAACAAGCAGATGGCGAATGCCGAGAACAAGAAAGACCTGAACTTTATCCATCAGGCTGGCAACGTACTCTACTTCGGACGTGTGCCTGGTGCACCTGAGGTGGGTGATGTCCGTGTTACCTTCGAGAAGGTTGTTCCTGCTAAGGTTACTGTGATGGCTGTGGTCGATGGTGACACCTTCAAGCCTTTCAAGGCCAAGAACGGTAAGCGTTTCGAGACGCTCGTAATGGGTCAGAAGAGTGGCGACGAGATCATCGAGGCCGAGAAAGAGGCTAACAATATGTGGACCTGGATCTTGCGTGTTGTCGGTATTATGATGGTAATCGGCGGTCTGAAGGGTATCTTCGGCTTCATCGAGACCATTCTCAAGGTGGTGCCGTTTATTGCAGGTATCTTCGGTTGGGGTGTCGGGCTGGTCTGCACCGTTATCGGTGTGGCATGGTCGCTGATCGTGATTGCGCTTGCATGGCTGTTCTACCGTCCGTTGCTGGGTATCTCACTTCTCGTACTCGCCGGATTCCTCGTCTGGGTATTTGCCTTCAAGGGTAAGGATAAGCTGAAGGAACTGGCTGCCAAGGCTAAGGAAAAGAAAGCCGCTCCTGCACCTGTGGCAGAATAGCAGCAATGCTTATGAAGAGATATATTATAACAGTGGTATTGTGCCTGTGCGCCATGATGGGCGTACAGGCACAAAACGCCCAGGTGGCAAAGATCCGCAAGATGTATGCCGAAGCCAAGGAGGTGATGGCCAACAAGAAGAAGGCGGAGGTGCCCCCTGACGAGACGGTGGTGACAAGCAACTACATGGCGCCGGGTGCCGGTCCGATCAAGGACGTTACACATTATTATTATAATGGAGAGTTTGATGAGAACTTGGGTAATGTATACTATACGCCCTTTTTCATGACCCGTAGCTATAATGTGGGTGCCCGTAACTACTACGAGGAGTTCCTCTACGACAAGGAGGGCAGTCTGGTGTTCTATTTCAACAAGAGTCAGAACGACGAGACCCGTTACTACTGGGGGGCTGGCGGTTTCTTCCATGAGGATATCAAAGGTCAGAAAATGATGGACGAGGTGTTTGCCGCCCGTTTGGCCAACGATCTGAAAGAAGCTTTCCATAGACTGATGAACAGGGAGTATTAAGGAGTCAGGAGACAGGAGTAAAGGAGTAGGTAGATATGAAAAGATTGCTATTAATACTATTCACTATTCTCTATTCACTATTCTCTATCCAAGCACAGGAACGTGTCTCGCTGGAGGATATTGAAAAGGGATGGGGTACGAAAACCATTGGGAACGTGATCAACGGCAGTCTTGGCATCATGCTGGAGCGCTTTGATGAGACGTGGCCCACGTGGACGGGCAGCGCCATCCGCGAAACGATGGAGAAAGGTCTTGCCAGGGAAGTGCTGGATGAAGAGACGGGACTCACGGTGACGGTCGACACGAAGAACGGTTATGCGGACATCGACGATGCTGGTACCGACGGAGCTTATATGTCACTTTGCTTCTGGAACCGCAAGAATGGCCATAAATTGTTTGCCGTGCGTTTGGGCAAACCCACCGATCCCTGTATAGATTTCGTGTGCTTCTACGACTACGATGCGCAGAAGAAGACACTGACACCCGAGCCGGACATCCTGAAGGGTTATCGCATGCGCGACAAAAAGGAGTTTACCCAGATCTACGCCAAGTTGCCGAGGAAAGGTAAAACCCTGCTTGTCGACGAATGGGGCGACGGTGGGCCTGTGCAGCATACCTTTATCTGGGATGGCATGAAACCCGTCTACTCCAAGACCGCTCCCCTCAAATTAGACGATTAAAACCAACAATTATGAATAAAAGAATTCTGATAAGACTGGTAGTGCTACTCTTCACTCTTCACTCTTCACTCTTCACTTCTGCGCAGCAGATAAAGGATGGTAGTAAATGGTGGGACGGTAAGCGGCTGTACGTGGCTATCGTCGATGACGAGGGCGATGTCAGGATGGAAGGAGAGAGTGTGGATATGGGCGGTGATTCGTTCGCCCTGAACAAGGTCGCCGGCGTGGAAGGCCGTTACACCCTTACTTCAACCAATACGCACGGGTGGATCTTTATCCGAGGACAGGAAGGCGCCCGCGTGGACTATATCCGTCAGGAGGGCATGAACTTCCTTGCCGTCCGCAAGGCCAATGGCGACTGTTGCTATACGCTGACCCTGACGCCTGATAACTTGCAGAATTGTGTGGCGCAGGAGAAGATCGCCGACGAGCGCGAGGTGAGTTGGATGTTGCAGAACTATCTGATGAACACCCGTTACTTAGGGCGTTTCTCGAAGCCTCAACTGCGGTTGATGCGCAACGAGATCCTGGCCCGTCACGGGTGGCGGTTCCAGTCGAAGGACCTGCAGGATCATTTCGGCAGTCAGCCTTGGTACAAGCCCGTGGCCAATAACAACAGCATCAAGCTCAATATCATCGAGACGACCAATGTCCAGCTGTTGAAGAGCGAGGAGGCTGAGGATGATGACAACCGTGTGCGCTACGAGAATACTCTGACCGCCCCGAAGATGGCACAGGCTGTCGATGGCATCATCACCGTCAATACCGAGGAGCAGTTTATCAATGCCTTGGGTAATAACCGTGTCATCGAGCTTGGTGAGGATATTCACCTGAACCTCTCGCGCATTCTGGAGCGTGAGGACTGGTTCGCGGGCATTCCCGGTCGTGCGTGGGTAACGATTGCCAAGCGTGACGGTGGGGATCAGCCCATCGTCGTCAGCGAATACGTCAACGACGGTCAGCAGCTGGTGCTGAAGAACTTCCGTGGGCTGACAATCCGCGGCAAGCATCATTCCAGCATCGAGGTCAATCCCCGTTACTCCTTCTGTCTGAGTTTTATGAATTGTGAGGATTGTAACGTGGAGAACCTCACCATCGGTCATACCGAGGGCGGCTACTGTGACGGCGGTGTGATTGGCGTGGAGGGCGGAGCACGAATCCATGTATCAGACTGCGACCTCTATGGCTGTGGCACCTATGGCGTGGTGACCCGTGATACAGAGGATTTCGGCATGTACAGAAGCAATATCCACGACTGCACCTACGGCATCATGGAACTGTGGGGCTCGGATCGTGTGACGTTCTATCAGTGTGACTTCTTCAGCAACCGCGAATACGAGCTCATCACCAATCATGGGAGCGAGCATGTGGTGTTCGAGGAATGTCGCATCTTCGGCAACTGGGCAGACGCGCCGCTGTTTATGAGCGATCAGGACATGACACTGATCGGATGCGAGATTTATCATCCGAATCTCGGTGCGCAGAAACGAATTGTCGCCCCTAAGCATGATAACAAGTTCGGCGAGAAAGCCAACTACATCCCCGGACCCCGTAAGACCCCCATCGGACCAGATATTACCAAGAATTAGAGAATATGAAGAAATTAGTGTTTTTGGCCATCTGCGCGATGGCGGTCATGATCAGTTGTAAGCAGAAAGGTCAGACGGCCCCAGCCGACAATAAAGACTCGGTGACCACAGCTGTCATCGACAGCATCATCGAAGAGAATGATACCACCCCGTTGCCCATGTTCCTTATCGGTACCGATGGGAAATACCGTCAGATGCTCTATTGGGCCAGTCTTGAGGAACCTCAGAGGAGTGAGGGCGATGAAGATTTCTTTGATATTTGGCATAAGCGTTGGGAATTACAGGAGATGTTCCGTCGCAACGCTGCACAGTATACCAATCTGCTGAATGGCGACAAGATTGTGAAGGTGAAGTTCATTGATGAGGTTCTGAAGGACCCCGATGGTAATACGCCCAGCATCGGTGAGATTCACGGTCGTGAGGAGATACCCGCCCTTTGCGCCCGCTTCGACTACGTCAATCCCAAGGATAATCCTCATCCGGAATACCGGACAGATGCCTGGGGCTTGGTCATCGTTACCGACAGTTATCTCAGCTCCCGCAAGCGTCTCACCGTCAAGTCGTGTCAGGCAAAAAATTATGATTATCCCAAACTCCCTGCCGACATCGTGAAGCAGTTGGAGACACAATACGGTATGAAAGCCCAGCAATCGTACAAGACTTGTACCATCGGCGACAGCATCATCATGGGCGCTGTGGAGTTCAAAGGCGAGTATAAGAACGCCCCGAAGGACAAGTACGATGCCGACCGCAAGTCAGCCCTCGCATTGGAAGTGCTCATAGATGGTAGTAAGATGTATGTCCTTGAGCAGATTGGGTATTACGATCCCGAATACGGAACCACGTGGAATGCCGATGCTGACGGCTATATCCCCAACGACATTGAGGCCGCCTTTGAGGGACCGAAGGGTCTGGAAATCTGCTATACCCATGGTGCGCCTGAGAGCTACTGTGTCGGTATGCTCTTCCCAAGGGAAGGTAAGCTCGTTGAACTGGAATATGAGTGTTATCACTCGATGGTCGATGAGGATATTCCCGTCTGGAAGAAGGACTTTGCCGAGATGGATAAACTTTATCATGCAGACGAATACAGCGACAGCCATGTGACGTTCACAAAGTGGGCCCACTGCTACATCGACTACGACAACGAGTGGATCTGGCTGCGCGATGCTGAGGAAAAGAATGGCGCCTTCTTCATCCGCAAGGACGGTAAACTCTCGCTTGTGGCCATCGAGAATCCCCGTTTGCGCCCGATGAGTTGTCAGAAAGATGGCATCAGTTATCTCAAGTTCGAAGGTTCAGCTGGTGGCCCGTCATGGCAGCGGGAGATTCACGTTTTCAAGAATGGCAAGCGAATTGAGAAGTTCAATGTCCTTGAAGTGGAGGGCGAGATCGACGAATGCTCGCTCAATGGCAAAGATATTTCCAAGGAGGCGGGTAGGGCCTATCTGGATAAGATTCCTCAGGGCGAAAAGATCACCGCCTACTTCCGCGACATCCCATCCAACTAACCGAACTATCCATCTTCAAAAAACTGTAATTATAAATTTTGAAGCGTATGAAAAAGAATTTATTTTGGATGCTGAGCATCCTTGTGCTGACAGCATGTAGTGCAAGTTTAGACAATCCGGTGCCTGATTCTGGCAATGGACAAGCTACCTATTGAGGTCGTGAAAGGTACCGACAAGTTCGGCAATACCTTATACTTCCTGCAAAACGAATAACATCACCGGCAGTTACCAGACAGTATGCAGCAGATGATTACGATACTGGGTCCGACGGCATCGGGGAAGACGCCCCTTGCAGCGGCACTGGCGGCGGAAATCGGTGGAGAGATTATCTCGGCCGATTCCCGTCAGGTGTATCGTAGAATGGATATCGGAACGGGAAAGGATCTGGCGGATTATGGCACCGTGCCGTATCATCTGATTGATATAAGGGAGCCGGGTACGAAGTATAACCTGTTTGAGTATCAGCAGGATTTTTATGATGCCTATCAGGCTATCCGGAGTAGGGGAGCGGTACCCATTCTCTGCGGCGGGACTGGCCTTTATATCGAGGCGGTCCTGAAGGGGTATAAACTCTCACCCGTACCGCAGAATCAAGCCCTGAGAGACGAACTGGCGGACAAGTCGCTGGCAGAGTTGACACAGATGCTACGAGAACTCAAGGCCAAGACGGGTTCGAATATGCACAATACGACAGATGTAGACTCTTGTCAGCGAGCTATTCGCGCCATCGAGATAGAAACATACAATATCGATCATCCGACGCCTTGTCGTGAGTTACCACCTGTGGACTCGCTGATCATAGGCGTGAACATCGACCGTGAGCTGCGTCGCGAGAAAATCACGCGCAGGCTGAAGGCCCGTTTGGACGAGGGGATGATTGACGAGGTGAAAGCACTCTTAGACGAGGGCATCCCTGCGGAAGACCTCATCTATTACGGTCTCGAATATAAGTTCGTAACGGAATATCTGACAGGGCAGTTGACCTACGACGAGATGTTCTCACGGCTTGAAATAGCCATCCATCAGTTTGCCAAGCGGCAGATGACCTGGTTCAGAGGCATGGAACGTCGGGGCTTTAAGATCCATTGGATCGACGCAACCCTCCCGATGGAGGAAAAGGTAAAGCAAATAGTACAGTTATGGCAGTAGAAACGACAAGGTGGGGCATCCTATATTGCCCAAAGACAGGATTCTCAAATCCCCGCAAGCGCTGGGAGAAGATTCAGAAGGTGCTCGATGAGCGTCACGTACTCTATGATATGGTGCAGAGCGAGACGGCTGAGAGTGTGGAGCGCCTTGTCAAGATGATGATCTCCAACGGCTATAAGACCATCATCGTCGTGGGTGGCGACTCCGCTCTCAACGATGCCGTCAATTGCCTGATGATGGAGGAGAAACGTGTGCGCGAAGAGATTGCCTTAGGTGTGATTCCCAACGGTGTGATGAACGACTTCGCCCGGTTCTGGGATTTCGATGAGGATAAGATTGAGCAGACGGTCGACTGGCTGTTGCAGCGCCGGTTACGCAAGGTGGACCTCGGCTGCATCCGCTATACCAATCAGAAGGGCGAGAAATGTCACCGCTATTTCCTGAATTGTATCAATATCGGTATGACAGCTGATATCATGAATCTGCGCCGTCAGACGCGTCGTCTGTTCGGCTCGCGTACCTTATCTTTTATTCCGTCAATGTTCGTGATGCTTTTCCACCGCATGGAATATAAGATGAAGCTGAAGATCAACAACGATGTGATCGACCGTAAGGTGATGACCGTCTGCATCGGCAGTGGTCCTGGCTACGGACAGACGCCGAATGCAGTGCCTTACAACGGCATGCTTGATGTCAGTGTCGTCTACCATCCGGAGATGGTACAGCTCATTGAGGGTCTCTGGCTGCTCATTACCGGCCGCTTCCTCAATCATCGCAGTGTGCATCCCTACCGCACGACGGAGATCCAGGTCGACTATGCCAAGAAGGCGATGGTCGGTATCGACGGACGGTTGATGAAGACACCCAAGGGTGATTTCCGCGTTGAGGTCGAACAGGAAGTCATCAACTTCCTCATTCCTGCATAAACATGAAAAAGCCTCCCTTTTGGGAGGTTTTTTGATGATATAGCCTTAAATAATTGTTAAATATTCCCTTTTCTTTTGCCGTTTGTCAGAAAATGTGTACTTTTGGAAATTCAAACTACAAAAATAAGTACAAACATTATAAAAACCTAACAAGGAACTATGAGTTATTTACGATTAGAAAAAGCCGTGATGACCAAC
>JAEEGL016492335.1_pt1 | contig 13953 bp, 9 predicted proteins | sample 9134231 | NCBI WGS metagenome assembly JAEEGL01 (sample SAMN16246548, study PRJNA631951) | gut metagenome | biome: gut microbiome; feature: rumen; material: fiber-attached | host: Bos | place: Iran: Karaj | collected 2018-10
GTAAATATCTTCTACTTTTATTTTGTTATTATGCATCAAAGGCACTCCTTCAGTAAATTCATTTCATCGGTGATCATATTGATGTAGTTTTCATCGTGAATTTTAGATTTATTGATGTTTTCAAGTATTTTTGAACGTGTATAGATCAGTTTTTTTATATACAACTCTTTTTCAGCAGATTTTTTTCTTTGAAGAGCGGGTGACAGAAGAACATCAATTGCAGAATAATCTTTCAGTAAATCCGTTTTTTTGGTTTTTATTACGGAATACAGTTTTCTTCCCTGCTGCTCTGCAACGATATCTTCATCAAGTATCTGATATCCGTTTTTATAAAGAAATTCCCGAAGAGAGTCAACAGCTGTCATGGGCTGTAAAACAAATGTTGCTGAGTGATGTGTGGTATCCGACAATAAAATATCGATTATCATTTCCCCGCCCATTCCGGCAATAACGACGGTATCAGTGTCATCGGGGACATTCTGAAGTCCGTTTGTCAATATAGTTGTTATTTTATCTGAGAGATTGCGTGAAAGTATGTATTTTTCAGCTCTTTTGAGCGGTAAAGGACGTATATCGCAAGCATACGCTTTTTTATAAAATCCGTTTTCGATCAGATAAACGGGAACGAGTGCGTGATCGGTGCCTATATCGGCAACGACCCCGCACTTATCCGTAAAATCAACTATTTTTTTCAGTCTAGACGAAAGCTTCATTATGCCGTAAGAGCGTTGAGAGCGTCTACAAGTTCGTCGGCATCAATGCCATGAACTTCGCAAGCTTCTTCAATCGTTTCGCCTGCGGCAGCCATACAACCCACACAATGCATGCCGTATTCGACAAATACGTCGACTGATTCAGGTGCAAGGCTTAATACTTTTGATATAATCATATCTTTTGTGATTTTGAGTTCCATTCCGCAAATTTCTCCTGTCTGTGTAAAATCAGTTAAAATCTCTGTCAAGGACAGCCTGAATCCTGTCTGCAGACTCTTCCAGTGCTTCATTGATTCCTTTGCGGGCGTTTATTATGCTTGACCACGGAAAAAGGCTTGCAGCTCTGTAATAGTCCGGTTCTGCGTTGTCATACATTGTGAAATAATATTCAGCGCTTTCTTCATGAAGGAAATTTTGCCTTGCATATACTTCGCGCCATTCAAACGGATCGTTTCCCAATGGAGAATAAAGATCTGACAACATAGCGTTGATAATATCCATATCGGCAGTTATAGGGACAGCAATCAGCCTGTCTGCGTATCCGAGATAAGACTTCCATTCTCCGTATTTTGCAGATGGACCTGCAGGACAGGGAATGATAGCGAAGTCAACATCGTTATACATAAATCCGTTGTCGGATGCATCAACGGTTCCGACATAGGAATATTCGTAGATAAAGGCAAGTCTGTTTTCTATAAACGTAGGATATTTCTCACCGTCATTCTGGATTGCAACGACACCGTCATTGAAGAGTTCCTGCGCGAACTGCATTGCCTCAACGGCTTCTTTTGAGTTAAGATTGTTGACGAATCTGCCGTCTTCATTCTTTTTGACAAGTGTTCCGCCGTTATTAAGAATGAGTGTAGTGAGGAAATAATCCGGAAAGCTTGTCTGATAATACATTCCGAAAACGCTGTTGGGATCATTAGGCGTTCCGCCGATTGTTTCGAGAATGTTTCTGAAAGTTTTCCATGTCCATTCACCGTTTTCAATCAATTCGAACGGATCAAAACCGAACTGATGCAATACGGTCAGATTTGCATAAAAAACGCCGCCCATCTGAGGGAAAGGAATTCCGTGAAAACCGGGATAAAACGCCTGATAATCATCGCCGCGCTTGAAATATTCAACAAGTCGAACAGGACCCCATTTTCCTTCTTCTATTCCTTCAACAAATCCGGGAACAGGTGTAAGTGAATTGTAAAGGCCTGCATCCATATTCGGCCAGTGAGCATCTGAACGGGCATCAAAAAGGTCTGCCCAATGAAGACCTGCAGCATGTGTTGCGGCAAGACCGCCCGGACTTTTTTTGAAAACGAACTTGATATTATATTTTTTTTCTATATCTTTGTAGCGTATTTTCAGTCTTTCTGTCCATTCGGAATCTTCATAAGTTTCATACGGATTTACTTCGATTCTGCCTTCACGTTCTTCTCCAATAAAAACTATTTCTTTACCATGAAAATCATACGATTCTTCTAATTCTGCATCAAGATCGTAATCGAAAATCTCTGTTTCTTTGCCCTGTGCACATGAAACAAACGAAAAGACGACGGCTGCAATAAACAGGAAAATAAGAGCTTTTTTCATTTTTAATAATCTCCTTTATATGAATGCTTACGGCAGTTGAGTACATGGAAAAAGACCGTCATATCGGAGCATATCTGCCCCGATATGAAAGGAATATGCTATTTGGTCACCTTAAGTATACGGTCGTTGACATCCTTTTTGAAACTGTCAATATATTTATTGACGTATTCGACGATATCAAGATCGGGATCTTCTATAAGCGGTGTAAGATCCATTGCATACATAAGGCTTTCTGCAGTATCGGTGCCGTGGGATGCATAATATGTTGCGTTTGCGACACGTCTGCCCTGAGTAGCGAGATCATAGCGTTTTCCGCCTGCAACCTGAGAGTCGAAAAGCGAAACGAGAGATGCCGCCATATTCTGATGAGCTGTTACGTCAAAGACTGTTTTCTCTTCGTCATTTACCCAGTCAAGGCTTCTCCAAACTTCACCGCCGTATACCTTGCGCGGTCTGTCTTCAGGGTCAAGCTCACGAATGGCTTTTATTACTTTGGTAACAACACCTATATGTGTATCATGTTTATCTGCGAGATTGTGAGTAAAAACGACCTCGGGCCTCATTGCTCTGAAAAGTTCCTTGTAATCTTCTATAACATCACGGTTTGAACCGTCTTTGATTGCGGAAGATGTATAGTTGAGGAGTGCAAGTGCAGCGTATTCGCCAACAAAAGCGGCCTTTTTTTGTTCGAGACGGCGAACTTCCATCATCTGCTCGTTTGTATAATCGGCATAAAGACCTGTTCTGGGGCTTCCTGCGCCGTCTGCGGTAACTATGGCTGAGAACCATTTATCTTTTTTGCCGAAGCAATCAAGAATACCTGCCCAGGACATGAGTTCGATATCATCCTGATGAGCAGAAATACCGAGACATGTTGTACGCGCAAGCGCTTCGTCCTGGGGAGTTCCGTCCCAAATATAAATTTCTGCTTTGTTGTTAAGTTTCATAGTATATACCTCTTAATTATTATTTGATTTCCGGGAGAGATGCAGCTGCGATAGACTGACCTACGCGGCGGCTTGATTCATCGGGAATATGGAGTTTGATTTTTTTCGCAAGATCGGGGAATTCCGTATTCAAAACTTCATTTGCTTTATTGAGAAGAATGACACCGCCTTCGCCTGAAGTTACACGACCCATTATAAGAACATGCTTGATATCGTAGAACTGAGCGTAATATGCAATTCCGTAGCCGAAATATACGCCGATGGTTTCGTATATTTTTGCCGCACGCGGATCATTCTTTTTCTGAAGTTCCTGAACGTATTTGAGTTTTTCTGCAAGAGTAAGAGAATCGTCAAGCTCTATTCCTGCTGCAGGGGCAAGTTTTATAACACCGTCCTGAGAGAAATATTTTACGCCGCATCCGTAATCGCCGGACCATTCATCGACCATGGCATTTTCATTGTAGTCAACCGGGACAAAAGCAAGTTCGTTGAGCCAACCCGTTATGTTGCCTTTGCTGTCGACATATCCGCCGGCTTCAGATGTACCCATAGCAACGCCGAGAACTTCCGTATCATTAAGATCCATTGCACCTGCAAGTGCAGTTACATCTCCGTCATTAGCTACTTCAAGAGGGATATTCTCCCCTATTTCCTTAGCTACATTGATATACATATCTTTTACGGTTTTCTCAAAATCTTCATCATTGACTTTAATGAAAAGCGATGCGACCATAATGCGGTTATCAACATATACGCCTGCTGAAGAGACGCCGATAGCATCTACTCTAGGCATTTTGGAAGCGGCGGTCTTCATCGCATCAAGAATTCCCTTATAGTGGTACTCAGGATCGCTCTGTGTTTTGGGATGCCAGATTACTTCTTCTGAATATACGGTTTCACCGTTAATTACAGCGCTTACCTTTCTGTCTGATCCGCCGGCATCAAATCCGATACGGCAGCCGTCAAGATGTCTTCCGACAGGACTTGTTGTTTCAAATGTAACCGGCGCATTTTCAATTGAAACATGTTCGACTTCAAAGGGATGTTCATATACGCGAGCCATGAATTTAGCATCGAAATCGCGTATTCCGCCGTTGGAATAAGCCGCAGAGATATAATCGGCAACAGACTCAGGGCCGGCAATTATTACTTTGTATCCGCCTTTGATCCAAAGCATGGTTTTAACTATTCTTTCAATATACTTATTGTTTTCGTTTTCATGTCCGTTTTTGAAAATGCGGGTCTTGTAAGTGGAAACAAATCCCTTGTTTCTTACTACTCCGATAACGATATCTTCGCCGCCCTCTTTTTCTACTGCTTTGCAAAAATCGCGACAGATAACTGACATCGGTTCAAATCCGGGATCAAGAGGGGCTTTTACCTTGATTTCCATAATAATCCTCCATAATTCGAATTGTAATCGTGTTTTATTTTGTTACTGTAACTTTTTTAAGACCTCTCGGAGCATCCGGGTTGCGTCCCTTGACTTCAGCAAGATTTGCGGCAAAAAGCTGAGCGAATGTTGCAAAATAGAAGGAAGCTATCATATCTTCTTTATCGGTTTCCGGAATCTTAAAGCCAAGATCTCCCTGAGCAAGAAGATCGTCATCATCAGACACCATAAACAAGTCTGCGCCTACGTTCTGAAGTTTTTCTATCATGACCATAGCGTCTTTTTTGACAGGTCCGTCGGACATATACATAAATACAGGCATTCCCTCGCTGACCATTGCAAACGGACCATGATGGAAATCGGATATCGGATATGCTTTTGCACGAACATAGTTTGTTTCCTGAATTTTCAGAGTTGCTTCGAGAGCAAGAGGATAATTTATGCCTCTTGAAAGAATAAATGCTTCTTCCATAAAGCGGTAACGGGTGGCAATCTGAGCGATCGCTGCATCCTGAAGAAGGATCTGCGCAACTCCTTTCGGAACATTTTCAAGTTTTTTGAGGATATCGGCTCTTCCAGCCCATCTTGCAACAAACTCAGCAATAAGATAAAGCTGCGTGCTGAATGTTTTGGTAGCAGCAACGCTTGCTTCGTGGCCGGCATCGCAATAAAGATGAAAATCGGCTGCTGAAGCAAGAGGAGATTCAAGGTTGTTAGTAATGGTAAGAGTGATAGCTCCGGACTCTTTTGCGTCATTGATTATTTCAAGAACATCCGCAGCCGCTCCGGACTGAGAAATACCTATAACGAGCATATTTTTGTAATTAAGCTTTGATCCGTAAAGAGTGGAAGTAGAACATGCCGAAAGACCGACAGGGATACCGAGCATAGTTTCAATAATATACTTGCCGTATATTCCAGCATGGTCTGAAGTTCCTCTTGCGGCTACGATAACATTAGTAACACCGGATGTTTTAAGCGTTTCGGCAAGCTTATCAAGCGTAGCTTCATTTGATTTGAGGCAGCGCTCCATTGCCAGAGGTTCTTCAAAGATTTCTTTTTTCATAATTGTAGACATAACGGTTTTCTCCTTAATATATGGAATTAATCTTTATTTTTTAAAAATGGTGACTATGATGACAATAACGATTATTAAAATCAGAACGCCCGTTGCAATAACAACGCCGTTGATGATCGTATCCCAGATATCATTTTCCTCTTCATTTTTTTCTACGACGTTTTCGGTGGGAACATACGGTTCTATACCATGTTCTTCAAAAGCCTGTATCTCCTGCGCAGTCAGAGCTGTCGGCGAGATATAGATATCGTCAACAACACCTTTGAACAAAGGTTCGCCTTTTATACCGCTTTTTCCGATATAGTTGAAGTTCGGAGAAACTGATGCGGGAGAAATAGATGTTGAGGCATGATCGACAAGCGCCCCGTTGATATAAAGCCGCGCAGTGCCGTCTTTGATTGTTACAGTTACTCTTACCCACTCATTTGTTAATGTGGTTGTGGATTTAAGAGTTGTTTTTGCACTGCCGTCATATATTTCGAATGACAAGCCTTCAGATCCGTTGCCCATATCTATAAGCATATAAGCGGTAGGTTTTGAAATAGAATTCGGTTTTCTGGCGAAATAGACAAGTTTTTGATTGACGGAAGACGTGTTTCCCGCCCAGTTATAAGCTACGCTGAGAGTTAATTCATCAGCATTGTCAAGTATACCGATAGGATATCTGATATAAGAATTTATACCGTCCAGAGTAAGGCCGTAGTTCTTTATACCCTGGGAAAGGCTTGCGTTTCTGATAACGGCGATAACGGAATTATTCAAATCTTTACCGATCAATGATGTATCATCGAATGTAGTGCCTACAAAATCGGTGATTTCGCCTTTTTCGGTGTAGGAGTCTTCAAGGTTATCAGTATCATCCGGCCTCAAATCCGTATTTTCAGTCGGGGCAGCGGAAGATGCCGGAGAAGTTTCGGGAGACGGGTCGGGCAGAACTTCAGTTGTAAAGCGTTTTATGCCGTAAGTTCTGATTTTTCTGATATCTGAAGCATCAACGACACGGGATGCAAGGTAGACCTCGTCAATGATATATTTGCTTGTATCAAATATTTCAGACCCGGAGAGTATTTTGAAATCTGTTATCTGTAAAGCGGAAAACGGATATCCCGTATGCAGCGTATCGGTAAGAGTGCCGTTCACATATATTTTTACTTCACCTGTCTGACTGTAAGAAACGGCATAATGAACCCATTTACCGTTAACATTGTTGATTCCTGATTTTGAAAGCCGGTTTGATGTAGGAAAAGCGGAATCTGCGGCAAATTCAAGGACCGGTGCATCGGTAAAATCTATTTTGAGCGGTTCCTGTTCGACATCAGGCGAAGTCTGGGGAAGAGGTTGCGTTCCTTCGGGCAAAAGCTCCTCCCCTGTCTCAGCAGGAACGAGAGTCTGATATATTTCAGGCGGTATCTCGGATGTTTTGAAGGGAGAATACTCAAACTTGCCATAGCCTGAAAAATCAAGGAGTTTTACCTGCGAATAAGCATAAAACGGGTCGTTTTTATCGGCAATTCTGTATACCCACGCGCAAAATGTAAATGCATCAGCCTGATAAAGCAGTCCGGGATTAAGCCTCAGATACTGGTTTGGAGTTGCGTTGTTTCTTTTTGTCAGTCCGTACGCAAATGATCCGTTGAAATCTGCTGTGGAAACTTTTGTTACGGCAAACTCGTTTATTATCGCCGATGTTGTTTTATTAAGGTCGCGTGAAATATCAAATGTTGAATCGAAAGTATAAGCAAGCCACGAAAACTTGATTCTGTCAAGATTTTCGGGAGGTTTCCATCCTTCTTCTTCACCCGGCTCCTCCTCAGGAGGCTGAGCAGGATCATCGGGGTTTTCCGGATTTTGGGGCGTTGGGTCTTCGGGTTGATCTGTCGGATTTTCAGGTTCTTCAGGAATAACTTCCGGCAATTCAACGCCCATGGAGATAAAGAAATCCCTCAGATCCATTACATTCAGTTTCAGAACATTATCCGAGGAAAGCGCATTATTGGAAATATATAAATCGTCAATAACGAAGTCCGTAAAGAAAATAACGTTTGTCGTCAGGTTATCAAGTACAGCATCGGTCGTTTTGAATGAGCGTGAAAAGCCGTCAAGATAAAACGTCATTTTATTAGTATTTCCAACAGCGTCAAAAGTGAAAACGATATGATGCCATTCGCTTAATGCGATTTCTGTTGAAATATCTGCCTTAAGCGTTTCGCGATAACGTCCGTCAAACAGCACGGCGGAAACAGTTTTATCGTATGACGAATAATCGAACGAAAGATAAGCGTATGTTTCGTTACCGTTGCCGACATAAAACAAGCGTGTATCAAAATCCAGGTCAAATTCCGAGAAATTGACCCAGAAGCCGAGTGTCAGTTCAGATATTTTTGAAAACATAGACTGATCGAGAGAAAAATATGAGCTGACAGCATATCCTGTTTTACCGTCCAACGGCTCAAACGGGCTGAAATCGCGTTCTATAAGAGGATATTTGCCGCCAAGATCCCATTTGAGATTGGAAACATCATCAAACGTATATCCCGCCTGATACAATGCGACGGCAGCAAAAGCAGGCATCAGGAATGAAAAATTTGATGCCGCGATAACAATAACCAGTAAAATACAAAAGAATTTTGAAATGTTGTTTTTCAATTTAAACACTCCGAAAAAGGCTGTCATTCGCCCTTCATTGTAAACACATACGCTTCCTCTTCAGGATAGTCGAAGGGAACTTTGAAGGAGATCCTGTTATTTTCGTGCGTAAAAGGAACATCCGCGCCGTTGAATGTGATCCGGCCTACACGTTTATTGAACGGAATTTCGAATTCCTTCGGTTTTTCATTCTCATCTGCGAGATAAACAGCATAATATGTGTTTGTTTTTAAATTCTGAGTATATGCATATTTTCCCGTTCTGTAAGGAACGCAAACACGGGTGTTGAATATTGCTTCTCCGTTTTTACGAAGCCATGCTCCGAAGCCGTCAAGCGCTTTTACGCCTTTTGTGGGGAGCTTACCGTCCGGTCTGGGTGCGATGTTCAATGCAAGGTTACCGCCTTTTGCGACTATATCGGCAAGCAATCTGACGAGCGCACGGGGAGATCTGTATTCATCGTCATAGTTGAAAGCAAACGAGCCGCCGAGAGTAACACAACTTTCCCAGGGAATGCCGAGAGGTTTTGCGGGAACAGTCTGTTCGGGAGTTACGTAATTTTCGTTTTCCCCTCCAACAGTTCTGTCTGCAACAAGCAGACCGGGCTGATATTTCCTTGCTTTAGCAACTATCTCAGAAAGACGGATATCCTGCTTGCATCTCGGATTGTCGGGTCTGACCTGTCCCGCATCAAGCCAAAGCGAGTCTATTTTACCGTATTTTGTCATAAGCTCGAGGATCTGGTTTTCGGTAAACTGAACGAACTGTTCCCAAAGCCACGGATACTTTTCGGTATCGTATGTCGGGTTTCTGCTCGTCCATGCGCTGTGTTCCATACCGGGAGCCCAATAATACGGTGTATGCCAGTCGGCTTTCGAAAAATATGCCGCAATGCCCATGCCGTGGTTTCTGAATGCTTCGAAAAGGTTTTTGCAGATATCTGCATTTTTGTTTGTGTGGAAAGGACAGTCAGGTGCTGTGATCTTATAATCGGAATATGCCGTATCCCACATACAGAAGCCGTCGTGATGTTTAGTTGTGAAAAGAAGATATTTGAAGCAGTTTCTTTCGGCTATCTGAGCCCACTTGTCAGGCTCAAACCACACGGGATTGAATGTTTTATTGAGGTCGACATATGCTTTTTTGAATTCTTCTCTTGAAGCGAAAGGTCCGTAATCGAATTTGACCCAGGAAGTATCTTCATCGGGAAGAGCCCATGATTCTATGAAGCCCCATTCGCTGTAAGGGCCCCAGTGCATCATAAATCCGAGTTTCTGGTCCTGAAACCATTCAAGTTTTTGCTGAACAAGAGGGTCTGTTGGAGCTACATAATTCTTTTCTTCGGAATAGCTGTGGTTGTAGTCCTCATTGAACATATCAAGATCTTCTGCCATTTGTATTCTCCCTTGTATAATTATTATTTTGTTTATCCGACCGGCGAGGGATAAAGATCGGGGAAAAGCTCTGAAAGGTCTGTTCCCTCAATAATTACCGAACCGCCGGTAATGTTGTAGATCTGACGCGAAAGCTCAACATCTGTCTGATGCTGCTGAATTTTCTCCAATTCCTTCGGAGTTGGGATATTTTCGGGCGCAGAGACATTTTCATACAATTCTTCGTCCGTATCGCCGGAAGAGAACTTATACATATAATAATGCGCGCCCTGATATCCGTGAACGGAGCATATGCAATTTTTGTATTTTGATTTAGAGTTGTTTGACAATGTGGGATATTCGCCCTCGGGAACCATATATGAATAAACAGGCAAAGTCTGGCTGTTGTAAAGAATCTGATTGCTGGATAAAGGCGGACAGATGTATTCGGAATCGCCTGTTCTGATATATGTGTAAGGATAGCTTCGCATTATATCCCTGAAAGTGGCAAGCTTTGCGTTCGGACAAGCCTCACACGCAATCTGACCTGACTCTGTGCAAACATAGAGCTGGTGGTGGACATCGCATGTTTCGGTCGGTTGAGTTCCGCTCTTGAATTTGCCTGTTTTGACGGTTGACGATCCTGACGGATCTGATGAACAGTATGGACCGGCAAGTTTTCCGCTGACAGAGCAGTATGAAGCGGTAACAATACCGTCGGGAACAGCAAAAGTAGCTTCGTTTATACCTTTGCTTTGATGGACATACTTCATAACTTCATGCCACATGCGTATATGCTCGGTATTTTCAGTAGTGCCGTATGTATTCTTATCGTAGCCCCACCAGATACCGGCGATATAATACGGGGTATATCCGATAAACCAACGGTCGTTGAATGACGTTGTAGTTCCTGATTTTCCGGCAGTATCTATAAAGACACCCTCGTCGGAATTGTAAAGATTTGCAACAGCGCTTGTACCTACAGTAACGGCACGCTGAAGAATATCCGTAATAAGATAAGCGGTTTGCGGCGTAAAGACTATTGAACGGTCAACATCGTTTTCAAGAATAATTTTACCGTTATATGTTTCAACGCGGGTCACACATCTTGATGCGGAATATATACCGGCATTTGCGAAAACGGTATACGCCGAAACCATTTCCTGAACCGTGACGCCGTATGTCAAAGAACCGACACTGAGCGGCGCTTCATTTTTATCAGCAGGAACAAGGCTTGAAAGGCCGAGCATATTTTTGGCGAAATTAAAGCTTTCTTCTATGCCTACAAGATTGAGAACGCGGGCAGACGGAGCATTGTACGAATTTGAAAGTGCTATTTTAACGTCAACAAGTCCTCTGTATTTTCTGTCGTAGTTAAGCGGCCATCCGGAATAAGAAGTATAAACAAGTGAAGAAAGATCATATGAAGACGAGATATCAAAACTGTTGTAGTTTTCGTATTTTGTTTTGGGGTCGATGTTGATTTTGATCGGAGCATCGTCTACAGCGGTGGCAGCTGTGATAAGATTTCTCTCGATAGCCTGACCGTAAACCGTAAGCGGCTTTATGGATGATCCGGGCTGACGCTGAGACATTGTAACACGGTTAAGACCGAGAGATTCTTTCTTTTCACCGCGACCGCCGATTATGGCTATCACATTTCCCGTTTTCGGATCCTCAAGCAGAAATGCGACTTCCTGTTTCGGGTCTTCGGATTCAAGGGAAGCGAGATAATCTTCATGATTTGTGTAGAAGTTTTCTTCGTTTGAAAAGTAATCTTCGCAAAAACGCTGGATATCGGGATCTACGGTCGTATAGATACGAAGACCGGACGTATATATATAATTGATAGCATAAGAGCGGGTATAACCCTTCTGGACCATAAGCTCATTTATAAGCCACTCAAAAACAAGGTCCGTAAAGTAAGACTGAACACGCGACGACGAACCTGAAGAAGAGTTTCTGCCGACGAGAACGATTTCCTGATTACGGGCTCTTTCATACTCCTCACGAGTGATTTTACCCTGGTCGAGCATTTCATATAATATATGGAAACGTCTCTGACGGTTATTCTCCATGCTCTCATACGGATTGTAATACGACGGCCAGTTTGTAACGGCAACGATCGTTGCGCATTCGGCAAGAGTAAGATCCTTTGGTTCTTTGCCGAAATATGATTTGGCTGCAGTATATATTCCTTCATACTGGTAGCCGAAGTTTACGGTATTAAGATAATATTCGAGGATCTGATCTTTGCTGTATTTTCTTTCAATATAAAATGCCCGCAGAATCTCCTTGGCTTTTCTCTGGAGGCCGGCAGTGCCTTTTACGGCATTATCCTGAGTTATAACCTTGATAAGCTGCTGAGTAAGCGTGGAACCGCCCGCGCCTATCTCAGAACGTCCCATAAGTCTGTCCATAATATAAGAAATGGTGGCTCTTATCGTAGTAACAAGGTCAACGCCCTTATGTTCGTAAAAACGTTTATCCTCAATCGCAACGGTCGCATCAAGCAGCTCTTTGGGCATATCGTTTATGGAGACCCATACGCGGTTTGCCGTGCTGTACAGCTCCTCATATACGACGATAGCTCCGGAAGAATCCGTAGCGAGTATCTGAGAAGTATAATCTATATCAAGACTTGCAAGCTTGATATCGAGTTCAGGATCGGTAAAGGAGTATACAAGAGTTACGCCCAGACCGACGCCGATGACGCCGAAAACGGCACCCGTGAGGATCCAGAAAAAGATGAAAGACCATATTCCGCCGAGCAGACGGATGAAGAACGGTTTCTTTTTTCTGTATTTTTCAGGATTTTTCTCCCAAAGAGGACGGTCGTCTTCAACTACTTCCACCCCGCCCTTCTTTTTTGATTTCTTTTTTTCGGCAGCTACGGGAGGTTTTTCTTCACTTGTTTTGTAATCGGGGGTAATCGGGACGTTTTCCGCTTTTGATTCTGCTTTGTTTTGTTCTGCTTTTATTTCTTTTTTATTCTGTTCTTTATTCTGTTCAGATGTCAACTCTCTGTTGTTTTGTTCTGCAGATCCCATTTCCTGCATGCGCATGCGTCTTGCGGCGCGCGGTCCGACAAACGCGGCAGTATAAGAATTAGAATCGGTATCGGTTCGTTTTTCAAAAGAATCGCTTTCATCGGAATGGTCGGGCTGATCTGATGAGAAATGCTCGACATCGGGATCGATAGCAGAAAAAGCAACATCTGGAGAATCGGAAGAATCGTCAGTATAAAGATCATTATTGTCTGTGGAATCATCGGTAAGACCGTCTACGATATAATCGCTGTAGTAGTCTGAAAGATCCGGAGCATCGTCGGCAGATATAGTTTCTTCATTTGTTTTTGCGTAATGATCACGCGAAAACTCATCGCTGTAATCATTATATGAAGAGTCATCGGAATTAAAATCACTGACGTAATTATCATATGCAGAATCATCGTTTGTGTCAAAGACATCGCTGAACTCTTCGTATATTGACGGATCAGAGGAAAAATCAGAAGAAGCGGGATCGGAAGAAGTATCTGATAGTGAAACTTCTTCTCTATTATTATGGGCATTAGAGGACTCGATCGCTTCGTCAGCGGAAGCTGTTTTTTCTTTATCGGACAAGTTGGCTTTTGATCCTTTCTTTAAAGAGCGGAAGGCATCAACCATTCCCGAAAAAATATTCGAGTCGGAATCGTCGTTGTGTTTTCGTATGTTTCTCATTATTTTCCTATCCCAAATAACATGAAAATGATTTCTGACAAGAATACAAATATATACATTTTATATTATAACTCATTTTTCGCAATTTTTCAAGTCCTTTTTAATAATTATTTTAACGACGAAAAAATTATATAAAGGTAACATAAGTATTACAAGAAAATATCGTAATGCATTAGACGATAATAAATGGAATAAGTTTCGGTCAATGAAAATAAGATCATGCAAATGAACATGGAATTTAGCGCCGGGAATGAGGATTTTTACTTCGGAAATAATCGAAATTGACAAAAATCAGCCGATATTTGTATAATTAAAACAAATTCAGGGTTTTTCAATACCTATTTTTTGTATATATTTGTCGTTTTTTACATCTTGACAAAAATGAGTTTTTAGTGTAGAATATTCAATGAAGAGTAAAACTCTTTAAATACTAAAAGGAGTGAAAAACCTTATGAAAAAAATCTTAGCTGCAGTTATTACTGTTGCAATGA
>JAEEGL016925831.1_pt1 | contig 13953 bp, 11 predicted proteins | sample 9134231 | NCBI WGS metagenome assembly JAEEGL01 (sample SAMN16246548, study PRJNA631951) | gut metagenome | biome: gut microbiome; feature: rumen; material: fiber-attached | host: Bos | place: Iran: Karaj | collected 2018-10
AGGCTGGAAGCCAAAGGATCTTCAGGTTGGTCAGACAGGTAAAACTGTTCGTCCAAACGTATACTTCGCTATCGGTATCTCTGGTGCTATTCAGCATACAGCAGGTATGGCAGAGTCAGATATCATCCTCGCTATCAACAAGGATGAGTCAGCTCCTATCTTTGATGTTGCTGATTACGGTATCGTTGGAGATCTTAACAAGATTGTTCCAGCACTTACAGAGGCTCTTAAGGCTGAGTTAGCTGCTCAGAACTAATTCCGAGGCAATATCTACTCTAACTATTTAGATTAGATTTTTCCTATAATTTCTTTCTTTAATTTGTGAAGGCGAGGCAATTATGGCTCGCCTTCAGTGTATTTTAGTGGTAAAATCATGCTATGAAATCATCAAAACTCGATATGACACATGGCCCACTTCTGGGCAAATTAATAATCTTTACAATTCCGATTATTCTATCAGGTGTGTTGCAACTATTATTTAATGCAGCTGATGTACTTGTTGTGGGGCGATTTGCCGGTGAGGCTAGTCTTGCGGCAGTTGGTTCTACTGGTTCCCTAATTAATTTAATGACAAATTTATTCATTGGTATTTCTGTCGGTGCAAATGTTTGTGCAGCTCAATTTTTTGGTGCAAAGCATTATGATGATGTGAAAAAGACCTTACATACTAGCGTTGCGTTTTCTCTTATCGGAGGTCTAATATTAGTATTCGTTGGATTGTTTGGCGCAAGACCGATGTTGGAATTAATGGGTTCACCAGAGGATGTTTTGCCTTTGGCAGCCCTCTATATAAAAATTTATTTCTTGGCGATGCCAGCAGCCATGCTTTACAATTTCTTGGCTGCAATACTTAGAGCTTCAGGTGATACAACGCACCCTTTGGTATTTTTATCAATTGCTGGTGTTGTAAATGTATTATTAAATCTAGTTTTAGTTATAGCGTTTGGTCTTGGTGTCGCAGGCGTAGCAATTGCCTCTGCAACTGCCAATTACATATCTGCTATTTTGTTAACTCTTTATTTAATAAAACAAGAAGGTCCAATGAAATTAGTGCTTTCAAATGTGCGAATAGATAAGAAGGTTCTTTCTAAGATAATAAAAATTGGTCTTCCGGCAGGTATACAAGGAAGTGTTTTCTCGCTTTCAAATGTAGTTATTCAATCTGCAATTAATTCTTTTGGAACAGCCGCAATTGCTGGCTCTTCTGCGGCAGGATCTATAGAAGGGTTTGTTTATGTATCTATGAACTCAGTTTCTCAAACTTGTGTTACCTTCACTGGGCAGAATTTTGGTGCAGGTAATGAGAAGAGAGTAAAAAGGGTTATATTTGAATGTTTAGGTATTGTTACGATAGTAGGTCTTGTGATGGGAAATGCAGCTTATTTCTTTTCAGAAACATTACTAGGAATATATACAGATAGTTCGGCTGCAATTGCTGCAGGAACAATAAGATTATTCTGGGTGTGCTGCCCATATTTTCTATGTGGCGTAATGGACTCTTTGACTGGAGGTTTAAGAGGCCTTGGTTATTCAACAATCCCTATGGTTGTTTCATTGTTAGGAGCATGTGTGACACGATTAATTTGGATTGCAACATTCTTCCAAATTCACCACACACAATCAGTGTTGTTCTTCTCATATCCTGGAAGTTGGTTTTTGACATTGACTGTTCATAGTATTTGTTTGACTATTGTATATAGAAAGTGGGTTGCTAAAAAGAATTCTGAGATAAGAATTTAGGAGGGGTTATGGATTGGAAGGCTATTTTTTCTGCTATTAGTATACCGGACAAAAATGCTGCCCGATACGAATTGCAAACTGATTTTAAGTACACGGGATTACAGGAGTATCCGCGTCCACAATTGCAACGAAAGTCATACATTAATCTGAATGGTAAATGGAATTATTCGATTTCGGATTCGGTGAATAATGTTATTGAAAGCGGACTAATTGAGGTTCCATTTTCTCCGGAGACTATCCTGTCAGGAACAAATAGACACATATTACTTCCAACCGAGACGCTAGAATATACTAGGACTTTTGCTTTAGAAAAAGTAAAAAAATCAAAACATTTAATTCTCCATTTCGGTGCGGTAGATCAGGTGGCACAGGTGTCCATCAATGGGATTAATTTGGGCACACATGAGGGAGGATATACATCATTTTCCTTTGATATCACTGATTATGTTATTGAGGGGAGTAATGAATTAAAAGTTCGAGTGAGGGACTATACAGATCAAATTGGTTATGCTAGAGGAAAGCAGAGTTTGGAGCCAAGTGGTATGTGGTATAGTGCGCAAAGCGGAATCTGGCAGACAGTATGGATGGAGTGGGTACCGAAGAATTATGTTTCGGAAATTCGAGTTACTCCAGATATTGATAATGATAGATTATATCTTGAACTTTATGTTTCAAAGATAAAGGATAAGATTAAAATCGAATCATCTAATCAAGATTTAATAAAAGGGTTTGAGATTGAAAAAACAACTACTTCCCGCGTGTTTATACGTATAGATTTGAATCAATATAAGCTTTGGACTCCTGAAACGCCAAATTTATATTTTCTTCAAATAGAATATGGAAAAGACAGCTTTAGCACGTATTTTGCGATGAGAGAATTTGGAGTAGGCATGGATGAAGAGGGGATTCCGAGACTCACGTTAAATCATGAGCCATATTTCATGAATGGTGTATTGGATCAAGGATATTACCCAGAGAGCCTGATGACTCCTCCGAGTGATGATGCGATGATTTATGATATTGAAACTATTAAATCCTTGGGATTTAATATGATTCGTAAGCATTGCAAGGTCGAGCCAATGAGATGGTACTTTCACTGCGATCGGATTGGCATGATTGTATGGCAGGATATTGTAAATGGTGGAACAAAGTACGATATGAAAATGATTTGCCATTTGCCTACAGTTCTCAGACCTTTTGGCAATACTAAGGATAAGAATAAACTATTCCTCAGATTTACCGGAAGACGAAGCGAGTTGTCAAAGGAAGTTTGGTTCGGAGAATGCGAGGAAATAATCGAACAATTATACAATGTGCCTTCGATTGGACAATGGTGTTTGTTTAATGAAGGTTGGGGTCAGTTTAATGCAAAGAATTGTTTAGAGTATGCGAAGAAATACGATTCAACAAGGCCTTTTGATGGGGCTTCTGGCTGGTTTCATGAGGATTGTGGGGATGTATATTCTGAACATATTTATTTTGAAGAACTGCGTGTAAAGCATGGACCTAGACCATATGTCATCTCTGAATATGGTGGATTCTCACAAAAGATAGATAATCATGTAAAGCGTGATGCTATTTATGGTTACAAGAAATTTGAGACTGCTAGAGATTTACAAGTTGCTTATGAGGAGCTTATGGCAAAAATAAAGTCCCTCGAGAAAGAGGGACTTTGCGGAGCTGTTTTTACACAAGCCACTGATATAGAAGATGAATTGAATGGCTTGATTACTTACGACAGGAAGGTGCAAAAAATCTATTAAACCAACTTTGAGGGAATGCCATTCCAAGAATGATTCCCATAACAATTGCACCTGCTGTTTTAATTGTCATTAATCCGTAATTAGAAAAGTTTGACATGTCATTCATAATTAAATAATAGGAAGTATAGTAAATTCCGGCACCAGGTACCAATGGGAAAATTCCTGTTATAAGGTAAATGGTGACGGGATTTTTGCGTTTAGCGGCAAGTGCTCTTGAAAATACTGTAAGCACTGCCGAACCAACTACATTTCCCAAAGTTGGAGCCAACAGCATAGTGTTGAATATAGAATAAAAAATCCAACCAATAGCTCCGGATACACCACAGAAGAATAATTCCTTCTTTGGTGCAGAAAAGACTATGGCAAAACCAATTGTTGCCACCATGGCAACTATAAATTCAGTAATATAATTAATCCACATTAGATGTAAGCACCTCCCGCAATTAATTGTCCAATTGTGATGACGATACCTACGCCTACAGCTATGCAGAAGGCTGTTAATAATGCGTCTATTAATCGAATCGAGCCAGATAAGTAGTCGCTATTGATGAAATCACGAATACTGTTTGTGAGTGGAATTCCAGGGACTAATGGCATTATTCCACCAATGATAATTTTGTCATAATGAACAGGTAATCCGATTGCGTAAAATAAAATGGATACTATTGAAACAACGACGCTGCCGAGTACGTTTGTAACTGTCTTCGAGTGATTTGATTTCCCCTCAAAATATAAAAATAATCGAAGGACGAATCCTACTACTATGGCCATAATCGCATCTAAAGGAGAGCCTCCATATAGATAAGCGAATCCTCCGCAACCTATTCCTGTTGCTAATAATAATGTAAGAAGATTGTAGCCTTGAATTTTTTTACATTCTTCTAATTTTTTTGATGCCTCTTCTATGGTGATTGTCTTTGCGCAAACTTCCCTGCATATACTATTTAGTGCTGCGATTCTACTCAAGTGCATTGGGTACATTGGTACATGTCTAATCATTGAACTGGCATGCTCTGTTTCTTCGTCAGCACTTGCAAATATTCCATTGCTAAGAACGTACACATCGCAGTTTGTGATGTCATAGGAATTGAGAACTGCTAATACGCTATCCTCGACTCTGTATACTTCTGCTCCGTTGCGAAGTAGACAATCACCAAGCTCGACTGCAAAAGATAATATTTTTTTTGTGTCTGTCATGGATACTCCTTGTAACCTAATTTATTTCCTATCTGATTATCCATTATTCAAATGAGAATTTCAACAAAATGCTTAGTTATTTACAATTGTGGATAACTTTGTGGGAAAAGTTTGTTCGTTGAATTTTGCATCAAAAAGACAAAAATTGAATCTATCCCTTAAAAATAAAGGATTTTTCAAAAATTGTGTCCGCGAATAAAATGTTGATAAAGTGAATAAGTGAAGTTATCCTCAACTTTAAAAATATGATTGTGGAAATTGTGGATAACTCTGTATTTATGTTGATATGTATATCAACAAGCTGTAACGCTTAGTAAATTCAATGTATTGTAAATAAATCATTAAAAATTAAGGCATATATGTTATAATCGATTGGCGAATGTATATTGCTAGATGTTAATAAATGAATATATAGGAGGTCTAATAATGGCAGAAAATAGTTCATGTTCTTCAGCAAGTTCTTGTAGTCGTGGCTCTTGCGAAGGATGCCCATCTGCTGAGGCTGCAAAGCAGGGTGTTAGAAATACATCTTTTTTGGAGGCACCAAATGCAGAGTCTAATATAAAGCACGTTATTGGCGTAGTTTCTGGTAAGGGTGGCGTCGGTAAGTCACTTGTTACATCTTCTCTCGCAGGAGTTATGGCAAGAGCAGGTTATAAGGTAGGTATCCTTGATGCCGATATTACTGGACCATCAATTCCAAAGATGTTTGGTGTTCATGGCCCAGCTGCAGCAAATGCTGAGGGTGTTATGCTACCAGAGGTTGCAGAGGATGGCACAAAGATTATGTCAATCAACCTTATTCTTGATGATGAGGAGGCTCCAGTTATTTGGAGAGGTCCTGTTATCGCTGGTGTTGTAAAGCAGTTCTGGACAGATGTTGCTTGGGGCGAGTTGGATTATCTATTTGTAGATATGCCACCAGGAACAGGAGATGTTCCTCTTACCGTATTCCAGTCACTTCCAGTAGATGGAATCGTAATTGTTACTAGCCCACAGGACTTGGTACAGATGATTGTAAAGAAAGCTTACAATATGGCAGATATGATGCACATTCCAGTACTTGGAGTTGTGGAAAACTATTCATATGTGCAGTGCCCAGATTGTGAAAAGAAAATTCAAATCTTTGGTGAGAGCCATATTGATGAGATTGCAGCCGAGCTTGATATTCCTGTTCTTGGCAAGATGCCAATGGATAGAAGCTTTGCTACAGCAGCAGATGCTGGTCGTATCTTTGATGTGGCAAATGAGCATCTCGTAAGTGCTAAAGAAATTTTAGAAAGATTAAAGAGCAACTTGTAATTCACAATCTCTTAGGTCTCTGAAATGAACATGTAGTGAATGTAAGAGACACTAAGGATTGTGAATGTAACAAGTTGAAAAAGTTTAAAGGAGAATTAATTATGGCACAGAATCCGGTAGTTACAATCGAAATGGAAAATGGCGATATCATGAAAGCTGAGCTTTATCCAGAAATCGCTCCAAACACAGTTAATAACTTTATTAGCTTGATTAACCACAACTTCTATGATGGAGTTATCTTCCACAGAGTAATCAAGGGCTTTATGCTTCAGGGTGGAGATCCAGATGGAACAGGAATGGGAGGCCCAGGATATTCTATCAAGGGTGAGTTCTCAAGCAATGGTTTCAAAAATGACTTAAAGCATGAGCCAGGCGTTCTTTCAATGGCTCGTACAATGATTCCTGATTCAGCAGGAAGCCAGTTCTTTATTATGCATCAGACAAGCCCACACCTTGACGGAGATTATGCAGCATTCGGAAAGGTTATCGAGGGAATGGATGTTGTAAACAAGATTGCTGAGACAGCAACTGATTGGTCAGATCGTCCTGTAGAGGAGCAGAAGATGAAGAAGGTTACAGTTGAGACTTTTGGAGTTGAGTATCCAGAACCAGAGACTGTATAAGCGGTTGAAATAATAATTAAAATATGATATCCTAGCGGCACGCGTTTCGCGTGTCGTTTTTTTGTTTAAAATTCTTATATTTTCCCATTAAGGACAATTATGCAACTGAATATTATTATAGAGTGCGCCAAGCTTTGGATTGGCGTGAGTTTATGCACAATTCTTTATTATCTATACAGGAATATTGAAGGAAAAAAGCTACGGCAGGATCAAATTCTGTATATAAAAAGAGTGCTGTATTATATGCCTAAATGTAGTAATGGCAATCAATTGCTACTAGAAGTCTATTATTCCCTAGGTAAAGACAAAAGATTAAAAAAATATATATTACAGGGAATCAAAAGGCAGGAAAAGGCTACAAATGACAAAGATTACATACAATCAGGCTTTGATTATATAGAGAAAAAAATAGGCTGTGGGCCTATTAGCTATATTCATGGAAATATAATTGATGAGGAATTGAAATTTGGAGAGTATAAACTATTTGATTACGAAGAATTAAGAAATGAAGCAATGATTAAAATTGCGGAATGGGACAATTGTGGAAAACTCATTTCTAGACAATTCAAAAGACAAAGGCTAAAGAATATAATTGCACAAATATTGTTTCTAATTATGAATTCGATTGCTTTTGTGCGGCTACATACAGATATAAGCATGTATGTCTTGGTAATTGTTCACACAATAGGAATAATGAGTTTTATATGTCTGCATTATGATACTGGCGTTGTAGAATGCAAAAAGCGTGACGGAAATCTTGCACGAGATTTTTGTAATAAAAAAATGGCCCTAGGCACCTGTAAAAGGATAAATTCTTTTTACCAATTGGCAGGTGGAATGGGCCTTATAGTGCATTTGTGGTATTTTACGACTCAGCAGCTTGAGCAGGTAATTTGATGCGAAGCTTTGTGATTCGCTTCTTTTCAACTGCAAGTACTCGGATGATAGTACCATCTTCTGATACATAGGTTTCTCCAACATTTGGAAAATGATCAAAGGCACCGATAATGTAACCGCCGATGGTATCATAATCCTCGCTGGAAAATCCAAGTGGAATGATGTCACATAAATCTTCCAAATTCATGGAGCCTAGTACTTGATATTCTCGGTCACTTAATCTGACAACAGGATCTTCTTCATCGGAGTCGTATTCGTCACGGATTTCTCCGACGATTTCCTCTAGTAAATCCTCGAGGGTAATCATTCCAGAGAGATCACCGTATTCATCTAAAACAATTGAGAGAGAAACTGCTTCCCTGCGCATTTCGTCAAATAAGTCAGATACATTTTTCATCTCATAAGTAAAGTATGCATCTCTGAGATAATTTCTAATGGAGAAATCTTCGGGAGGATTTAGTCCCAAGAAGTCCTTCATGTTTACGATGCCTATTACCTTATCAGTGTCTGGCTCACATACAGGAAGGCGTGTGTACATATCCTCTTTGAATACATTTATCAATTCTGCATAGCTTATATCAGCATCCACCATGGTCATGTCAATTCGAGGAATCATGACTTCTTTTGCATTGGCATCAGAAAAATCGAAAACCTTGTGAATCATGGTTCGTTCATCACCCTCGATGGCGCCATTCTCGTGACTGACATCCACCATGGTACGAATCTCTTCCTCGGTGATTGTAGTATCTTTGAAATCTGGATCAATGCCAAACAGCTTGATGAAAATACCTGATAAAAAATTTACAGCTAAGATAACTGGAGTAAGTATCCACATTAGTGCGCCAACTATAGGCGCAAACTTTATACTGAGAGTGGTGGAATAGCTAGTGGCGAGAGATTTCGGTGTGATTTCGCCAAATATCAATATTAATAATGTAAGAATTCCCGTCGCGATACCAGCACCAGTACTACCAAGGATATCAATCGCCAAAGTGGTGGCTAGCGAAGATGCAGAAAGGTTAACGATGTTATTACCTATTAATATGGCCGAGAGCATTTTCTTAGGACGATTAATGACCTTGAGAACCCGAAGGGCTTTCTTATTGCCATCGTCAGCCATTGTTTTAATCTTGATTTCATTTACGGTTGTAAGGGCTGTTTCTGCTGACGAGAAGAAACTTGATAAAGCCAGTAATATAATTAAAATTATCAGTCTAATTAATATAGATTGGTCCAATTGACTACTCCTTTTTGAATAATAGTAGAAATAATTATACCATAACATTAAAAATATGTTACAAGTTTTCACTACACAAAGGATATGTACTTTGATAGAATTATCACTATGAGAAATAGGATTTTAGCACTTTTATTAATTACATATATGGCGCTAGGGACTACTAGTTGCTCTAAATATAGCGAAAAAGAAATATCTCTTCGAGACCAGGGAATTGAGGCAATGGATGCTGGAAATTATGAGGATGCAATATCCATATTTAATGAAGCTCTTGCTTGCTCAATTGGAAAGGTCACTGACTTAGAGATTGATATTAATTACTACAAGGCGGCAGCTCAGTTTAATTCTGGTAATTTCGAAGACGCTGTTGATACATATACGGCGTTGATAAAATATGATTCGGACAACTATGCGCCTTATTTCCTGAGAGGCAGCATTTATGCAGAAGAAGGGGAAATCGGGCAAGCGATTTTAGATTATGATTCTGCGGTTGCGGTGGACGAAAAGAATTACCTTTTATATATAGAGATATATGAAAACCTAGAAGCTCTGGGATATGCGGATCAAGGACTGGTGTATTTAAATCAGGCTCTTGAGATTTCTGATGATTCATCTAATGCAAAATATTACAAAGGAAGAATATATTACATTCTTGGTGATACTACTCAAGCGCAGCAACTGCTTCAGGAGGCTGTCGATGACGACATAGTAGAAGCAAGACTGTATCTCGCAAAGCTGTTTCAAGATCAGGGAGATTATGTTTCTGCCCAGACTCTCCTAGAGGAATATGCATCTTCGGATGATGTGACCAGTGAGGCATTGGCAGTTTTAGGTGACATAGAAATATCTAGTGGCAATTATGAGAATGCACTGAATTATTACGATGCAGGGTTGAGCCTCGAGTCAATAGACAATCTGCCGGATTTAATGAAGGGCAAAGTTGCAGCCCTCGAAGGGCTAAATAGATTCTCTGAAGCGTGTGATGCATTGACACAATATCTTGAATCTTACCCTAATGATGAAGATGCTCAAAAGGAGCTAATATTCTTACAAACACGATAAAAATCTAGAAAAAGGCGCACTACATATAGTGTGTCTTTTTTATGATTAAATACCAAATATTGTGTGTGTTGAATCGTAATTCTACCTATAATATATTCAAAAGAAAAAGAATAATTTAGGTAATAATGACGAAAAGCACAATATATAGTGATTTAACATTGACCCACAACCCTACATTTTGATAACATATATTCAAGTCGAAAGTACCTTAAAGAAATACACAAATCTAAGGCATAACAAAGGTTCAGGGGGGAGTCCTTTTTTTGACAGAATTTAAATACGAAGAAAGGAAAATTGGTGAGTAGAATTGTTTGAAGTAGTTAAAAGAGATGGAGAAATTGCAGAGTTCAATTTGGGGAAGATTAACGATGCAATCGCAAAAGCTTTTGAGGCAACAGGGAAGGAATATAATGACGATATTATCGGCTTATTGTCACTTCGCGTTTCAGCAGATTTTCAAACCAAAATAAAAAACAGCAAGATTTCAGTAGAGGATATCCAGGATTCTGTGGAGAATGTTCTTGAGCAGACTGGCTATACAGATGTAGCAAAGGCATACATCCTATATAGAAAGCAGCGCGAAAAGATGCGCAACATGAAGTCTACTGTTTTAGACTATAAAAATGTTGTGGATAGCTATGTAAAGGTAGAGGATTGGAGAGTAAAAGAGAATTCTACAGTTACTTATTCTGTAGGTGGTCTTATCCTTTCTAACTCTGGTGCAATCACTGCAAATTACTGGCTTTCAGAGATTTATGATGAGGAAATTGCAAATGCTCATCGTAAAGCAGATATCCACATTCATGATCTTTCGATGCTTACAGGATACTGTGCAGGATGGTCATTAAAACAGCTTATTCAGGAAGGCTTAGGCGGTATTACTGGAAAGATTACATCTGCCCCAGCAAAGCATCTTTCAGTGCTTTGTAACCAGATGGTTAATTTCCTTGGAATTATGCAGAATGAGTGGGCAGGCGCTCAGGCATTCTCATCATTCGATACATATCTTGCTCCTTTCGTAAAGGCTGACAATCTTTCATACGAAGAAGTTAAGAAGTGCCTTGAGGCATTTATTTATGGTGTAAATACACCTTCTCGTTGGGGTACACAGGCACCATTCTCAAATATTACATTGGATTGGACTGTACCAAATGATTTGGCAGAGCTTCCAGCAATTGTTGGTGGCAAGAATCAGGACTTCAAGTATAAGGACTGCAAAAAAGAGATGGATATGGTAAATAAGGCATTCCTTGAGATTATGATTGAAGGTGATGCTAATGGACGTGGATTCCAGTATCCAATTCCTACATATTCAATCACACGTGATTTTGATTGGTCTGACACAGAGAATAATAGACTTTTATTTGAAATGACAGCAAAGTATGGCACACCATATTTCAGCAATTATATTAATTCAGATATGGAGCCAAGTGATGTTCGTTCAATGTGCTGCCGTCTAAGATTAGACTTAAGAGAATTAAGAAAAAAGAGCGGTGGATTCTTTGGTTCAGGAGAATCAACAGGGTCAATTGGTGTTGTTACAATCAACATGCCAAGAATCGCATATCTTGCAAAAGATGAAAAAGATTATTTTGATAGATTAACACATTTAATGGATTTAGCAGCTAAATCATTAAAGATTAAGAGAGATGTTGTTACTAAATTATTAAATGAAGGATTATACCCATATACAAAGAGATATCTAGGAACATTCAGCAACCACTTCTCTACAATTGGATTAGTTGGAATGAATGAAGCTTGCTTAAATGCTAACTGGCTTGGAAAAGACTTAACAAACAAAGAAGCTCAAGAATTCACAAAGAAAACATTAAACTTTATGAGAAATAAATTATCAGATTACCAAGAAAAATATGGTGACTTATACAACCTAGAAGCTACACCAGCTGAATCTACATCATATAGATTAGCTAAGAAAGACAAATCATTATATCCAGACATCATTACAGCATCAAATGACAATACTCCATACTACACAAATAGCTCACACTTACCAGTTGGATATACAGATGATTTATTCAAAGCATTAGATGTACAAGATGAACTTCAAACACTATATACTTCAGGGACAGTATTCCATACATTCTTAGGAGAAAGAATTCCAGATTGGAAAGCATGTGCTTCATTAGTAAAGACAATAGCTAATAATTATAAACTTCCATACTACACTATCTCTCCTACATACTCAGTATGCAGAAACCATGGATATATAACTGGTGAAGTTAAGAAATGTCCTACATGTGGTGAAGCAACAGAAGTTTATTCAAGAATTACAGGATACTACAGACCAATTGCTAACTGGAACGATGGAAAAACAAAAGAATATGATATGAGAAAAGAATATGTAGTAGATCAAAAAGCTTGCAAAGCTAAAGAAAAAGCTGAGGCAATTATAAACGAAAAAGCAAAAGAAACATCTAAAAAAGTAAAAGGATATTTATTATTTGGAACAAAAACATGTCCAAATTGCGATATAGCAAAAAAGAAATTAAATGATAGCCATATTAACTATGAATTTATAGATGCTGAAGAAATGCCAGATTTAACACAACAATATGATATAATGTCAGCTCCAACTTTAGTAAGATTAAATGAACAAGGTTATGATAAATTTGTAAATGCATCAAATATCATAAACTTCCTTGATAACAATAAAACCCAGTTATAATAAAATAAATTCTATTTAAAAAAACAAGAGACAACAGAAAACACAGATATAAAATCTGTGTTTTCTTATTTTTATTATTATTAATAATAGTTTAATTAATACTATTTATTATTTTCTTTTACTCTTCTTCATAGTTAGCCCATAGCTAATATCAATTAATTCATATATTCTTTCTTTTGAAACAGTTCCATCTAATAATATAGTAAGCCAATACTCTTTATTCATATGATATGCTGGAAGTATTCCCTCTTCTTTTCTAGCTGAGCCTATCATTTCAGGAAAGTGCTTTACATTAATAACATCTACTCTTCCCACTTTATTAATTCCAAGCTTTTCATATGGCACATCCATAATTAAGGCAAACCATTTCCCATTATCTTTATGTTTAAATGTTGTATCACTTGGATAATCTTTCCAAGGATGTTCTTGAAGCTGTTTATATTTTTCATTGATATATTTTTCTATATCTTTTCTCATTTTTATTTCCTTTTATATTTGTATATTATTAAAGCTCTTATCACAAGTTTTACTTAAGTATATTAATAATACTCCGTAAATAATAGCAAAAGCAAGTAAGAACAAGCCCATAATCAAATTGCTATTTACTTGTGCAGCCAACCCTTTATACATTCCAAAAGCTATTAATCCCGAAAACACTAAACCAAGAAAAACACAAATAGCTGGACTCATACTTTGTTTAACTGTTTCTGTATCATTATTTCCATCCATTTTTGGATATTTTAGATTTACTATTATTCCAATAGTTTCCGCTAGCAATGGAGCTAGTATTGTTACTAATAACACTAAAATAGTACTAACAATATCAAATCCAAATTTTATTATTAGAATTAAATCCCCAATTAATAAGCATGGAACCATTATTAATACCGCTGTTAATACTTTTGCCTGAACAATTGTATATGGTTTTATAGGCAGACTCTTTAGAACATTAATTGATTTTCCTTCTAACGATATCATAGAACTTGTAATAGAAGTCATAAAGCTAGAAAAACATATAAATCCAAATAAACCAATTGGAATAAGTTGATTAATAAAGTCTAACGAGGCACCACTATTTGCTACCGATAACATTAATTCATCATATTTAATCGTTATTGCAATACATCCTAGTATAAATAGAATTAATCCAAATCCTGCATTTGCCACAAATACTGTTGAGTTTATAAATCTACTAAACTCTTTTTTCATAAGTGCAAAAATCGGTTTTCTTGCTTTAATTTTGTATTCACTATTTCCACTATGTTTCTTTACTTTAATTGATTTCACTTGTGTATTTATATTTAGATAAACTTTACCTATTAAAAAGATTGTAATAACAAAAAGTACTACATGTATTCCAACAAATTCAAGAAGCTTTAATGCACTAAAGTTTGTTACTAGTTCTATATAAGCTCCAGCTGGATAATATATTTTAGTTATTATTTC
>JAEEGL011291780.1_pt1 | contig 13952 bp, 10 predicted proteins | sample 9134231 | NCBI WGS metagenome assembly JAEEGL01 (sample SAMN16246548, study PRJNA631951) | gut metagenome | biome: gut microbiome; feature: rumen; material: fiber-attached | host: Bos | place: Iran: Karaj | collected 2018-10
GTATACAGCCCAGCCTACAGTGTCGTAAATTGCTCCAGGAGTAAGTGAATCAAAGAGGAAGCCTGTTCCGTCTCCTGTTGCTTCATTGTACTGTTCTACTGTATCTGCAAGGCCTCCAGTGCGTCTTACAATTGGCAAAGTACCATAAAGCATAGAATACATCTGGTTTAATCCGCAAGGTTCATAACGTGATGGCATAAGGAAGAAATCGGAACCAGCTTCTATAAGGTGGCTTAAGCTTTCATCATAACCGATATAGGCTCTGAGGTTTGGCAAGCGGGATTGAATTGCATTAATTTCATCTTCACACCAGCGTTCACCACTTCCAAGAATTGCAAACTGAATATTCATGTTTACGCACATAGAAAAGATTGAACCGTATGTTGGTGCAAATACTTCGGCAATACCCTTTTGTTCTGCAAGGCGTGTTACAATACCAATTAAAGGAACATTTGGATCTACAGGAAGGCCCATTCTTTTCTGGAGTTCTGCTTTACATACTGCTTTTCCTGACAAATCCTTATAATCAAAGTTCTTTGGCAAAAGCTTATCTTTTTTAGGATTCCAGGTTTCTAAGTCACAGCCGTTTAATACTCCGCGTACACAATCAGAACGAACACGTAAAAGTCCATCAAGACCAAAACCGCCTTCCATTGTTTGCATTTCGCCTGCATAAGTTGGAGAAACTGTTGTAATCATATCAGCACAAGAAATAGCTGACTGTAAAAGGTTTATGCTTCCGTTGCGTTCAAGGCCTGCACCATGATAAAGGTTCCAGTCAATTCCAAGAGCAGGGAAAGAATCCTTTGGATACCAGCCCTGATATCCAAGATTATGAATTGTAAATACACTTGCGGTGTGTGCAAAATATCCGTTACGGCAAACATGTTTAAGGAGTACCGGTACTAATGCACAGAACCAGTCATGAGCGTGCATAATATCAGGATACCAGCCTAAGAAACGGCATAGCTGGAATGCACCATGACACAAAACTGCTGAACGGTATGGATTATCATGAAAATCTGGTTCAGCTTTTGTTCCGTAAATTCCGTCGCGCCCAAAAGCCTGCTCGTGGTCAATAAAATAAACAGGAATATCTGTTCCTGGTAAATCGGCATAATAATATTTTACCCAGGTTTCTACCTGTCCAGCGGCAACTGCAACAGGCTCATCTATTGCCTTTAATTTTTTGCGGTCTATCTTATAAAAGCGTGGCATTACAATTTTTACGTCATGTCCCTGCTTGCGTAAGTTTATTGCAAGTGCACTGACTGCATCAGCAAGACCACCAGTTTTTGCAAAAGGAACTGCTTCGGAAGTTACCATCAGGATTTTCATAGTTTACCTCGCATGTACGGCATCGTAGAATGCCTGTTTTGAATTAATAATTGTTGATTCAGCTACACAATATGCAATGCGGAACCAGCCTGCTCCACCAAAGGCAGAACCTGGCGCACACAAAATATTGAAATTCTTAAGATGATTTGTAAATGCAAGGTCATCATCATTCCAGCCTTGAGGAACCTTTACAAAAAGATAGAAGGCACCCTCCGGCATAGCATATTCAAGACCTGCATAATCCATAACTTCAATAAGCTCGTTGCGTCGTTTTTCGTAAAGAGAATAATCGCATTCACAATCCCAGGTTTTTGCAATAACCTTCTGGAAGAATGCTGGAGCATTTACATAACCTAAAACTCTTGTAGCAAAAACTGCAGCGGCAATAAAATTCTTTGCTTCAGGACAAGCGGGATTTACACAAATGTATCCGATTCGCTCTCCAGGAAGGCTAAGATTTTTTGCAAAGCTTGTTACGACTACTGAATATTCATATTTAGGGAATACTGCAGCAACTTTTTTTCCATAAGTAATTGCACGGTATGGTTCATCACAAATTAAATATGGATAGCGGCCAGTTTTTTCTCCCTGTTCCTTAAGAACTTCAACTACAGCAAGGATTTCTTCATCGCTGTAAATGCGTCCACTTGGATTATTTGGAGAGTTTATGATAACTGCAGCAGTTTTTTCGTTTAATGCGGCTTTAATAGTCTGTGGATCAAGCCCAAAATCATCCTTTGTTTTTACACGGATAATTTCTCCACCATGATTGTGAATATAGTGATCGTATTCTGTAAAATATGGGCAAGGAACAACAACTTCATCGCCTGGATTTAAAAGTGCCTTTAATGTTGAATTCAAAGCACCTGCAGCACCTACAGCCATTACAACACACTCTTTTGGAACAGAAACACCCTGTTCTTTAGCAGATTTGTCTGCCATTGCCTGACGTGCCTGTGGATAGCCAGCATTAGGCATGTATCCGTGACAATTATGAGATGTATCCTGGGCATATTCCTTTATTGCATCTACAACAGCCTGTGGAGGGTCTAAATCAGGGTTTCCAAGGCTAAAATCATATACTTTATCTTCACCATATTTTTGTTTTAATACAGCGCCTTCTTCAAACATTTTTCTAATTACGCCGGCAGAAGGACTTTCAACCAGTGACTTTATATTTTTACTTATCATAAGAAAAATTATACCACAAAATATGGAATTTGTCATTTTATATGAATTCATTTACAAATTAATATTTCATTTATAAGTTTTTTCTTATGAAACCAAAAATCATGCACGGGTGTTTATTGAATAGAACTTTTATTTTAATTATAATGGAGGTGCTTTATTATGAAAAAGACCGTGCATAAGTTCTATAAGTTGATTTTTTCTGCATTTTTGGTTTGTTTGATGGGACAAAGTCTTTTTGCAGGTGTTTTTAACAGTAAATTAACTGCTGATGAGAAGAAAAAGCTTGATAATGGCGAGGTTCTTATTAAGAATATTGCTTATCAGAAAAACATGTGCCTGAATAAGGACTTTAATTCTGATTGTCAGTCGCTTACAGAAGAAATCAAGCAGTTGAATCCTAAATATCTTGCCGAAATCATTCAGATTAAGCCTTATAAGGGTAATGAAAACCTTCCGGAAGTCCTTACTCAGCTTTTATATAATGTTTCTGATTACAAAGGAATCCCATATTATTCTGAAAGACGTCAAAAATATTTTAATCTTTATGATTCTGCAGCAATTTCAAGTGAAAAAGTGATTTCTTCGAATGCAAATTCAACTGTAAAAGAGCTTGAGGCTGTATTTGAAATGGAACCTTTTGGAACTGTATACGAAACTATAAACCTTACACAGACAACAAACTCTGTTTATTACTCATCAATTAACAATAACAAGCTTCGTTATAAAGATGAATTTGATTGTGTATGGCCTAAAAAACTCAAAATCTGTATTATTCTTTTTAGAGACGGAGATAACTGGGTTTTATATGGAATTGGTGGCGTTAATGCTCCTCGTATTCCATTTTTTACTGAAAGAATTGAAACTTCATTCATAAACAGAATTAAAACGTTCTGCAGCTTTATATTTTCAAAGTTTTAGCTGTATGCACAGGAGAAAAAAATGATTTGGCTTATCGGTTGTAAAGGAATGCTTGGGCAGGAGGTTGCACGCCAGCTTGATGAAAAAAAATATCATTGGGTTGGAACCGACAAAGAAGTAGACATTACAGACAGAGAAGCACTTTCTGCTTTTGAAAAATCTGTAGAAACTTCTTCATATCTTGATACTACAAGCAACGATAAGCATATCAAATGGATAATAAACTGTTCTGCCTACACAAATGTCGATAAAGCTGAAGAAGAAACTGAGCTTGCAGATAAATTAAACAACATTGGAGCCCTGAATATTGCACGAACAGCCCGTTCAATTGGTGCAAAGCTTATTCATATTTCAACTGATTACGTTTTTAATGGTCAGGGAAAAGAACCATATACCGAAGACATGGAAAAACAGCCTCTTGGCGTATACGGAAAAACAAAAGCTGCTGGAGAAGAAGCAATTCAAAAAGAAATGACACAATTTTACATTCTTCGTACTGCATGGCTTTATGGCTTTGAAGGTAAAAATTTTGTATACACCATGACAAATCTTATGAATACACATGACCAGATAAAGGTTGTAAATGATCAGAGGGGAACTCCAACTTGTACAGTAGATTTAGCAGCTGCAATTCTTAAAATCATAGATAAATCAGATAATGCAACTGAAGCCTTTGGAAAACATAGTGCTCCTTCATTTGGAATCTATCATTTTACAAACGGTGGAGAAACAAACTGGCATGAATTTGCATGTGAAATCTATCGTCTTGGTAAAAAATATGGCAGAATTACTCAGACTTGTGCAGTAAATCCTTGTACAACTGCTGAATATGGTGCAAAGGTTGAACGCCCAGCCTACTCTGTTTTGAGTAAAGATAAAATCTGTCATGAGCTTAAGATAAAGCTTCCTTCATGGCAGGCAAGTCTTGAGAAATTTATTAAGAGTGATAGGTTTAAAATATAACTTCACCCCTTTTTAACTCAAAGTTTTTAATGACAACAATGCTTAAATGAATTATAATATTAGGATATGAATGCAATTGAGGTCTTTGAAGACTGGCTTGATGATTACCTGAATTTTGAGAACAATCCCAAAAAAGACATATTCTGGCTCGACACAATAGATTATCTGTGTAAAAGATTCGATAATCCTCAAGATTATGCTCCTTGTATTCATGTTGCAGGCTCAAAGGGAAAAGGTTCTGTTTCAAGAATGATTGCATGTATTTTGCAGGAAGCAGGATACAATGTTGGCCTTTATTCTTCACCACATATCACAGATTTTAGAGAACGTATTTCAAAGCCAAACTCATTTTTTGATGAAAAAATCTATGCTGAAGCTGTAAAAGAAATAATGCCAAATATAGATTCAATCATAAACCTTCCTGCAGACCGCCCTATTACATGGTTTGAGCTTGTTACTCTTTATGCATTTTTGTGCTTTAGAAAAGCTAAGGTTGACTGGTCTGTTTTTGAAGTTGGTATGGGTGGAAGACTTGATGCAACAAACGTAATAAGACCAAAGCTTTGTTGTATTACAGGAATTGAGCTTGAACATACAGAGTTTCTTGGTGATACTCTTGAAAAGATTGCTGCAGAAAAAGCAGGAATTATTAAAAACTGTACTCCTGTTGTTATAGCACGCCAGCAAACAGAAAATGTTAAGATTATATTAAGAGAAAAAGCATTTACACGTCACGCTCCTTGTTATTTTGTAGATGAAATAATCAAAAAGGCAACTTACTGCTTTAATGAAGATGAAAAAACAATGAGCCTTAAGCTTGAAAGTGATATTTTCAGTAGACCGATTAAAACAAAGCTCAGCATGCTTGGTAAATGTCAGGTTTTAAATGCTGCACAGGCCGCAATTTCTATAAGAAAAGTACTGCCTAATCTTGATGAAGCAATAATTGAACGGGGACTTGCAAAGGCAAAGCTTCCCGGACGATTTGAAATTATTGATTCTGTTCCAGGCTATACAGGTATTCCTCACCTTGTTTTAGATGGCGCACATACATTAAACAGCATTAAATTGACGCTTGAAACGCTTGGCCGCATGTATGATGACAAAAAGGTAAATCTTCTTTTTGCATGTGCAGCCGACAAGGATATTAAAGATATTTCAATGGAATTCCGCTATAGATTCGAGCATGTTTATGTTACAAAGCCCGGCCAGAAAAAGCAGTCTGATATTAACGCAGAAATTGAAGCATTTAAGAATGCAGGCGTAGACTTTACTGCAGATGCTGATTATAAAAAGATGATTAAAAAAGCATTTATGGATTCCGCAGAAACCGGCAACATTCTTTTAGTAACAGGCTCGTTCTATTTAGTTTCAGAAGTAAAACAGATGATGATGATTTAAAGTGTCACACGGATTCGAAATTGCTACGCAATTTTTTTTTTAAAATTAAAATCAGAGATTCCGTAGGAATCTCCAATCCGTGTGACAAACATTATTCTATTACCCGTTGAACACGTTTAGTTATTGATGTTAAAACTTCATAAGAAATTGTTTTTCCAAGTTTTGCAAGATCATCAGCCGTGTTAAGTGCACCGGTTTCCTTTGGACCAAAAATCAGAACCTTATCCCAAAGATGAACATCCTTATTATCCTTGCCAATATTGACCATACACTGATCCATGCAGATTCTTCCGCAAACAGGATAATTTTTGCCGTTGATTGTTACTTCAAGCCCTGGAGAATATCTTCGCAAAAGACCGTCTGCATATCCAATTGGCAAAACTGCAATGTCTGTATCTTCATCGCAGGTATATGTTCTTCCGTATGAAATTGATTTTCCTTTGTAAAAATGTCTGATTGCAACAACCTTTGTTTCAAGAGCAAGAACTGGCTTTACATCAAAGGCTTTTCCCTTTGATTGCAAATAATCATGTGTAATTTCATCAGGATAATAGCCGTATGTAATAATTCCAGGGCGCACCATATCAAAGTGAACCTCAGGATTATTTAAAAGTGCTGCACTACTTCCACATGAACAAATGCCTGGATTAATTCCCTGTGCCTTTACATTCTCAACTGCTATCTTAAACTGTTCATACTGCTGCATTGTATATTGCTGATTATCACTTGCAAGACTGTCTGATACTGCAAAATGAGTACACATACCACCAAGCTCAAGATGATTAGAATCTGCAATTAATTTAGCCTGCTCCCCTGCTTCATCAGGATAACAACCGATTCTTCCCATTCCAGTATCAACTGCAAGGTGTACTTTAAACTTTTTATTTACATTGTGAGTTTCGCAGAATAAATCTGAGGTTTTAATTAAAAGAGTTATATATTCCTTGCTGAAAACAAGAGGAGTTATCTGATATTCAAAAAGATCATTCATTTCTGGAGGTGTACAAATGCTCAAAAGAAGGATATTAGTTTTAATACCCGCATTCCTAAGCTCCAGAGCTTCATCAACAGTAGCAACCGCAAGAAAATCAATACCTTCAGCTTCAGCAATTTGCGAAGTCAAAACCGCATTGTGCCCATATCCATCAGCCTTTACCGCAACACAGATTTTAACATTTTTATCAACATAATTCCGGATTTGTCGTAAGTTGTATTTAAGATTCTCTTTATAAATAATTGCCTTTGTACATCTGTTCATAATATCATATTTTATTTTTTATAATGAAATTATACAAGATAATTTAAATAAAAATCACTTTTTTAAATTACTACACGCTTAAAAAAATGGCGGAAGCCGAATTCCGGATTCAAAAACATTCTACAGTGCGGCCGCAAGGCGGCCAAGTATATAGTTCCAAGGCACTGTAGCATGTAGCAGGCTAGCCTGCGATTTTGAAATCCGGAACTTCGGCTGGGAGCCATTTTTTTTCTCATGTATGCATTAAAATCGATTTCTATTAAAAATCATAAAATCCCATTGTAAAAACCTATAATTTTATGGTATTATAGTACATTATGAAAAAAAGGAAATTGTTTATAAAAGCTCTGGTATTTACAAGTATTTTTTGTGCAATAATTACATCATGTGCATCAAATAATCAAGAAAATCCAAAAATCAATAATGATAAAGTTGTTGAAAGCGAAAATTCAGTTCAGGCAGAAGAAATTTTTGTTCCTGAGCCTACAGCTGAAGAATTATTTTTGCAGAAAATTGACGGAATCAAAATTGAATTTACAAAAATCCCTCCTAAAACTAAGAAAAATAAGGATTTTAGCTCGGGATATGAAATCCTTGTAACTGATATTAACCAGGAACCAGTTACAGGCTTTGAAGTTACTGTTCTTATTCCATCTCAGAAGAATGATTCAAAGCTTGAATTTGCAGGTAATAATTTTACAAGTGATGAAAATGGTCTTATTCAGGTAACACCTTCTACTCCTGATTTTGCAGCTGACACACTTGTTTCTGCATATCCTGCAATTCCGGAAGATGTTTCACAGACAGACGAAGTTTTGAGTGCTGTTGAAGCTCATACAGCAAAAGCCGCTTATTTAAGTGAATCTGATATTGTTGCTAAGGGTGCAATCATGTTTGTTTTTGAATACAACGAAAACGGTAAAGCACCTAAAAACTCATACGACATCCTTTCAGGCTTAAGAAAAAAAGGTGTATATCAGATTGGAAATGCACCAATAAGCGATACAGATTACATCAACGCTTCAAAAGAAAAAATCTATAAAGAAAACTACGAATACGTTGGAACAGATTACGGCTATTTAATTGGTGGTACAATTAAATTTGCTAATCCGGTTGAAAAAAACGAAGACGGAACTTATACCGCTACAATGATTTCAAACATTTATGGAATCGAAATGAAAACCGGTAAAGTAATTTATGATAATAATTTTGAATATTCAAGTTCAGGCGCTAATTGGAATAAAGCAGTTGAAAGCTGTAAACAAAAGCTTAATACTCAAATTGTAAATTCAATTATGTTCGGACTATAATAAGAGGCAAGAAAATGATTTATACAGACACAAGAGACAGTTCTGCTAAAGTTGATTTTAAGACTGCTGTTATGAGCGGAATGAATCAGAAAACTGGAGGACTTTATATTCCGGTAGAGTTCCCAAAAATTGATTCTTCTTTGCTTAATAAAGATCCAGCTCCTTCATTTAGAGATATTGCTTTTAATATGGCAAAGCCTTATGTAGAAGGCGAAATCCCTGATGTTGATCTGGCTGCAATCATTCAGGATGCATATCCTTTTTCACCAAAGGTTGCTCCTCTTGATATCACTTCTTATGTACTTGAACTTTTCCACGGCCCAACATGCGCCTTCAAGGACTTTGGTGCACGCTTTATGGCTCGTACAATGAGCTACTTCAACCGAAACGAAGATTCACTTTTACATATTCTTGTTGCAACCTCAGGCGATACAGGTTCAGCAGTAGGAAGCGCATTCCACGGAGTTCCAGGCCTTGATGTAACAATCCTATACCCTGATGGAAAAATCAGTCCGCTTCAGGAAAAACAGCTTTCTACATTTACAGGAAACGTTCGTGCCCTTAAGGTAAAGGGAACCTTTGATGATTGTCAGAAGCTTGTAAAAACTGCATTTACAGATACAGAGCTTCGCAGTAAGCTTAGACTTTCTTCTGCAAACTCAATTAATATTGCACGTCTTTTGCCACAGAGCTTCTACTACATGTATGCAGCTCTTGTTGTTCGTAATCGTGCGGCACTTCAGAATAAAATTGCAAATCCAGATATTATCATGGTTGTTCCAAGCGGTAACTTTGGAAACCTCACTTCAGGCTTGATTGCCCGTGAAATGGGAGCTCCAATTGCCGGTTTTGTTGCTGCAACTAACACAAACAAAACAATCCCAGACTGGATTGCTACTGGAGACTATAATGCACGTGCTTCTGTAGAAACATATGCAAATGCTATGGACGTAGGTGCACCAAGCAACTATGAACGCATTAAAGCAATGTATACTCTTGAAGAAGTTCGTAAGCTTTTTGGTTCTTACTGGCTTGATAATGAAGGAATTATTAAAGCTATTGAAGCTTGTCACAGAATGACTGGTTATATTATTGATCCTCACGGAGCAATCGGTTATAAGGCATGGGATGATATTCGAACTGGCGCTATGGAAAGACTTATCAACGGCGAAAAGAACGACTTTAATAAACCAGGTCTTACACCAAATATTCCAGACTGGGCAAATAAGGTTGTTAATAAAACTGCTGTTGGTGTTGTTCTTGAAACTGCAAGTCCTGCAAAGTTTGGTTCAATCGTTACAGAAGCAATTGGCCGCGAACCACCAATGCCAGACAGACTTGAAGAAGTTCTTCGTCTTCCTGACAATGCAATTCCAATGGAAAATGATTACAATAAGTTTAAAGATTGGATGCTTGCTAACTTGTAAAAAAAGATTTATATAAAAAAAGGGAGAAACTTAAAAAGCTTCTCCCTTTTTCATTTTAAAGTACTAACTTACTACACAGCAAGGAAGAACTTGATAAGGAAGATTGCAGAAAGAACGTATGTAAGAATTGATACTTCTTTTGCTTTTCCTGTGAAGAGCTTAATTACAGTGAATGTAATAAGGGCAAGACCAATTCCGTGTCCAATAGAACTAGAAATAGGCATTGCAAGAAGCATAATAAATACAGGTGCTGTCTGTGTGATATCTTCGAAGTCAATCTTCTTAAGTCCGCTCAACATCAAGATTCCAACATAAATCAATGCTGCAGATGTAGCGGCAGAAGGAATGATTGCTGCGATTGGAGCAATGAACATACAAAGAAGGAATACAATACCTGTTGTAAGAGCAGTAAGACCTGTGCGTCCACCAGCTTCTACACCAGATGCAGATTCTACGAATGTTGTTACAGTAGATGTACCTGTACAAGCACCAGCAACAGTTCCAACAGCGTCGGCAAGAAGAGCTTCCTTCATCTGTGGCATGTTACCTTCTTCATCAAGCATATCAGCCTTTGCAGCAGTTCCAACAAGAGTTCCAATTGTATCGAACATATCGATGATACAGAATGTAATTACAAGAGTAATAATTGTAAACCATCCGATCTGAACAAAGCTCTTGAAATCAAATTTGAACAATGTATTTGCAGCCATATCTTTGAATGGTGGAACCCAAGATGCAGTTGCTAAGCTTGCGAAAGGATTTGTGTGGAAGAAGATTGCCTGTCCTGCCCAGTGGATAATACTTGCAACAAGCATACCAATAATTACAGCACCCTTAACACCTTTGTGAGCAAGAGCAATAATTACAAAAAGACCAATGAACATTGTTGTTACAGCAAGTACCATTGAACCATAACCAGTTCCCATCTGCTCTTTAGCAAAGCTTGCAGTAAGTGCACCAAAGAAATCTCTCATTACAAAGAAAGGACCACCCTTGTCTGAGAAAATCTGAACATTTGAACCAAAACCAATGTTCATAAGCATAAGACCAATAGCAGGTCCAATACCAAGACGAACACCAGCAGGAATTGCATTTACAATTTTGTCGCGAATATTCAATACAGAAAGAATAACGAAAATTATACCTTCAATGAGAATAATACAAAGTCCAGCCTGGAAAGACTGTGTATAAGAAAGTCCGGTGATTGAAACAATCTGTGCAATTACAAATGCAAAGAAACTGTTCAAACCCATTCCAGGAGCCATTGCAAAAGGTTTATTTGCGACGAATGCCATTACAAACATACCGATTGCAGAAGCAATACAAGTTGCAAGGAAAATACCGTTCCAAAGACCAGAACCTACATCCCAATTTGTAAGAAGATTTGGATTCAAGGCAATGATATAAGCCATTGTCATGAATGTTGTGAGACCAGCGATAATTTCTGTTTTAACAGTAGTACCGTTCTCCTTTAATTTGAATAACTTTTCCATATTAATATTCCTCCTTATATGGATACTACTATTATAGTACCAAGTAGGAAAAATATAAAGTTTTAAATGAATTATTCACCAGGAAAAGTTGGAAGTTTCACAGGGAAAATCGGCTCGGGATCAGGCTTTCGTCTTGAGTTAGCGTCTTTTATAATCTGGAATAAATCCTGCAAAGTCTTTTTGTCTGTAAGCTTTGTAAGATATGGTTCATCGTTTAAGATTAAAACTGATTTATCTTTATTGTATAAAAGCTTTTGATTTTTGATCAGAAATGCAGGTTGTGTATTGCGCACTTTTTTACTTCGTCCGTTTACACTCGAATAATTTGTTCCTTCTGCAAATAAGTGCTTTGGAACAAGAAAAGTATCATCCTTATATTTGAAGGTAACTGTCGTAGCTTCGTAATCCATATCTGTCTGCCAGTAGCGAACATCATAAAACTTATCATTGTAAAAAGCTAAAAGTCCTATGTTTTCATCTACAGGCTGACTGTTTAATACAAATCCATCAGAATGCTGATAGCCACGGTATAAGGTTATATCTTTATTCAGCTCCGATTCAATTTCTGAATATTTTGTATACATGTTAATAAAAATTCTATCGTCAATAATTACAAAGGTAGTTGTATTTGAAAAGTGCTTTGAATAAGTTACTGTGAGCTGGTAAGCATCCAAAATATTTTCGATTTGGTTTAATGTAAAAGGAATAACTTCTGGATCTTTATGTGTGGCGGCATTGCGTGTTCGTGGTTCTTTTTCGGAATAATCTGCAGGTTCGGCAGCTCTGTCGTAATACCAGTCGTAATATTCTTTTAAAACAATCACGAATTGAGGATTTTCATCGTCTGCGGCATTTTCAAAGAAAACAAATCTGTCCTTGCCTTCCCAAATTCCTTCCAAATTTTCTGGTATATTAAGGGAAAACACCGGACTGATTAATGCTATTAACAGAACGACTAAAAATCCTTTTTTCATGTATATAGATTATCGGAGGATTTTAGTTTATACTTTATGTATGACTTATCTTGCAAAACTTGGTGAACTTACACTCAAAGGTTCAAACATACAGGAATTTGAAAATCTCTTACGACATAACGTTTCTAAATGTCTTGAAGGCACAGGCTGCAGAACTATCCTTCGCGCCGGAAGACTTTATATTGATTGTGATGATGATAAAGCACAAGAGCTTTCTCCAAAAATTGAATTCATGCTTAATCATATAATTGGAATTACAGGCTGGGCTAAATGTGAAGTTTGTGAAAAAGAACTTGAAGCTATAAGTAAAACAGCTTTCGAAGTTGCAAAAAAACAGGCAGAAAAAGGCGCTAAAACCTTTAAGATTGATTCACGCCGTTCAGATAAAGGCTTTCCTTTGAACTCATATGAGCTTTCGTGCGAGGTTGCAGGTCCTATTGAAAGCCTTATGAAAGTTGATGTTCATAACCCTGATTGTGGTATTTATATAGAAGTTCGTGAAAAAGTATTTATTTATTGCGATAATGAGCGCGGTTGCAGAGGCTTACCTGTTGGCTCAAGCGGTAAAGGACTTCTTTTACTTTCGGGGGGACTTGACTCCCCTGTTGCAGGCTACAGAATGCTAAGACGCGGTATGAAGATTGAATGCTGTTATTTTCATTCATATCCTTATACTTCTGAAGAAGCAAAGCAGAAGGTTGTTACACTTGCTCAGAAGCTTGCATATTATGGAATACAGACATATTTAAATATTATTCCTTTCACTGAAGTTCAGATGCGCATTAAAGAAAAAGCTCCGGAAGCATGGTCAACCTTGATTCTTCGTGTTTGTATGATGAAGGTTGCAAATCTTTTGGCAAAGCGTTGTAATGCAAAATGTATTATTACTGGTGAAAGCGTTGGTCAGGTTGCAAGTCAGACAATTGAAAATATGACTGTTACTGAGCATTTTTCTGAGTTTCCTATGATGAGACCTTGCTGCGGTTTGGATAAGGAAGAAATTATACGAACTGCAGAAGAAATAGATACTTATGAAACTTCAATTTTACCATATGAAGACTGCTGTGTTTTATTTAGTCCACGCCATCCTGTTTTACGAGGAAAGGTTGAAGATGCCGAGCAGATTTATGCGGGTCTTGAAGTTGATGATTTAATTAAACAAGCATATGAAGAACGAGAAATAGTAAAGCTTACATTTGGGGAAGAACCGGAGTGGAAATAAATAACAAAGTTCGCAAGCGAACTTTGTTATTTTACGAGTTTTAACTTGCTCGCGAAAGCTCGCATTTTTTTGCTTTGCAAAAAAACCGTTAAAACTCTGAAATATCTTAACAGTATTAGGATTAAGTATGAACAAAAAGGACAAAGAACTGATTTATGATCTTTTGAAAAAAGCTGACTCGCATATTATGGGATTTACAAGTGAAGCTTTTAAAAAGGAAGTTATTTTTGAAGATGATAAAGTTGCTGAAACGCCAGCGCCTGTGGTCCCTGAGCCTGTCGAAGGTTCTGAGCATATCGAAGGGGCTGAGCCTGTCGAATCCTCTGGTCTTACACTTCAAGATCTTTATACAAAAATTTCGCGCTGTACAAAATGCCAGCTTGCACGAACCCGCAATAATGTTGTTCCTGGTGAAGGTGTTGAAAATCCAGATGTTCTTGTAATTGGTGAAGGTCCA
>JAEEGL014604165.1_pt1 | contig 13952 bp, 17 predicted proteins | sample 9134231 | NCBI WGS metagenome assembly JAEEGL01 (sample SAMN16246548, study PRJNA631951) | gut metagenome | biome: gut microbiome; feature: rumen; material: fiber-attached | host: Bos | place: Iran: Karaj | collected 2018-10
ACTTCTTAAGCTTTGCTGTATCCTTGTAGTCGATAACGTTATCTTTACCACAGAAAACACAGACTTTCTTTCTTCTATGCATTGGTCTTCTTCTCTGCTGACCATCGCCTGTCTTATTAAAAGCCATGATTTAACCTCCTATAGATGTTAGTCAAAGCTTTCGTTGCCTTGACTTAGTTGAACGGTAATTCCTCGTCAATTCCATCAGGGATATTCATGAAGCCGTCGCCTGCATCTGAGCTTGGTGCGAAACCTGCGCCACCGTCGAAGCTGCTGTTTCCGCCGCCCTGAGAATTCTTGCTCTCTGCGAACTCAACATTCTCACATACAACATCGGTAGTGTAAACCTTCTGGCCGTCCTTGTTTGTGTAGCTGCCTGTCTGAATACGACCTTCAACTACGAACTTTGTGCCCTTGCGAGCATACTTCTCAAGGAACTCACCTGTCTTGCCAAATGCAACACAGTTAATGAAATCAGCTGTCTGCTCATCTCCATCACGCTTAAATCTACGATCAACTGCTAATGAAAATCTTGCAACAGCGCTGTTGTTTGCTCCACCGTAACGAACTTCTGGGTCTCTTGTGAGACGTCCCATAAGAATAACTTTATTCATAATTAATCTCCTTATCTTATACTATTAAGCCTCGTCAGCTCTAACGCATAAGAATCGAAGTACGTTGTCCATGATGCGAACATTCTCCTCGATCTGAGCAGGTACGCCTGGCTCAGCATCGAAGTGGATGAAGTAATAGTATCCTTCATTCATCTTCTGAATGTCATAAGCAAGTCTCTTCTTGCCCCAATCATCGACGTCTGAGATCTGTCCACCAAAGCGAGTGATATACTCCTTTGCCTTTTCAACTGTGGCAGTTCTTGCATCGTCTTCGATCTTCGCATTAACAACGAGTGCTAATTCATACTTGTTCATGCTTTCTACCTCCTTTTGGTCTATTGGCCAAACTATAATTAATATAGCCTAGCAAGGATATAATTATTTATACCACGAATTAAGATATTATCATGTTAGAAGGTATTTTTCAAGGCTTTTATTAAAGTTTAAAGTGTAATTCCCTGTAATTTTGCTAATTCAGTAAATACTTTACCTATTTTTTCTTTGATAACAAGTGTATTTTCCGCTTTTCTCACTGATAAATCACTTTCATTAATTATTACTAAATACTTTCCTCTAAAATAATTTACAAATGAAGCTGCTGGATAAACGGTTAAGGATGTTCCTCCAATTATCATCATATCTGCGCTTGATATAGCATTAATAGCTCCCTCCACCTGATCTTCTGGAAGCCCTTCCTCATAAAGAGTAATATCAGCTCTTACTACGCCACCACAATAATCACATTTTGGAATGTCATCTGTTGAATCAAAAATATAATCTACTGGATAAGTGGTTCCACATTGCATGCAATAATTTCTCAATGCGCTACCATGTATCTCGAATACTTTTTTGCTTCCTGCCTTTTGGTGCAATCCATCGATGTTTTGTGTAACAACTCCTATAAGCTTTCCCATCTCTTCTAATTTTGCTAGATATTTGTGGGCGTTGTTAGGCTCTATATTTCTTGTATCCATTTTTTGTCTATGGAACTCAAAATATACCTTTGGCTCTCTCACTAAGCAACTATGACTTAGCAAATATTCCGGCTGATACATATCAAATCTTACATCATGTTGATTGTACAATCCGTCTTTACTACGAAAATCTGGAATGCCACTTTCTGTAGATACTCCTGCACCACCGAAAAATACTATTTTTGATGAGTCATCAATCATCTCTTTGAATTTTTCAATATTTTCCAATACATTTCCCCCTTCCTTTATGAATTCACTGTTTTCATAACTAAAACGGTAAATAACATACCACCACGGCACATATTAAACCTATAATAACTCCAGCAGTTATTTCTGGAACAGTGTGACCTACTTTTTCTTTAAATTTAATTATATCTAGAGGTTGCTTTCCCTCTTCTTCTCTTTCTTCATTAAGATTATTAAGAGCTCTTCCCTGGCGCTGAGTTTCATATCTGACTCCCCTGGCATCATATATAACAATAATTCCAAAGAATAATGCCATAACAAATTCAAATGAACCTGTTCCAAAACTAACTCCAGCCATAATTATCAAACTTGATACAAGAGCCGCATGTGCACTAGGCATACCGCTGCTACTTTTGAAACGTTCTTTACAAAATCCGCCTTTAAAGGAATCTATAAGCATCTTAAGCCCTTGGGCTATAGCCCAAGCTACTGCAGGTGCTATAAATATTTTATTTGTCAATAGATCAATAATATAATTCATATTTTCCCCTTAGATTAATGAATTGTATATATCTCGTTTGCTAACACCTCTGTCCTTTGCTACTGCTTTCATAGCATCTTTCTTATCCATTCCTTGCTCAAGATACATATTCATATGTTCTTCTATTGTCATTTCTTCAAATGCTGCACGAGCTTCTTCTATTACTTCTGCCTTTGATTTTCCTGCGATTACAAGAACATATTCACCTCTTGGTTCTTTTTCTTCATAAATGTGCAAAGCTCCACCAAGAGTTGTTTTCTCCTTTTCCTCATGCTTTTTTGTAAGCTCTCGGCAAAGAGTTATTCCTCTATCTTCTCCCAGTACCTCAGCTAATTCCTTTAATGTTCCGATTAGATGATGAGGCGCTTCATAAATGATAATTGTTCTGGTTTCATTTTTGGTCTCTTCTAAAACTCTGCGACGTTCTTTTTTGTCTTTCGGAAGAAATGCCTCAAATGCAAAGCGTCTACATGCTTGGCCAGACATTGTTATCGCAGTAATACATGCTGCTGGTCCAGGCACCGATGTAACCTCTATTCCTTCCTCGTAACACATCGCCACTAGTTCTTCTCCTGGATCTGAAATACCAGGGGTGCCAGCATCCGTAACAACTGCAATGTTTTGTCCTTCTTTAAGCTTTGCTATCAATTGAATTGCCTTATCCACCTTATTAAACTCATGATAACTAGTCATTGGTGTATCTATCTCAAAATGATTTAGCAACTTTATTGAATTTCTCGTATCCTCTGCTGCAATCAAATCCACTTCCTTAAGAATTCGAACTGCACGAAATGTCATATCTTCTAGATTTCCAATCGGTGTTGCAACCAGATATAGTGTTCCGCTCATCTATTATTAAACCTCATAATTATATTGCATTATCATTCCATATATTTCGTATATTTCTTTTGTATATTTCCCCGGTTCATCATACACAATCAATGGCGCTTCAACCGTAAGCTGAGATCCACCACCTTTTACACCTTCGATTAAAACCATGTTTGGCTCTTTATCAACAAAGGGATATACTAGCCTCATTCGCTTCGGCTCTAATTTATATTGTTTCATCAATGTAATTATTTCAACCAATCTAAATGGTCGATGTACAAAATAACATCTTCCTCTTTGTTTCAATACAGCTGATGTTTCTCTTATTAAATCCTCCAAAGAACACAACAGCTCGTGTCTTGCTATTGCCTTTGCATCATTTGGATTTTTTAATCCATGATGATTAGTCATATAAGGGGGATTACTTGTGACCACATTCATGCTTCCTTTTCCAAAAATACTCGATGCTTCTTTTATATCGCCTTCTACAATGTCTATTTTGTCCTGCAAATTATTAAAGATAACCGAACGATTTGCCATCTCGGCACTTTCCGGCTGAATTTCTAAACCTGTAAAATGCTTCCCCTCAGTTTTTGCTTCCATCAAAATTGGAAGAATTCCTGTGCCTGTTCCTAAGTCAAGTACAGTTTCGCCTTCCTTAACTTTTGCGAAGCTTGATAGCAAGACAGCATCCATGCCAAAGCAGAATTTGTCAGGATGCTGAATTATTTTATAGTTCTTTATTTGTAAATCGTCCACTCGCTCATCAGCGCGCACGAGATTCTCCATTAATTCTTGTCCTCCAAGTCAGCTAATTCTCTAGCTTCTTCCTTAGATACAGAAACCTTTTTCTTGCGTGGCTTAAACTTTAGTTCAGTGGTTGGATAATCCTTTACTTCTTTTAAATCGCCATCTTCAAATAACACTCTAACTGTCTGACGAAGAACATTTACCGATTGAACAGTACCAACAATTCCTTCTGGTGTTGTAACTGTATCATTAATACCCGGCAATCTGCTGTTTAAGTATTCATAAGTCTCCTGCTCATTCTTTAAACAGCACATAAGTCTTCCACAAAGACCAGAAATCTTTGTTGGGTTAAGTGAAAGATTTTGCTCCTTTGCCATCTTAATTGATACTGGAACAAAATCAGCTAAATAGCTCTTACAGCATAGCTCACGACCGCAAATACCTATACCACCCATAAGCTTTGTCTCATCACGAACTCCAATTTGTCTTAGTTCAATTCTTGTGTGGAATACAGCTGCAAGATCTTTTACTAATTCACGGAAATCAATTCTTCCATCGGCTGTAAAATAGAAAATAAGCTTATTATTGTCAAAAGTATATTCTGCACCAACAAGCTTCATATCAAGCTGACGTTTTGTAATTTTTTCTTCGCAAATCTTCATGGCTTCTTTTTCTTTTTCAAGATTTTTCTCAGCCTTCTTTACGTCCTCATTTGTAGCCTTTCTCATTATTTTCTTGATTGGGCCAGGGACCTCATCATCTGATATCTCTTTGTCGACTAACAAAACAGTACCGATTTCAACACCGCGAACTGTTTCAACAATAACTTGATCCTCACGTTTAAGTTGTACTCCATCTGGATCAAAATAATATACTTTTCCGCCTCCTCTAAAGCGTACTCCAATAACCTTTATCATCTAGTGTTCTCCTTAATTGCCTCTATTAAAAGCATAATAGTCAATTCAAAATTGACATTTGCATTAAGTCTGGCTCTTGTTTCTGTAATTGTATCTATTATCTCATTCAAACCATAATATGAACAAGCTTTTGCCTGGTCATGTATATCGTATGAATCTTCTTTAAATAACAATAATTCGTCATTCAATGTCGCTTTATATAATAGCACATCTCTGAACCAAAGGGTTATTAAATCTAGCATTTGGTCCATAAATCCCTGAAATTTTTCACTTTCACCATCTTCGTTTTTTTTATCTCTATCATTCTCTTCTTTAATGGATTTTACCTCTTCAGACACCTGAAGCTCGTCCATTTTAGAAGCTTTTTTGCACAATGAAACCGCCATTGTCTTTATTTCATTAAAACTAGCATCCTGTGTAAGCGCAATAGCCTTACCTATATTCCCCTGCGCAAATGATGCAACCATCTCAGATTGATAATCTACAGCTCCATACTTCGTTTGTAATAGGTGCTTGATACTTTCTGTCTCCACTGTTTTCATTTGTATTAGAACACATCTGGATAGTATAGTTTGCAAGAATGCATTATGATTTGCGGTCAATAAAATAATAATTGCATACTCAGGTGGCTCTTCAATTGTTTTTAACATTGCATTTTGAGCTTGAGCATTCATCTTTTCCGCATCTTCGATTATATAGATTTTGTACTTATTACTATATGGCTTTATTACAACATCATTAATTAGCATCTCACGAATTTGTTCGACGCCTATGTTTCTTTTGAATTTATTCGTTTTTTTATCAAATTCTCGAGAAATATATATTATATCTGGATTATTATGACTAAGTGTCTGCTTACATGAATGACATTGGCCACAAGCATCCTCAGCAGGATTCTCGCACTGAAGCATCATTGCAAATGCTTCTGCCAACATCATTTTTCCTGAGCCTTTTTCTCCACTAAAAATATAGGCATGGCTATGTTTGCCGGTCTCTATTGCATTTTTTAGAAGGCTTTTTGCGTCCTCTTGGCCTATAATTTCATTGAAGCTCATTAAATTATTCTCCCAAATCTATTAGGTGATGATATCTAAGAGCAATCCTCTTATTTCATCTACTCTATTTAAAATCTCTAAGTGGTCCATTTCATCTTGAACCAATGCTGTGGCAAGCTCGTCCATTTTTTCATCAACAAGCTTTATCATTCCATAAACTCTATGTCGCCCTCTTCTATCCAAAAAATTTTCTCTTGAAAATTTATGGGAGCGATTTACAACTTCATTAAGAAAGTCTTTTACAAGCCCTCGGTATCGTTTCATATCACGAATATCCATATGCTCTGATAAAAGCTTTCCTTGAACACTTATATCATTTAGTAAATTAGTCAGTTTTTCCTGTAGCTCAGCATCATCTACCGCTGCCGCCAAAGTAAACTTAAAAGTGTCATCTACTGGTGCTTTTGCTGAAGCTGTCTCCGCTGGTTGAACCTGACTTACATCATTTACTCTTATATCCATAAGCTCACCTGCCATTTATGAATGCTGCTATATTATCACTGGTTATACCACTGTCCTCATTATTATTAAAAACGTTTGTGATTTTTGCTTTATCAAGATTTTCTGCTGAAAAATCTTGCTGATCAGCCAGAAAACGTCTACACATTTCCTCATATTTTGGATGCTCCTGCTTTTTTTCTCTCTCAAGAGCACGTGTCAAACGTATACCATCATCTACTTCTATATATATCGGCAAAACTTTTTCCTGGCCATAATAATCTCTAATTTTTACAAAACTTTCAACTGTTCCAATTATTAGATAATCATTTTTATCTAAATCCACATTTCCATCATCAACTGTAAAATAAAACCATGGTCCATGCACAGTATTATATTCTCTAATCTCTATAACCTTGCCTTCTTCAACCAACCTGTCTTTTTCTTTGATTGATACAAAGTTATATTCTTCCCCTGGTTTTTCATGACTCCTTATTGGTCGAGTCGTATAGGATACGATAGTTTTTAAATTAATGTCTTTTCGTTCTAGCAAAAGCTTAAAAATAGTATCCTTTCCAGATGAACTTTTGCCCATGATGCAATAAATTTTACCCATATATTCCTCTTCTATTTTTTATAGATTTAGTATAATTCACAAATGATTAATTGACAACGGAGACACGCCCTCCTTCAAGTCCTGTTACATGTATTCCTGTTGTTTTTGATTTCATAATTACATCTATTATTTCTTCTGTTATTAATTCGCCTGGCACTAAAAGCGGTGATCCGGGAGGATATAAGCATACCATTGATGAGGATATTTTTCCTTTTGCTTCCTTTAATTCAAGCAAAATCTCACTGCCTGCTTTTGCTTCGAATATTTCCATTTTTTTTTCGTAATCAACCAACAGATTTGGTACTGCAATTTTTCCACTTTCAATCTCAGCATCAATTATCTTTAACGCATGCTCCAATCTACTGAAGCCTTCCTTAGAATCCATTACACTTGTCATTGCCAGTACATATGAAAAACTTGCCATTTCCGTCTCTATCTCGTATTTTGTTCTAAGAATTTTCGCTAGTTCAATTCCCGTAATATTTGTATTTTTTGTAGATATGATTATCTTACCTGGATCCTTTGTTTCAATTCTTTTTGTTATTATTTTTAAATTTTTTAAATTTCCACATTTCTCATAAAAACAAGTCAGGTTATCCACATATTTCCCAAATAAATCACCATTCTCTTCCAAAAAATTTAAGCATTCACTAATTGAATTCATGAGAACATATGAAGGCGAGCTTGTTTCATATATATCTATAGCTTCTTTAATTTTATTTACACTAACTCTGTCTCCGCTAATATGTAATGCAGCTGTTTGCGTTAAACAAGGCAGTGTTTTATGCAAACTCTGAATTGTTATATCTGCATATTTTACTGCAGAATTTGTAAATGCTTCATGAAAACCTAAATGTGCGCCATGGGCCTGATCTACAATTAGTATTACATTTTTTTCATGACAAGCTTTAGCAATATCCTCAATTTTACAATGATACCCTTCATAACTTGGGCTGGTTAAAACAACCGCGCTAATTTTTTTATTATCCTTAAGTTTTTGCTTTATTTTTTCCAAAGTTATTGCTTGGAAAATTCCATTTTCATCTATACTTGATTCTAGATATTCTACATGCAAATGTCTGAGCATTGTTGCATTATATACGCTTTTATGAGAATTTCTTTGTATTAAAATCGTATCCCCCTCATTGCATGCCCCATATATACCAGCCAAATTTCCAACTGTTGAACCGCCAACTAGTATAAAGCTTTTCTTTGCTCCAAAGTGCTTTGCCATTCTTTCCTGCTCTTTGGCTATAACATCCTGTGGATCATGTAAATCATCTACACCTTCTACCTCGGTCATATCGATTTTATAACATCCGTCCAACATTCTCTTATGTCCAGGCATATGAAATGGATACATATTTGATTTTGAATAGCATTCTAATATATCTTTTAAACTCATAATCTACTTTGTGACTTTTATTTTCTTTTATTTATCTATATAATTAAAAATATTCATCAGGAGGTTAACATGAACAGAACTCTCGTTATTCTTTGTGGTGGCGATAGCTCTCGTATGGGCACAAAAAAAGCGCTTTTACCATTTGAAGATAAAACTATGGTTGAATATATATACGATAAATTCAGCCCTTATTTTAATAAAATATATCTTTCCGTTAATGAAAGAGGCGATTTAACACATTTAAAACTTAATGCCATAGAAATTCCTGATATTTCTCGTAATGCAGGACCTTATGGTGCTATCCTATCTTGCCTCACCATGATTTCTGGAGATAGAGCTTTTTTTATGTCAGTCGATACACCTTTTTTAGATCCAAGAACCGCAGTTTATCTTTATGATAGATCATTAACTTACGATATTACCACTTTCGAATTTCCCGAATCTTATGCTGATACAATTTGTGGTGTCTTTACCAAAAAATGCATTGGCACATTATTCAAAAGTATTTTCTTAAAGAAATCATCTGCAACATATATTCTAGAAAGATGCAATACAAATATTTTTGAATCAAAAGAGATAGAAGAACTATCAGTAATATCTGTTGAACAACAGCTCTATAAAGTTAATGATAGAAATTCCTATTATTATGCTGTTTTCTCTATTTTAAAACACAACTTTATTTGCTAATCCAAAAATCGTTTTAATTGTGGCATCCAGTCACCTAGGAAAACAACATTTTCTTCTATAGCTTTATATATTGGTCTTATGAAATTCATTAGACATTTATTTACGTCCGACCATGCTGGTTCGGACTTCTTTTTTTGTCTTAATTCTACTTTCCACTTCTTTTTCATATAAGTGTACTCGCCATATTCTTCTAATAACTTTATTCTCCCATCATCAAGGACAATATTTCTTTCCCTCAGATATTCCGCAAGTCTTTCTTTTACCTTTCTTCCGTTTACTGGATAATTAGTTAATATTTCATAAGAATCATAGTAATGTTCCATGTTATTTATTAATTCAAGTTTTTCTATAATTTCAATTAAATGCTTACTAAGCTCTTCTTCCTTTGGATTAGTTAATACTATTACACTTCGATTTTCGTATGCAGTTAATTTTAAGTCCATTTTTTCCGGCTCATTTGTAGCTCGATGTTTTCTAAAATGAATCTGTAATGGTATATACATCTCATCAACAGAAATCTTTAGTCTAATAGTATCTTTCTCAACAGCTCCGTTAATCACAAATGCTTCCAACGCTGCCTTTGCCATTATTTCTTTTAAAATATCACGCATGTACAAGACAGCCATCTTCTCATCTAAGTCTCTTACATATTCATAATAAATATTGTTGACACTCAAATTTTTATATACTTCTTGATTAAAATCAGATGTGTTACACAAATACAATTCATTACAGTACCTGCCATCAGCAATAATACCAATTATAATTTCTGCTACTGATGCTGATAATAAATTCTTGAAAGGAATATTCAGTTTTTCGGCCTTTTCCTTTATATTGAATCGATTAATCATTATAACCACACACCTATCATTGTCTGAACTTTCTTGAGTACTTTTCTTTCTTTTGCATATTCCATTAGTTTTGCTACATCTTTATTCTCATCCATAATGTAAGCTAAAACACCTTTTTTAAAATCTTCTCTATCCATTTTTTCTTGGTATTTTAGTACATCACATATTAAACGTTCTTTTGTGTATATTTTCATTTTACCACCAGCGAATTCAGCTTCTGTTACTCCTAATTCCATAACCTCTGGTTCAGTATAATAAGGCTCGATAATTGGATAAACTATATTAAATCTTGATTTGCTAGTATTCTTATTTATTCCAATACTCCATTTATATGGTCTATCCTTTATGTAGCCGTACACATAAAGAGCTGACTCCATTGTAAGTATTCCGTCTTCACCAAAAAGCTTCAAAATCCACTGATCTTCCGAGCATTCAAAATATTTTGTGGTGTAATATCCGCTTTTTACGCGAATCAAATAACCTTCCTCAACAAAAGCTAATACTCTTCTGTAATCAACTCCTAGTGCATCAATTTCACTTGCTTTTACAAGTCCACCATTTTTTTCAACTAAGTCATTAATTTGTTCTAATTGGTACTGCTTCTTTTCATCTCTCGATAATAGCATTTCCATTTTTTCCACTCCTATATCTTTCGCGAGGTAATTATTTATTATTATCCCATTCTTGAAAAATACTGTCAATTAGGCTCAGATCTTATTCTTAATTAATATTATTCCCTTATTATCAACACTGTCTTTTTATTCGTCTTTTGATATTATATAATAACTTTAGAGTTATTGTTTTTGTCGTTTAGGGGGAGTATATGTCTGAGTCTACTACTATCAATCTAAGAAAAAATCCATCTCGCAAAGAATGCGAAAAAGTAATTAAAAAGATTCTTATGACAGAAGTTCTTGAACGTGGTACCAATGAACACTTTAAAAGTGCTTCTGATTTTATGAGCTATTTTCAATCTCTATATCCAGCAAGTGATAGTTTAACTAAACAAGTTCAGCGAGCTGTTAAAGCGCTTGGTATGCCAAAGGATGAACGTGGCTATTTTATAATCAATAAAACAGAGGAACAATTATATCAAGATAAAGAAATTGCTTTTTTATTTAAAAAGACTAATTCGTCAATAATTCCTTTTGAAGAATATGAATCTTTATTTTTGAAATGCGAGGGTAAATATAAAGATTACCTTTATCAATTATTATATGAGTCAGATACATTTGCTGATAAGATTATCACTATGATTAATTCTTCAAATGGCATTATATTGTTTACAAACAATAAACATCAGTTGGAAATATTAATTAATAGTCTGATAAATCGTTGATTTATTTCTCTACTTTATAAAATTTATTTACAGTCTATTTTAAATTAAAAAGACAGCCTATAAAATATTGGCTGTCTTTTATTTATTAATTTTGTCTCATTATTAAGAAATAACGACAATTAATGTCTTTTTCTTCTCTTTTTTCCATTGCTTCTTATTATTGTCATATTTGATTTGGCCGGTTTTTGGTGTCTCGCCATAAATCTGTGTTTAAATAACAAGATATCACTAGATTTCTTTTTTATATAAAGCATTATAGCTATTCCAGCAATTACAGCTGCAATAATCAATCCTATCTTTGGATAATCAACCTTTATATATTCTTTTCCGCTTCCGCCTTGTTCTATAGGAAGATTGTCAAAAGGATAACTTCCGGTTTCAGCCTTTGTGAAAAGCAAATTAGCATAACCAACACTTCTATCAGCATATGTATATCTAAGTTGTCCTACAACTGCAGTGTTATCTTCGTCCGTGTATGGCTCAACAGTTGAAACCACATCTAAAACACTTGCTGTTTTTGGAATTACTATCAATCCTGAATCATCTATTTTAATTAATTCACTGTTTTCGCTAAGAATACCTGTTACGTCTGTATTTTCCTCAGATATTGATGCAAAGTCTGAAACATTGTATTTCGTAAAATTATCATAGCAATACTCAAACAGATTTGTAGTATCAATATACTGCTGACCTGTGGCATCTTTCATAACCACACACACAAGCGTCATACCATCTTTTTTTGCATATGTAACTAGAGTGGCTCCTGCTACAACGGTATATCCTGTTTTACCACCTAAACAGTAATCATATAAATATTGATTTGTTTTGTAATAGTGAAGCATGCAGTGATGATTATTTAGCATTGTTGGTTCAGAATGCTTATTTGTAGGTGGTATTGTATAACTCTTTGTTCCAACTATTTCTGCAAATTTCGGTATTTTAAACGCTGCCCTAGAAATTAGAGCCATATCATACGCACTTGTATAATGCTCATCATCTGGCAAACCATTTGAATTATTAAAGTGTGTATTCTTACAGCCTAACTCTTCTGCTTTTGCGTTCATCATATCAACAAAAGATGACATATCACCTGCTACATGCTCTCCTAACGCATAAGCGCATTCATTTGCTGATTCTAGCATCATTCCGTATAATGTTTGCTCAACTGTCATCTCTTCATTTACATCTCTTGCAATGCTAGATGATCCAAGCTCTGTACCATATACTGCTTCTGCCGAAAACGTAACAATCTCGTCTAAGTCACAATTTTCGAGTACGATTAATGCAGTCATTATTTTTGTGATGCTTGCTGGAAAATGTACATCGTCCATATTCTTCGAATATAAAATTGTACCTGTTTCCAATTCCATTACTATTGCTGATTCAGCCTGCACTTCAACACTACTAGGCCAGTAATCTGCAGCTTCAGCTTGTATAGTTGTAAATTGTATTAGTATGCTTAATATTAATATAAAGATAAATAGATTTCTAATTAGACTTTTTATTTTAAACATTTTTCACCTCGTCATAATAGTATAACTTCTTATTTCTATTTAACGCAATACAATTCTTTTGTTTTTCGCATAAATATTGTATTATATACTGATGTTTAATATTTATGGAGGTATATATGAGATTAAGAAATATCCCTGGTGCTGACGAAGTTGTTTCCAACAGTCCTTACTGTATAAACAATCCTATAAAACTAAAAGGTAAATATAAATCAGAATTATTTAACAATCAAAACCCACTTTATATAGAAATAGGAATGGGAAAAGGTCAATTTATAACAACCCTTGCGAAGCAAAATCCAAATATCAATTATATTGGTATTGAAAGATATACTAGTGTTCTACTCAGAGCTATTCAAAAAGTTCAAGAAGAAGAGATTCCTAATCTGAGATTTATTTGTTTTGATGCAACTGAGATTAATGACATTTTTGCCTGTAAAGAAGTTGATCGAATATACCTAAATTTTAGCGATCCATGGCCAAAGGACAGACATAGTAAGCGAAGACTTACTTCATCTACTTTTTTAAATAGATATAATTCTATTTTAGCTCCAAATGGACACATTGAATTTAAAACTGATAACAAAGATTTATTTGATTTTTCTGTTGAAGAAATCAATAACCATCCATTATGGCATATAGATGCTATAACCTATGATTTACATAATGATCCTCCAATGAATGAGGGTAATGTAATGACAGAATATGAAGAAAAGTTTTCTAGTCAAGGTAATCCAATTTATAAACTAATAACAAGTAGATAATAATGAAGCGACATTAATTATGTATTCTTTCATAATCAATGTCGCTTTTAAATTTTTTATTCAAAAAAATAGCGCCGAGAACTATCTCGACGCTTTAGTGCGCGACCAGGGGTTCGAACCCTGGACACCCTGATTAAGAGTCAGGTGCTCTGCCAGCTGAGCTAGTCGCGCATTCTTCATTGCCTCAGCAACGAAGATAAGTATATAACCTTTTTTTGTTTTTTGCAAGCTTTTTTTTTATTTTTTTTAATTTTTTTATATACTTGCAAATAACTTTTCTATTTCTTCTGCACTCATTACCCTATTTGGATCAGACAAATCAACCCCTACATCTGGAATGACAACATCTTCACTATCAGAGGATTCGTCTACAGGTGCTGGTTCAGGCTCTGCAACAGGCTCTTCTTCTGCTGCTCCTCCTACTTCTTCTAACAGAGCATCAAAATCTACCCCCATATCTTCCGTTTCTGGTGCCT
>JAEEGL014984268.1_pt1 | contig 13952 bp, 1 predicted proteins | sample 9134231 | NCBI WGS metagenome assembly JAEEGL01 (sample SAMN16246548, study PRJNA631951) | gut metagenome | biome: gut microbiome; feature: rumen; material: fiber-attached | host: Bos | place: Iran: Karaj | collected 2018-10
GAAATATTGTTTTTCACACATTAAATTCTTTATTAAGTTCATTTCATTTTAGTAAATTATTGAAATTTTATTTTTTAAAATTACATAATTAAAAGATAATGAATAATAAAAATTTTTCAATTTCAATATTGATATATAAAAATGAACAAAAAAAATGGGATATTAAATTTTTTTATATTAATTTCAAAAACAATATTGGAAGAATTTAAACAAAAATATAAAAATAAAATAAAAGTAGAATTAATAGGATATATGAAATCATTTTTTTTTTGCAGCAGCAATTTCATCTAAAGTAAAGGTATTCATTATTTTTCCTAAAGCCATATTATATAAACATTCCCATTTGTCTTTAAAATCAATTAATTCATCTCCATCAATATTTTTTTCAATATTTTTTTTTAAAATTGTTAGACTTGTTTTTAATTGATCATCTTCATTTTTTCCAAGCATTTGAGATTGAATTGCCCTATCTAAATTATTATATTTTGATAAAAAGTCTTGATAATCTTTTATATATTCAATTTTTTGCAAAATTTTTATATCTTCAGGTAACAAACTAGCCAATTTTTTTATTTCAGCATAATTTCTTATTTGATAAGTTACATTTGGACAATCCCGACAATATGGAGCACCTACAGATAAATTACTTCCATCACCTATAATAAAAGTTGATACATATTGAAATTTTATATTCTTTTCATTTAATATTTGAGTAGACCCAGATATATCAGAAAGATCAACTTTTCCATCAGTTACAATAATTAAATGTTCTCTATAAGAATTTCCAGCATCAATTGCTATTTTAGCTATATTTGTAGATTTTGTCCTTCCATTTCCTTCTTTTTTTTCATAAAATTGTTTCATCCTTTGCAAAGATACTTTTTTTTCATATATTCTATTATTCCATTAATAAATTAAATCTCCTTCTTTATAATATTCCTTAATTATTTTGTCCACTTTAAAATGATATAAGTCTTTCATATTTACTGAACCAGAACAATCAATAGCAAAAAGAGTTTTCATTTTTTTAACTTCTTCATATTCAATTATTTTCTTTTTAATGTTACCCATTTTTTTTGGATTTTTTTCAAATCTATTCCACTTTTCTTTTATGTTAATATCAATATTAACTGCATCTGGTCTCCATTCAATTGGATCTATTTCATCAATATGAATATGAACTTCTGGTCTTCCCATCCAACCAATAATATTCTGAATATATCTATAAGTACCTTCTGACTTCATATTTGTAAATAATTTTGTATAACCACAGTCAATAACAATATCTCCATGCCCGTCTTCATCAGCACAATAAAATAAAGAACTTATTCCTCCTTCATTATCAATTGAGAAAGGAATAAATGGTTTAATTTTTTCTGGTTCATTTTTCACATATGAAATACTAATTCCTTCAAAAATTGTATATAATTCATGTCCTATTGAACTTCTATTTAAATTTTTAAATCTTTGCTGGTTTCTATTAAAAGTACCTTTCTTAAATATATTTCCATTTTCATCTCCTAAATCTCCTTTTAAGTAACCTTCTCCTTTATGTTCATCTTCAATTTTAAATTGAACTTTTCCATAATTTGGAAATTCTGCTCTTTCTAAAAATAAATCTAATTGATAATGTAATTTACTTCCTTCAGCCAAAAAAAATATACTCCCTTTTTTTTTCCAATATTCAATTAAAACATTAATAAATTGATTAATTAAATGTGGATTATTTTTTTTTGGGTTTTGTTGAATAGGTAATATTGCATAAGGAGGTCCACAAATTACCCAAACAGCATAATAATCACATTTTCCTGGTTTACTTTGTTTTTTAATTTCTAAAATTGCATCTTCATAATTTAATACAATTTCTAAATCAATTCCATAATGATCTGCTGCTGATTTAATACACATAATATTCTCTACTTCCTCATCTTCTAATTCTTCATCCTTTTTAAGTTTTTTTAATTGATTTAATTCTTCTTGATTTGGTTTTAAAATATATTCTGGTCTTACAAACATTGATTCATTTTCACTTAAATCACATGTCCATAACATTACTATAAGTATTTTATGTCCTTTTAAACAATCTTGAACATATAATTCTTTATTTAATCCTACAGGATTTTTAAGTCCATGAATACCTTCTTTAAATTCAGTTTCTTTATTATAAAAATTATCAAAAGCATCCAATTCTACTTGAATAGATTTTAATTCTTCTTTTAAATCTTGATAAGTTGGATTTTTAGATGTTTCTAAAATTTCTTTTATTAAAATAGGGATATCTGCATTTGACCCTGAATTTAAACCCTTAATTTTATCAATTGTATCAGAAATTTGTTCTCCAAAGAAAGAAGCAATTCCTTTTAATAAATTATTTGGATTTAATGAAATAATAATTTGAGGAAATAAATTTTCCATTCCTTTTGGATAAATTCCCATTCCAATTCCAAATATATTTATTCCACTTTGAATACATAGATTAGAATATTCTTTAATTCTTTCTTTTTCATCTTTTTCAAATAATCCATCTGTTAAAACAAATATATAACTTGTTCTTTCATAATTTTTATATCTTATTAAATCAAAAGCAGAAAAAATAGCAGATGATAAATTAATAGTATCAAAAGGATATTTAAGAACAGTAAATAAAGATTTCCATAATTCAGATTTTTTGCTCAAAGCTCTTGAAGTTCCAATATCTGAACATAATATATATGGATTTTTTTCAGTCGCAATAATTAAATCAAAACTAGGTATATCAATTAATGCCAATGAACTTAATAAAATTCTGATAGTTTCAAAACTATGACTTGCTGATAATTCGTTAAAACATGATATTGAACAATCTATTATTACTGTGACTGAGTAATTTCTTATAAATCCTCTTTTTTCTTCTAAATATATTTTAGGTTCTGGAGAAGGATTAATTAAATGTAAAAGCAATGCTGTAATATCAATTTCTGTTCCTGTTGTGGATACAACTTTTTGGGATGCTTTATTTGGTTTAAAAATAATATCTAAGTATGCAAAATTTATTTTTCTTCTTTTTTCTATAAAATCATTTGATATAAAATTCCAAAAATCATTTTGAATATTAGGACTGATATATCCTGAAGAAATTTTATTAATTTTATTTTTATAATATTGATGATTTGCTTGAAAGATTTTAATATTTGAACAATTGTAATTTCTGTTTTGATTTAAATATATATCTTTTACTTGAGAAAAATCAGACAACAACAGGGATTTAAAATATTCAATAGAATTAATCATTAAATCATTATTAATTTCAAAATAAGGCGGAAATGGCTCTTTTTCAATATTTTCATTTTGAATATTTTTTCTAATCATTCCATATATAAAAGTCTGTTTTAAAGTTTTAATTATAGAACTATCTAAAATTGAACTTATAATTCCAATTTTTAATGATGATTTTGATAAAGAATTATTATATTCTTCAAATTCTCTACAAATTTTTTCTAAAATTTTCAGATTATCATTATTTGAAAATTTTGACTTAATAAAAAAGAATCCATAAGAAAACTTTTCATTATTAAAAACATTATTTGGCCATAAATCTTTTTGAACTAAAGTTTCATCTAGACCATCTGTAAACATAAATATTGTTCTATAAGGTCTTTCACCTTTTATTGGGTATCCCATTAATTGTTCAGCAAATTTTAATGAACTTGCAATTTTAGTTCTATATCTTCTTATTAATAAACAATCTAGTATTTTCTGTAGATTTTCCTTTGAATGAGGTTCATCAAAATGTTTAAGAATAATTTTAAATTTTTCATCAGCGATTAAAGCTATAGAATAAGGTATTTCAAGATAATATAATGCATTAGTTATTGCACATACTAAATACATATTATATATTTTATTTTCATCACAAATAAAATAACTACAATCAATTAAAATATTTACACATATTTTTTTATATGGAATTTCATTTTCTGAAGCCTCAATTATAAATTGAGAACTTAAACTTAAACTTTGTTTCATTAATTTTTCTACTGGGAATTTACTTGAATTATTCTTAAGATTTTTAGGTTCAAAATTTTCATATTTTTCTAAAATAGGTAATGGAGGAGCTTCTTTTCTTTCAATTAATTTTTTCATATCTTTCATTCTTTTAATTGAACGATTAATTCCATTTTCTTCTTTATGACTTTTAAATAACCCTTCTATACCTTTTTGACTTGATTTTATCTTTATTTCTTTATTTTCTTGTATATAAACATTTTTTTCAGTTTGTATTGTATCATTATTTTTTTTCTCTTCATCAATATATTCTTCTTCTTCAGATGAATTTTCATTTTCAGCCATCATAAATCTCTCTTCAATGAAATTTCTTTCAATTATTTTTTTATTTTTATCTATTTCATTTTTTTTTTCAAAAGAAGCATTATTTACTATATTTTTAATGGGTAAATCTGTAATTGAAATATCAGTTTCAAAATCTTTATATTTTTTTTTTTCTTCGTTTATTTCATTTATTTCATTTTCAATATTTTGATAATTTTGTTCATTTCTAATTTCCCATTTATCTTGTGGAATATCAATATTATCTTCATCAGGATAATGTATAAAATCTTGAATAACATTCATATTACTTTGATTTTTCTGTAAATGTAAACCTTGAAAATTAATTGATGATTTTTCAAATTTATTTACCATTGAATTAAAAGCCTCTTTAAATTCCCTAATTTTAATAGCAAAAAATGAATTATCTTGTTCTTGAAAATTATCATATATAGCCAACAACCTTTGAAAATATTGATTTACAATATTAATATCCTTTTTCTTAAGGATTAATTCTCTAGTATAAATAGGTAAAGTTTTTGCCCCTATTATACATTTTGTTAAAAAAGTATTATAAGAATTCAATGTTAAATTATCAGGTTTTTCCAAATCTGGGAGATCAATTTTAATTTCTTTATTTTGTTCCTCAAATTTTTCATTTTTTTCATCTTGATTAATAATTACCTCATTTTCTTTTCTTTTTTGTGGTATTCTTTCTAAATTGTCAGAAATTATATATACTTCTTCTCCTTTTTCATTTTCAAATTCTTCAAGACATTTGAATATAAAATTATTATTTTCTTCTATATCTTTATTATTTGTATTAGATTCATAATTTTTTTCATTGAAATCAAAAAAGTTTTTTTTTTCTTCAATTATTTTTTTTTTTATTAACTCCTTATCTAATTTTTGTATAGGTTCAATAGGAATTAATTTCCGGTAGGGTTGATTTAATTTTTTATATCTTTCTTGAAAAACTTCATAAAGATGATAAATTAAATTATATTTTAAAATACTATTGAACCTTTTATTGTGACTTTTTTCATTATTTATTTTTTTGATTGTTTTATTAATTAGCTCAGGAAAATCATTTGAATGGGATAATATTGTTTCACATGCATCATCAGAAAATTTAAGAAAATTTGCAAATTCCATAAAATTTCCATCATTACTTTTTCCTGAAATCATATTTAATTGTTTATTGGCTAAATATATATTTCTTTCTACATATTCTAAAACTCCAATGAAGATATTATTTAAATTTTTATCAAATTTATACACTGGATACCATAATTTAGAGTCATATATACCTAACATTGGATAACAAATATCTTTCTTATTTTTTTCAATGGTGGCAGTGTCATTAAATTCTTTTTTAAAATTTCCTTTTGAATCTATATAAATAAATATATTTTCATCTTTATTAATATTTTTGATTTTTTTTTTAGAATAATCGAAATCAAAATGAATTTCTTCTATCAATTCTCCAAAGGGAGTTAATATTATGTTATCATAGTTTAGTTCATTTCTTTTTTTTATTTTTTTCCATATGTTTTTATTATTTTGATAAATTGGAATTTTTTTAATTATTTCTCCATCTATTTTTTGAGGTAATTTACAAAATTCTAATGAAATTGATTTTTTGTTATTATTATTAATTATAGCTTTAAATGTTAATTGTTTTGATTGTTTCAACGATTGTTTTATTTTAATTGTATGAGAAAAAGAATATATATTTGAAAATGTTATATTTCCTTCTTTTTTATTTACAATTTCAAAAGTATCTGTACAATTATGATCATATTCTAACTTTAAATTATAAAAGATATTATTTTTAGGAGTAACAACCCTAAAATACACATTTATATCAAATGAATTATTTTCTTCATTTGATATATATATTTTAGCAATTTCATCAGTGAATTTTTTTTCATTAAAATCATAAACCTCAAAAGTAAAACAAAATGGTAATATATGGGAATTAATTTCTATAGGGATAATAAAATTTTGAGTTATAAAAACATTTATTAAAAAATGTAATCTTTTTTTCAGAGATTTTTTTGGAATAATTAGACTTATATTATTTTCTGATTTTTCTACTTTAGGAATACTGTTAACTTCATTATTATCTAAAGAAACCAATTGAAAATTTAAACCAGAATTTAAATTTTTATTTTTAAGATTAAAATAACTTTTGAGATTGAATATCAATTTTTGTTCTTCATGGAAAAAATAAGAACAGAATAAATATCTATTGTTTTTATAAATAAAATTATAATTTTCATGATATAATTTTATTTTCAAAGGGATTAAAAATAATTGTATTTCAAATTTTATTTTAACATCTGGTTTATCATTGGAAATTTTAGACAATAAAATATCTAAATCAATTATTTTATCTTTATCCCCTTCTGTAATATTTTCTTTTGGTAAATAAATGAGTAATTGAATTAAACCATTTTTCTTAGATAAAATATTAATAGAATTATCGAAAGGATTTGAATTAATTTTAATTTTTGGATGAATTTTTTCATTTAAAAAAGAAATTAAATTTATTTCAATTGGTCTTGAATAATAATGAGGACAAATAGGACCAATAGGGAAACTCAATTTATTTATAGAAGAACAAATTTTTTGATTATAATCTATACTAATAATTGGAATTGATAATATTATTGAATTTGTGTCTGAATTACTTAATGAAAAAGATTCAATGTTTACATATTTATCATTAATTCCACTGAGAGTATATATTTTATCTATAATATTACAATTGTCGGAGTTTGAAAAATTTGAAAGAATGCTAATTAAATTACTTTCTTGAATATTGTTATAAAAATGATTAATGTTTTCATTTAATTGAGATAAACAATCATGTAATGAATTTAATAACGACTGAATATTTTCACAATTGGATTGATCTGAAAATTGAACATTTAATGAACTTATCAATTCTATTGACGAATTTCTGAAAAATTTTAAACTTTCAAGAAAAGAAAGATTTAAATCCTTCGGAGTAAAATTGGAGAATTTGGAATTGAGATTTTCAAAATTCGCATATAATTTATCTAAATCACATAAAAAGATATCTTCTTTTTTGCCTGAAAAAATTAAATTTATATTTTTATCTAATTTTTTTATTTCTTGAGGCTCCTCTAAATTATTTTTCATATTCTCCCCTATTTCCGGACACTCCCAATTACACCTCTTAATTCCTTTATTTATTTCATTGTTTGAAGAGTCTTCAAATCTACAAGAATCAAATAAATAAGTGTTTAAATAATATGTTCCTTTATTAGGAATTTTTTCCTCTGAAAAATTACTTTTTGGAAAAATTATATGAAAATTTTGATTTCTTGAACTTGAGAAATCATAGATAATTTCCATAAACATATATTTATTTATTCCAGTCACAATATCTTTCAAATTATTTTTTAAATATTCATAGTCATTTTTTAGTAGCTTAATATTATTTTGATAATTTTTAATCACTTTATATTTATTATCGTATAATTCTTTGAAAATTTTTTTATATTGTTCAATTTTTCTATCAATTTCTTCATTTTTTTTCTTAAAATCTTCTCTAATTTTTTCATTTAATTTTTTTAATTCTAATTGTTTTTTTTGTTCAAGTTCATTATCAATTGATTCTTTAATTTTATTAATCAAATCATTCAATTCATTGTGTTTTTTACCAAAAAATTCTTTTAATATAAGATAAGAACTACTTTTAAGAAGTTCTTGTTGCTTTTTATATTCCAAGTCCTTAAATTTTTCAATTAAAAATATATTAGGGCTAACTAAAAATTTAATAATTTCTTCTTCACTTTGAATATTTTTATCAAAATTATCTATTAATTTTTCTGAAATAATTAATGAATATATTTTTTTAAAAACATCCAAAATAAAATTATATTTTTGATTTTCTAAAAAGTCATCTTCTAGTTTTTTTGGGACATTTGAAATTCTTTTAATGAAATTATATAAAAGAAAGAGAATAGGATTTTCAATTTTGTCATTTAAATGAGATAATGTTAAATTGAGCCAACTAGTTGAGAAATTACCTAAATTTTTTTTTATTTCATCTTTTAAAAAATTTATAATTTCTTTATGATATATTGAGAGATTCTCATCGATAGTTATACAATTAATAGATGTAATAATTCTAAGACATATTAACCAAAATGGAATTGAAGTACTGTTTGTTTCTATGTTATAATTTATTTTTTTTTTTAAATTTTCTAAAAAAACATTGTTTTGATTGAGCCAAAAGAAAAATGATGGATACTTTTTTATTAAATTATCATTTGAAATCCAATTTGGTTCAATGAAGTCAATATCAGAATATAACAATTGATATGATTTTTTTATTTTATCTAATTCAATAAACAGATAATTAAAATGAATTAATTTTTCTAGAATATTTATTTCAAATTCATTTTCTTCTTTTTTTGTCTTCAATTCTTCTAATTTTCCTTTTATTTTCTTGAATAAATTATTATTTTCATAATCACTCTTGTCTCCCCCTATATCAAATAAATTTATGTAAATATAATTAGATATATCATAAAAGCATTCAGAAAATTTATTATATTCTTTAGAATAAAATTTTTTTTCTATTTCACTTAATTCAAGTTTTTCAAAATCATTTTTTATTAAGGGACCTACAGTGAGCTTATTAACTCCTTTATAATTAATAAATAAAAACAAAATATCTTTTGGTTCAAATTTTGGTAAAACTATATTAAAATTTAAATTATATTTTTGAATATTTTTAAATGCCCATGCAATTTCGTTCTCGTTTTTTATTTCTTTTCTTTCTATTAAATTATTTATTATATCATCTAAACCTTGTATTTTATCAAAAAATAATTTTAAAAGTTCATCAAAGTTTTTGTTTTTTTTATCCAAAAAAAGATACAATTGAAAAATAAAATATGCATTTAATGTTGATTTAACTATTTTAAATTTTTCATTTGTAATTTTGTAATTGAGTAAAACATCTAATAAATATTTAGAGAGATATTTCATTTCTTCTTTTTCATTTAATTTTACTGAATAAATAATTTTTTCATTAATTGGAATTTTTTGGTCCTTAATTTTTGCAAAAATCTCTGAAATTTCTGAATACCAAATTAATAACTCATATATTTCTTGATTATCAAAATCATTTTTGTTTTCATTTATATTATATTTTGCCGGCCATTTTATTTTATCATTTATTGATTCATTTGTTTTTTGTGAATTGTCTAAAAAAGAAGGGATTAAACCTTCATATCTTAGATAATATTCTTCTGTTAATTTACTTTCATCACATATTAATGAATAAATATGATTAATTAAATTATTCTTCAATTCACTCTCCTTTTCTTCATTATTATTAATATTATTTAACTGCTCAACGAGTTTTTTAAATTTTATTTTTATTTCATTTTTTTTTTGGTCTAATATTTTATGATTTTTTTTTTCAATACATTCCTTAATATAGACATCTAATTTGGATATTGCATTTTTATTTGACCATATAGAACTATCGATTTTATAAATTTTTTCCTCCATTTCTTGAATTTCTTTTTTACTTTCATTAATATTATAATCTAATTCATCTTTTGAGAGATTTTCTATTTCATCTTGAATTTGGAGTTTCCATAAAATTGAGTCTTCATTTAAATAATTAACCATTGATTTAGTAAATTGAATATATTCATTTATTTTATTCTCTTCCAAATTATGATATATTTTTGAAATAGAATCTAAAAGTTCTTTTTCTAAATCAAGAGAATATTTCAATAAATAATTAATGACTCTTTGAGGCAAACTAAAAATAATTGACCAACATTTTGCAATTAAAGGAGTATTTTCATTCTTATCAAGATTAAATAAATTATTTAAAGAAAAAAAATTTTCTTCAAAATAATTTTCAATTTCTTCATTTCTGAATGAATCTTTATAATATTTGTAAATTTTTGAATTTATTTTTTCGAAATGCATTAATTTCATAATTAAATAAAACATCATTTTCGATGTTTCTTCAAGTTTACCAATTTTTTGAAAAAAAGAATTCTGTTGTTGCTCCCCTTCTTGAGCTATAAATGAGTCTTCTTTTATATTTAATTTATTATCATTTTTTTTGAATTTTAAACATACTTTAATTTTTTTATTTTTTGAATTACCAAATTTAAAGAGATATTCATTTGAAAGTTGAATTCTGAAAGAGATTTTATTTTTATATAAATTAATTATTAGAAAAATCCAATATGATAATAATTGAGTTGATTCTTCAAAAATTTTTTTATAAGGAAAAATTATCTCTAATATTTCAAATAAAATATGATTTGTTTGTAATAATAATATTAATGATTCAAAATTTTTGAAAATTTGTTGCTCTTCCTTTTCAAATTTAATTATCAATTCACATAAATTAAAAATATTTTTATTGTATATCAAAAAATTTAATTTTGGTGAAAATAAGTTTTTATCTTTTATTAAGATAGATAATAATTTTAACTTTAATAAAGGATCCTTCAAATTTTTTACTTTCAAAAGATCTTGGTCACCAATAGTAAGCATATTATATGAAGAATTTATAGAATAATTTGAATTATTAATATTCTCAAATATTTTGACAATAATATTCATTTGGTAATAATTATCTAAAGATTCATTACTAATATCATTGTTACTTCGATTATCTAAATTAGTTATTGTTTGGGAAAATAAATACGTGAAAAGGTTTAAATCCTTTATTTGAATTCTATTACATTCAATATTTAAAAATGAAGAAATATTAAAATCAGGTTCTTCTATTTTTTCTGTGGAAATTTTTTGAATTTTATTCAAAAATATTAATAAATTTTTATGTCTTTCCTGTATATCATCATCATCAATTTCATAATTTACTTCTTCTTCAGTGAAACCTTCATAAAGTTCTTCCAAAAATTCTTTTCTGCTTTTATCATCACTATAAGCATTTAAATAAATATTTATTATAGAAGATTCAATTTCTGTTTTTAATTGATTTTGATTTTTTCCTTCAAAAAATTTAGATAAATTGTAAATATTTCTTCCTGTAAATGGTATATCACCAGCAAATAATTCTTGATTATTTAAACTCTTTTCTTTTGCAATTTTATGTACTTTAGCTAATCTACCTGCAATATTCTGTGATAAATACTTTGAATAATGTTTATTTTTTAATATACCATAAAGAATTTGTGCTGAAGATTCAATTGTAGAATCAATAGGAGGTAAAGTAAATGAAACACATTTATTTAGAAGAGATTGATCAATAAGACAATTCTCTGCTAATGGATTATAAGTTATAAATAAATGAAAATCTTCATGAATGTTTTTTCCTTCCTTAAATAAATATTTTTCTCCATATTCAAATAATTCCAATTCTTTTTGTTGATTACATAAACTTGATATTTTTTCTGAAAAATGGGGAGGTGCAAACTCTATTCCATCAATAAAAACCCAATCTCCTTCTTTAATTGCTTTAATAAAAGATGATTCTTTTTCATTAAACCTTTTAGTTGGGAATGTAATATTTAATATTTGATTTTTTAAATTACATACTTTTTTTTTTGATTCATCATTATTTTTATCATCGTTTATGTAATGATTTATTACCTCAATAATCTTTTTTATTTCAATAGGTTTTATTTCTTCTAATGAAAAATCAATATTTATAAACTCTTTTAATTGATTGCAAATTTTAATTAATTCGTCTATTTCATTATTTGATAATTTATCTTCAATTTGATTATATCCTGTTAAAATGGAAATTCCTGAATCATTATTCATTTGATAAATATAAAGATTTTTTCCTAACATTTCTGCAATTAAAGGAATTAATTTGGATTTCCCAGAAGCTGTTTGCCCTTGAATAATGCAAGTTCTTTTAGATATTATTGAAATAATTAAAAAAAACAAACATTGTTTTTGTATAGTACTTAGTGTTAAAATTTTACTATTAATTTCATTTTCTTTTATTATTTTATAATTATAGGTATTTATTGTTATTGGATCTTTCATATCTGAATTTAAATAAATAGAAAGTTTTGTTGGAGGGGAAGAATATCTAAATTTAGGAGAAAATTTCATTGATAATAAATTAAGTTCTTTTATTATTGTATCAATATCATCTTTTTGGATAAATCTATAGGCAAAAATCATTTGACAAATTATTGATTCTTCAACTTTACCGTCTGTTATTTCTCTGAATTTAATATATTTGGAAACATCGTTTAATGTTAAAGGATTTTCATTTGAAAATTCTTTTGAAATTGTTTTTGTAATAATATATTTTTTGTATAATAAATCACTGTCTTGAGAAAAATTTGTTTTTTTAAATTTCATTTCTATTATATTTGATATTTCATTTTTTGTCATTTTTCTTACTATATAATATATAGAAGAATTTATTAAAAGATTAGGTAATTTTTCTCTGTTAACTATTCCATTTTGTGTATTGAAAATTGCAATTATATTGAAAATACCTTTGGATATAGTACTCCCATTCTGCAGTAAAATATCTTTTTGACCTTTATCGAAAATAGATGATAGTTTATCTAAAACAGCATTTGATGCATTATTTAAATTATGTATTATAATAATTGATTTTTCTAAACTTTTAATTGCTTTTAAAAATTTTGTTTCTATATAATCAATCTTTATTTTATTAGTTTTCTTATCTTTATTAATTAATATTCTTCCTAATAAATCATCTGCTTTTGTATTTTTTGATATCATAATATTTATAATATTAAATCCTAGGGAATCTGCTATATATTTAATAGCAGTTTGTTTTCCTTGGCCAGTATTTCCTTCTAAAATTATTGGAATGTTGGCATATATTCCAAAATGTAAAATATCAATTAATTCATTCATTAATGGTGTAAAAGAAATGTCTGGGTTTTCTATCTTTTGACTTGAAGAAGAAGAAATTTTAAATTTTGTTAATTTTGAAGTAATGAACTTTTCGCCATTAATATTCTCAAATTCAATTGGAGAAATTTTCTCATTATAATTAATTACATATTTATTTTCGTTAAATAAATCATTGTATTGTTTAATTGTTTTATTTGTTCTTTTTTCAATAAGTCCTTTGGTATAAAATTGAAGGATTATATTTATTATCTTAAATTCATCGTTTCCATATTTTGATATTACTTTAATCATATTTATAATTTGCATTAATGAAAATTGTTTATGAAATTTTGAATTAAATCTTGAAATAAATGACATAATATATTTAAGATGGTCGTCATTGAAATTCCCTGTTTTACATTTTTTTAGTACAGAACTTTTTTCTTCTTCTGAATATTCATTAACAGATATAACTGTGAAACGTGATAAAACAGCTTCAGATAATTTATTAGTATATCCAATAGGACAAGTTGCAATTACTCTAAATTTGTGAAAACTATTTTCACTGAAATTAGTGAATTCCTTTTTATTTTTCGAAGTAAAAGTGTCATATATATCTTCAGGTACTGACAAGGAATGCTGATCAGCAAATAATTCATTAAATCTTTCTAAAACTTCTGTAGGTAGATTACTTAAGTTTTTCAAAATTAAAGATTTACCACTTAAAATTGCATGTAAAAATAATCCTGGTCTAAATTCTATTTTTTTATCTAGTA
>JAEEGL016389481.1_pt1 | contig 13952 bp, 13 predicted proteins | sample 9134231 | NCBI WGS metagenome assembly JAEEGL01 (sample SAMN16246548, study PRJNA631951) | gut metagenome | biome: gut microbiome; feature: rumen; material: fiber-attached | host: Bos | place: Iran: Karaj | collected 2018-10
AACTACTACAGATTCCGCAACTTCAAGTCCGAGGACACGTTCTACCAGTACTTTGAACAGGTGTTTGACAGAAGCGTCTTCTACAACCCCGATCTTGATATCAAGTACGGCGACAAGTTCCTCACCCTCTCCACCTGCTTCTATCCCATGGGTGCCGATGTGGATACAAGATTCGTTGTATTCGCAAGAGAGCTCCGTCCCGGCGAGACCACCGTTTCCACCAAGAATGCGTACACCAACAAGAGCCCGCTTTACTTTGACTACTACTACAAGGTAAACGGCGGCAAGTGGGCAGGACGCAACTGGTCCGAAAGCCTCATGCAGGGCTATTCCGAATGGAAGAAATCATAATTCCGATGCACCGCCGCCCTGTCGCGGCGGTGCTTTTTTATACGGGATCATGACCTGTACGGATATGACCGGACAGGAGACCGGCATCAGATTTTTCAAGAGAGAAAACGCTTCGGAAAAGCCGCTTTCTCTCGCTTGACAAATGTCGCATTTTGTGATAAAATGTTATTTGTACATCTATATGTTGTGTTCAGCATTAGTAAGGAAGTATATAATGACACAAAGATCCAAACTCGGAGCGCTTTTTATATCAACGGTGATGCTCTGCTCCTGCGGGACTGCTCATGCGGTCGTCGCGGATCACAATATCGGCGGAATGGAGCTTACCGGCGGGATAGTCACCGTTCACTCGGAGTCTGTCCCCGCACCGGAAATTCAACCCCGGGAAACAGATGAGCCCGACGGGGCCGGGGAAAATCCGGATTTCATAGCGGTCATGCTGCCGGAGAAGATCGAGGCGGAGGCTATACCTATCCCCGAGGTCCGTGCCGAACGGGTACCCGAGGTCACAGAGGAACCCGAAGCTGCCGCCGTGACAATGCTCGTTCCCGATGAGGACGCGCCTGCCACAGCCGTGAGCAGCGAGCCGTCCGTATCCATAAACTCGTCCATGCTCGCACTTACATCGTCTCCGAAAAAATATACATACGAACAGCAGAAAACCAAAGGCTCTGTACTTCTGCTCGGCGCAAATCTCGTATATGTCGGCGAAAGCTTCGACTTCGACTACATATACCCCGATAAGAAACCGGATACCGATATGTTCTGGTCGGTTATCGGAAGCGGCGGCTCGATAGATCAGAACGGCGTGTTCACCGCAAAGGAACGCTCTGTCTGCACAGTCACAGCCACCGACCGCGACACCGGCGCGTTCGCGTCAATGAAGGTGCATTGTATCGTGAACGCCGACGACGTGGACTTCATACCGCTGGTGAACGGCATACCGATAGCAAACAAAACATATCCTTTACCGAAGGATTACGACCCCGGTCTCGACACGGCGACCCATAACGCGTTCATCAGAATGCAGAATGCAGCCAAAGCCGAAGGTCTCACTATCTACCCCGTGTCCGCATACCGCGGCTACGGCTACCAGCAGCAGGTATATGCCGGCTGGAAAAGTATGTACGGCAGCAATGCGGATCTCATCTCGGCGCGCCCCGGACACTCAGAGCACCAGCTCGGTCTCGCGATTGACGTGAACTCGGCGGAGTACGCTTTCGCAAACACCGCGGAGGGAAAGTGGCTGAGGGAGCACTGTGCGGAATACGGCTTTATCCTGCGCTATCCGTCGAACGCCGCCCGTGCTTACACCGGCTATAACTATGAGCCGTGGCATATCCGCTATGTCGGCACAGAGCTTGCGCAGAAGATCACAGCTACCGGACAGACGCTTGAGGAGCTGCTTCACATTGATTCATACTACAGATAAGCGGGGTGAGCGCAAGTGTCGGATATTTTCGGACGCGCAAGGCTTATATACGGTAACGGCGGCATGGAACGTCTCGCAGCCGCACACGTGGCTGTTTTCGGCGCGGGCGGAGTAGGCGGATACGTCGTGGAAGCCCTCGCACGGAGCGGGATAGGCGCTGTTGACATCATCGACAGGGACACCGTGAGCCCCTCCAATATAAACCGTCAGATAATCGCACTTCACAGCACCGTCGGACAATACAAGTCCGATGTGGCGGCGGCGCGCGTTCTTGACATCAACCCCGGCTGCAAGGTCACATCACATAAAGTATTTTTTCTGCCCGAAACAAAAGATCTTTTTGATTTCGGGCAGTTTGACTTTGTCGCGGACGCGGTGGACACGGTCACGGCAAAGCTGCTTATAGCGGAGTGCTCACAGGCGGCGGGCGTACCGGTCATCTCCTGCATGGGAACGGGCAACAAGACCGACCCGTCACAGCTCCGGACGGCTGATATTTACGAGACCGCGGTCTGTCCGCTTGCAAGAGTGATGCGCACGGAATGCCGAAAACGCGGTATAAAGTCGCTGACGGTGGTGTACTCGGAGGAGAAGCCGATAAAGACCGGCATCACGGACGAGGAGACCGGAAAGGCGATACCCGGCTCAACGGCGTTCGTGCCGCCGGCAGCTGGACTTCTCATGGCACGGTACATCGTAGACAAGCTTACCGGCGGTAGCGCATATAGCCGGGAATGATACAATACACTGTGGGGTGTCGGATTGAAAAAGAACATATTTGCCGCGTTGTTCGCGGCGGCGGCAATAATGCTGTTTCCCGCCGCAGTTTACGCGGATAACGCAGAAAACGCACATACAGAAGTGCCGGAGGACGTTTCCTATGAGATAAGCGGCGGCGCTTTATACAACTCGGTGCTGTACGACAGCTCCAACGGGCTTCCCACGTCCGAAGCCAATACGGTGCTCCAGACCTCGGACGGCTTCGTGTGGATAGGCGGCTACAGCGGGCTCATACGCTACGACGGCAACGAGTTCTACCGCTATGACGCGTCCTATGGCATACCGAACGTGGTGAGCCTGTTCGAGGACTCAAAGCAGAGACTCTGGATAGGCACCAACGACAGCGGCGTGGTATGCTACGACAACGCCGTATTCAAGCTCTATAACAATATCGAGGGCATGAAGTCCTCGTCGATACGAGGGTTTGCCGAGGATGCCGACGGAAGCATCATAGTCGCCACAAAGATCGGCATAGCCTGCATAGGTGAGGACGATGTGCTTCACCCTATCGACGACAATATGCTCAACATAGAGGACGTGCGCGAGCTCAGGAACGGTATCGACGGCGTTATTTACGGACATACCAACACCGGCTCATTCTTCACCATGGAGAATAAGCAGGTTCGCTCATTTTTCAACGGCTCGACGCTCGGCATAGGCTCGGTAAGCGCGGTATGCCCGGACAACGACAGGAGCGGCTGGGTATATCTCGGAACAAGCGGTAGCGAGATCGTACACGGCAGCATTACCGACGGTATGAAGGATCTGACCTTCACCGACGTTACCCCGCTCGTCAACATAAACGAGCTGTCATATATCGGCGGAAGTCTCTGGATATGCGCCGACAACGGCATCGGATATATCTCTCCTGATGGCGACTTCAATCTTCTCACCAATATCCCTATGAACCACAGCATCGACGACATGATGTACGACTATGAGGGGAACCTCTGGTTCGCGTCGTCAAGACAGGGCATAATGAAGATATCACCGTCGATCTTCACGGATATCAGCAAGATCGCATTGCTCGACGATATGATCGTCAACTCGACCTGCGTAAACAACGGCATCATCTACGCCGGCACAGACGACGGACTTTATACGATCTACACAATGGGCTTTACTCTCGTCGAGACCGAAATGTCCAGGCTGCTTTCCGACGCGCGTGTACGCTGTATCAAGAACGACTCGAAGGGCAACGTGTGGTTCAGCACATACAGCGGTCTGTTCTGCCTCAAAGCCGACGGGGATATAGTGACGTTCAACGAGGAAAACGGACTCGGCACGAACAAGGTGCGGATAACGGAGGAGCTTTCCGACGGGCGGATAGCCGTCTCCACCAACATAGGCGTGTTCTTCATCAAGGACTTTGAGATACAGAATATGCTGTCCGCCGACGACGGACTTTCAAACACCGAAATACTTACGATCTGCGAGGGATATGACGGTCAGATACTTCTCGGGAGCAACGGCGGCGGAGCTTACATAGTCAATGGCAACAGCGTCTCGCGTATGCCGCAGAACACCGACCGCTCGGTGAACGAGGGACTTCGTTCTGACGTTATCCTGCGCATAAAGAAGGATCCGTACACCGATACGGTATGGATCATCACCAGCAGCTCGATAGCATATATGCAGCGTGACGGTATAGTAAGGACGATCACTGCATTCCCGTACTCCAACAACTTTGATATATTCTTCGACGGTTCGGGAAGAGCGTGGATACTCAGCTCGAACGGCATCTATGTCACAACGATATCAAAGCTCGTGCAAAACGAGAATATCGACTATATGTTCTATGATACGAACTGCGGTCTGCCGTCGGTAGCCACAGCAAATTCAAGAAGCTTCGAGGACGATGACCACAACATCTACATCGCGGGTAGCAAGGGAATAAGCGTTGTCAACATGAACAGCATCAAAAGGGAAAACTCCGATATCCGCCTTACTATCCCGTTCGTCGAGGTTGACGGCAAGCTTATCGGTCTGAAGGACAACGAGATCACCATACCACAGGAGACCCAGCGTATCACGATATACAGCTATGCCCTGACCTACTCGCTGAACAACCCCATGCTTCGGTACTCGCTCAAAGGCTTCGACAAGGAACAGACAACGGCGCTTCGCAGCAACATGACCCCCGCGACCTATACCAACCTTAAAGGCGGCACCTACGTTTTCGAGCTTGCGATCATCGACCCTATTACCGGCGAGTCAAAGGAATCGACATCCGTGACCGTGATAAAGCAGAAATCCCTTAATGAGCAGTACTGGTTCCAGCTCCTGATGATAGTCGTTATCGGCGCCCTTGTATTCTTCCTGTTCGAGCTCGTGCATAAGAAGCGCGAGGACGCGCTTATCCGGGATCAGCAAAGAAAGCAGCTCCTCATCGACGAGATGATACAGGCTTTTGCGAAGTGCGTGGATCTCAAGGATAACTACACCAACGGTCACTCCTTCCGCGTAGCCGAGTATTCAAAGCTCATAGCAAAGAAATGCGGAAGATCCGACGCCGAGGTGCAGGAGGTCTACAACATAGCGCTGCTGCACGACATCGGCAAGATAAGCATACCGGATCATGTGCTCAACAAGAACGGACGGCCTACGGACGAAGAGTATGAGATACTCAAGACCCACGCGAAGAACGGCTACGACGTGCTGAAAACGATCACCATAGCGCCGGAGCTTGCCAACGGGGCGGGCTATCACCACGAACGTCTCGACGGCAAGGGCTATCCCTTCGGCAAGTCCGGCGACGAGATACCGGATGTGGCACAGATAATAGCGGTGGCGGACACATTCGACGCTATGTACTCCACCCGCCCGTACAGAAAGCAGATGCCGGTGGAGGACGTAATAAAAGAGCTCAAGCGCGTTTCCGGCACACAGCTCAACGGAGAGTATGTGAACTGTCTTATCGAGCTTATCGAGGACGGAGAAATAGGACAGAGAGCGCTTTAAGCAAGTCAAGGGGAATGTGTGCAAGATGACGGCTAAAGATGCAATGCAAGCGGCGTGAAAGATAAAATCAGCGGTTCTTTAAGAAAAAGTTATGCGGCGTTTACCGCAGTTCCCGGAATTTAACGGGTATGAATCGAAAGGTGGATCATAATGAAGGACGGTTTTCTTAAGATCGGTGCGGCAACACCAAAGGTGATACCCGCAAACTGTGAGCTCAACACACGGAGCATAATATCATCCGTGACAGAAGCATATATGCGCGGAGTCCGGGTACTGGTGCTCCCGGAGCTGTGCGTGACCGGTGTCACCTGCGGCGACCTGTTTCTTCACAGCGAGCTGCTCAACAGCGCCCAGAAAGCGCTCGAACATATAATAGCCGCCTGCGCTTCGTTCGACATGGTTTGCGTTGTCGGAGCACCGGTCAGAACGGACGGAAAAGTCAGGAACTGCGCCGTGGTATTCTCAAAAGGGGAAATACTCGGCATGATCCCCAAGCGGTTCATACCTACCGACGAGCGCCGGCGCTTCAACGGTGACAGCAAGCCTGTCGTGTTCACCTGCAGGGACTATCCCGACCTGTGCTTCGGCGTGGAGTTCGCAAGCGACCTCGGCTCCGCTTCCCAGCCGTCTGAGATACTTGCTCTTTCCGGCGCAAACATAATTCTCTGTCTCTCCGGGGAAAACGAGACCGTCGGCAGAGCCGAGCTCAGACGCACATTCGTAACGACCCAGTCCTCGCGGCTTATGTGCGCATATGTGCTTGCCGGTGCCGGCGACGGAGAAAGCACCGCAGACTCGGTATACTCGGGACACTGTATCATCTCGGAGTGCGGCAGGACTCTCGCCGAAAGCGAGCTGTTCGACAACAGGCTTATAACCGCGGATATCGACCTCGGAGCGATAGCTTACGACCGCAGACGTTCGGCGGCGTTTGAGCCGATACACTCCGCCGAGGTGCGAGAATTCAGCCTTATGCCGTTTGACAATGTGCTCTCGCGCAGATTTCCGCGCTTGCCGTTCGTGCCGGACGACCCGGATAAGCTTGCGGAGAGATGTGATCTTATACTGAAAATGCAGGCATCCGCTCTCGTGAAGCGCATAAGACACGTCGGCGCGAAAAAAGCCGTTCTCGGCATTTCCGGCGGGCTCGACAGCGCGCTCGCACTTATCGTCTGCGCTAAGGCTATGGATATCATGGAATGCCCTCGCTCGGATATCTCGGCGATCACCATGCCCTGCTTCGGCACCTCGGAGCGCACGCGCGGCAATGCCCACAAGCTGTGCGAGGGGATCGGAGCGTCTCTGCGTGAGATAGATATTTCCGCCGCGGTAACACAGCATTTCAAGGATATAGCACACGTTCCGGAGCTTCACAACGCCGCCTATGAGAACGCTCAGGCCCGCGAACGCACTCAGGTGCTCATGGACATAGCAAACGACGAGAACGGCATTGTCATCGGTACCGGCGACCTCTCGGAGCTTGCCCTCGGCTGGGCGACCTTTGCCGGCGACCATATCTCGATGTACGGCGTAAACTCGGAGCTCCCGAAAACGCTGATAAGGCGTATAGTCGCGTACTATGCAGATAACTGCGGCAGCGAAGCGCTTTCCGCTGTGCTCCGCGACATAATCGACACCCCGGTGAGCCCGGAGCTTCTCCCGTCGGTGAACGGTGAGATCGCGCAGAAGACCGAGGATACCGTGGGGCCTTACGAGCTGCACGACTTCTTCCTGTTCTTCATGCTGCGCCACGGATACTCTCCGAAAAAGCTGTTCAGAGCGGCTTGCTCGGCGTTCGAGGACGAATACGAACCGGCGGTCATTCTGAAATGGCTGAAGACGTTCCTGCGCAGGTTCTTCTCGCAGCAGTTCAAACGCTCCTGCCAGCCGGACGGTGTAAAGCTCGGCTCGGTGGGACTGTCGCCGCACGGTGAGTTCGAGATGCCGTCTGACGCAGTGGGACGTATGTGGCTCGACGAGGCGGACTGCATTTCGACAGAGGAAAACACTGACAATGAACACGTTTGAGCAGATCTACCTGGTGGTGCAGTCCATACCCCGCGGAAAGGTGGCTTCCTACGGACAGGTCGCCGCACTCGCGGGGAACCGGAGACTCGCGCGGGTGGTGGGGTATGCTCTCCACGTCAACCCCGATCCGGAGAATATCCCCTGCTATCGTGTCGTGAACCGCTTCGGCGAGGTGTCGGAGGCGTTCGCGTTCGGCGGGAGGAATGTCCAGCGGGAGCTTCTCATAAAGGACGGCGTGCTTTTCGACGAGAACGGGAGAGTCAGAAAAGATTTTTTTATCGACACCGGATCATAAATGATGACTCTGTCATATTTCTTAGTTTACAGTATACAGGTTACAGTTGAGGTGCGCGCTGTGCGCGCGGATCCGAAAAGCTCCGCGGCCGGTACGGTAACTGTGACCTGTAAACTTAAAGTGACACAGCGTAAATGATAATAAACCGCTCCCGGAGACGGCTTTGAACCCTGCCGTGTTCCGGGGGCATTCTTTATTTGAAACACTTTGTTGTCAATATAGCCAAAACGATACAACAATTTTATAATCAATTGTAGAAAAATCAGATTTATATTGCAATAAAAATTATTTAGGTGTATAATAGATTTATCTGATATCAATTAGCAGAAACTTACGGTAAATTCATGTTTTCTCCTTCTGAACAGAGTCGGCAACGAAAACTGTCTCATTACTGTAAAATACACCGGTATATCCGTGCGGGAGGACGCAATGTTAGAAGAACTCAAGGAACGTGTCTGCAAAGCCAACATCCAGCTCCGTGACAGCGGACTTGTAATACTCACATGGGGGAACGTCTCCGGTATCGACCGCAAGACCAACCTCGTTGTCATCAAGCCGTCCGGCGTGTCGTATGACGAGCTCACGCCCGACAAAATGGTAGTTGTAAATCTTGACGGTAGAGTGGTCGAGGGCGAGTACCGCCCGTCGTCCGATACTCCCACCCACATCGCGCTTTATAAGGCGTTCGATGAGATCGGCGGCGTAGTACATACCCACTCACGCTTCGCTACTATCTGGGCGCAGGCAGGTCTTGACATCATAGCCTACGGTACCACGCACGCCGACTATTTCTACGGCGATGTACCTTGCACCATGCCCCTCGAAGAAGAGATGATCACCACAAACTACGAGCTTAACACGGGCTACGCGATAGTTGATACCTTCGCGAGAAGAAACCTCGGCTGCATGGAGGTGCAGGCGTGTCTCGTCGCACAGCACGGTCCGTTCACATGGGGCGAGACCCCCGAGAAAGCCGTCGAGAACGCAGTCGTCCTCGAAGAGATCGCTCACATGGCGGTATATAACACCAACTTCCAGTTCGGCCTCACCCGTATCAGCGACGCTCTGCTCGACAAGCATTACCTGCGCAAGCACGGCGAGAACGCATACTACGGACAGACCTTCGGAAGCGTACAGGTGCTCGACCCCAACGCCGTCACCGATAAGGTTCCCGAGGAAGATATTCAGATCACCCCGAGCGCTCATACCGTCGAGCTCACCAATATGTCACAGATCGCCGAGGTAGAGCGTCCCATAATAGTAAGACCTCCGAAGAAGGAAGAAGAAGTTTTCAAGTTCGACGACAAGATCGCGCCCGACGCGGAAAACGATATGTCGGACAGTATGGATATGGGCATGGACAGCATGGGTCTGGATGCCGGCAGCATGGACATCATGCCGCTTGAACCCGATACCGCCGGCGAAGACCTTCTCCCTCTCGAACCCGAGATCGAGCTCGTGGAGATAACTCCCCCGCCGCCCAAGCCCGAGGAGCCCTCTCCCAGACCGTTCTTCGCGCCGCCCAGACCTTCAGCTCCCGCGCCTCAGCCGGCACCTGCTCAGCCCTCACCCTTCGGCACGGCTCCTGCTCGTCCCGCGGCACCTGCTCAGACTTCACCCTTCGGTACAGCTCCGGCTCGTCCTGCGGCACCTCCGGCTTCACCGGTATCCCCCGCTGCTCCGGCTCGCCCGGCGGCACCGGCTCAGACCTCGCCCTTCGGTACGGCTCCGGCTCGTCCCGCTGCACCTTCCCAGCCTTCGCCCTTCGGCGCAGCCCCGGCTCGTCCGGCGTCTCCTTCCCAGCCTTCGCCCTTCGGCGCAGCTCCCGCTTCCGCACCGGCAGCTCCCGAGCCTCCGAAGAAGCCCTCTCCGCCTCCGGATCCGCTGGACTTCACATTCTGAAAACACAAAATGCCCTTCGCAGTTAATCGACCGCGAAGGGCTTTTCTCTTCTATTTCCTATTTCCCGTTGAGATTCACGAGCTTTCCGGTGTCCATATCAAGCTCACGGTAATAGCAGTTGTTCGGTACGCCGTTGTGCGAGGTATGGCAGATACCGCCCTTGTCCGGGGTCGCCTGGAATACGAGCGAGTTCTGCTCACAGTTTACGAATATGTGGTGCAGCGTGAATGTGTTGCCGCTCTCCGCGCCCTTGAACCAGAGCTTGTTGCGGGAGGTGCTCCAGAGTATAACCTTGCGCTGCTTTATACTCTCTTTAAGGGCGAGCTCGTTGACGTAGGCGATCAGAATGACTTCCTTCGTGTCCATGTTCTGCACCGCGACGGGGATTACACGGTTTGAAGGGTCGATTTTTCCGAGCTTGTCAAAGTCAAGCATAAGCTCGTCGGTCTCTTCGATCATGCTCATGTCACACGCTCCTTACCGGGATATTCTTATCTTTGAGGTGAGCTTTCACCTCTCCGACGGTAAGCTCACGGAAGTGAAACAGTGACGCTGCGAGAGCCGCACTGGACGGAGTCTTCTCGAACACCTCGGAGAAGTCGGAAAGCTTTCCGCAGCCGCCGCTCGCGATGACGGGAATCTTCACCCGACTGCACACGAAGTTCAGCATCTCGATGTCGAAGCCCGCCTTCGTGCCGTCGGTATCTATCGAGTTCAGGCATATCTCCCCCGCGCCGCGCTCTTCTATCTCGCGTACCCAGTCGCCGAGGTCAAGGTTCATGTCCACGCGCCCGCCGTTGATGTAAACGGTAAAGCCGCCCTTGCCGTCGCGCTTGGCGTCAATGCCGACAACGACGCACTGGCTCCCGAATATCTCCGCCGCATCGCTGATGAGCTTCGGGTTCTTTACCGCCTGGGAGTTGACCGAGACCTTGTCGGCACCCGCGCGCAGAGTGTCCCGGAAGTCGTCTACCGTGGCGATACCGCCTCCGACGCAAAGCGGCACGAACACCTTCTTCGCGGTCTCGCGCACCACGTCGAGCATCACGCCTCTGCCCTCGTGGGAAGCCGTGATATCGTAGAACACTATCTCGTCCGCGCCTTGTCTGTTGTACTCATAGGCGCACTCCACCGGGTCGCCCACGTCCTTTATACCCTCAAAGTTCACGCCCTTCACGACCTTGCCGTTGCGCACGTCGAGACAGGGGATAATTCTTTTTGCTAACATATTTTCTCCTTCTTTCGGGTCAGATGAAGCTCACACGGCGCAGGCTATTGCTTCTTTCAGGTCAAGCGTGCCGGAGTATATCGACTTGCCGCAGATCGCGCCGTAAAGGTCAAGACCGCGGCACCTGCGGATATCGGATATGTCGCGCACGCCGCCACTCGCGATTATATTCGCGGAGCAGGCCTTGTTGATCTCGTCGAGCTGTTCCGCGTTCACTCCGCCGAGAGTGCCGTCCTTTGAGATGTCAGTGAAGATGATGTACTTCACGCCGATATCGGACATGGCTTTCGCAAGGTCGGTGAAGCGAACGTCCGAGGTCTCAAGCCAGCCCTCGGTAGCCACCATGCCGTTCTTGGCGTCGATACCGACCGCGATGTGCTCGCCATACTCTCTGACCAGCGTTTTTACAAGCCTGGGATCCTTTACCGCCGCCGAGCCGATGATAACGCGCTCCACACCGCCCGACAGGTACATCTCCGCCGCCTCCGGGGTGCGTATGCCGCCGCCGACCTCGACTTTCAGCTTTGTGTTCTTCGCCACGTCGAGGAAGATATCGCGGTTGCGCTGGTTTGCGTCCTTTGCGCCGTCGAGATCCACCATGTGTATCCACTCTGCGCCGCAGCTCTCAAACATCCGCGCGGTGTCCATGTAGCTGTCGGCGACCTTGTGGGCGGTGCTGTAGTCGCCCTTCATGAGCCGGACGCAGTTTCCGTCCTTGATGTCAATTGCGGGGAGTATTATCATATCAATCCTTGTCCTTGTCTGTTTTGTTGGTATAGTGTCCTTTGCAGGAGATTATGCGGATATTATCATCTTTTATGTCGTACACGATCCTGTGTTCATCGTCGATACGTCTGCTCCAGAAGCCGCTCAGATTTTCTTTCAGTGCTTCGGGCTTGCCTATGCCGTCAAACGGATCGCGGCACATATCCTTGATTATCCTGTTTATGCGTTTCAGAGTTTTTCTGTCATTTTCCTGCCAGAACAAATAATCGTTCCAACCGCGCAATTCCCATATTATCTTCATTCGTCGTCAACCTCGATAAGCTCATGTTCAACAAACTGAGCTTTTCCTTCCTTGATGTCTTTTGCTATCTGTTCGAGATATGCGATATTGCTTTCGGAATAGAACGGGTCTGCGTTTATCTCAAAGGGTATGCGCTTTTCTCTGCCTACCTTTGTGAGAAACACCGTAATAGCCGCCGACATTGTGAGCCCCATTTCGCTCAATGCCTGCTCTGCGCTTTCCTTTACTTTTTCATCGATCCTGAAATTAACCTGTGTCATAATACATCAACTCCTTTCGATTATATTATACCATATCGTATATAACATGTCAAGCATTTGCTATACAATTGTTGGAAATATTTCAGCTTTCACTGTCGTTCCGCGGTCTGTATCTTCTCGCAATCATAAACACCGCTATCCCCGTTATCGGGAACAGCGCCAGAAACACGGCCGTAATTATCCCCATGAAGGTCGTGTTCATAGCGGTCTGATGTATCACGCACCACGCCCACACCGAGAAGAACACCGACCATATCAGCTTCAGTGCGTCGAGAGCTTCAATGACCATGAGACGTATCAGAAGCTCGCCCTTGCCGTCAACGTTCATTCCGATGCGCTTTATCCTGTTCACGGCCAAGTTCAGCAGGCTGAACACAGTCAGCAGCCCGAAGCCCGCGACAAACGGATATAATCCGAATATCTTACCCAGCACAACGTCGAAATCCCCGTCTCCTCCGAAATGCACGCCGATCTGCTCCGGAAGCGCGCTGTACGACAGCAGGAAGTACACAAGGAACGCTCCGAGCGCGCCGAACGAGACCACATTCGCGGCAATGTGATCGACCCTGAACCGCTTCGGCTTTACGAGGGGAGCCGATCCGGTCTCCGCACTTTCCCGCGGCTCCGACCGGTGGCGCTCCTGTATTTCCGAAAACAGAACAGGTACGGAAAGCAGTATCAGTATGAAGAATACCCGGAAAGCGTCGAGAAACGAGCCGTCACCCATTGGGGTCTGATATACGACGCAGTACGTCCAGTACGAAAAGAACACCGCCCATGTGAGCTTCATCAGGTCGAGCAGCAGCACCGCCGCGCACCGGAATACCCGCTCGCCCTTCTCCGTGACCTTAAGTCCGGGGTTCTTCACCTTCTTCGCCGCGAGGGACAGCAGGCTGAACAACGCCAGCAGCCCGAATCCCGCGACGAACGGATAAAAGCCGAAGAGCTTGTCCGCGATCACGTCAAAGTCGCCGTCCATCGGGCTGAAATGCACGCCGATACGTTCCGGAAGCCCGCCGTATGACAGCAGGAAAAACACGAGGAACGCCCCGAGCAGTCCGAAGGCGAGAATGTTTGCCGTTATGTGTGTGACCCGGTAAGCCTTCATAGCTTCAGGAAGTTTCTGAGTATCGTGAGCCCCGTCTCGCCGCTCTTTTCGGGGTGGAACTGACAGCCATAGACGTTCCCCGCGAATACGCAGGCAGGGACGTTATCGCCGTAGTCGGTGTACGCTGCGACATTCCCGCTGCCGCAGTCGGCGGCGTAGGAATGGACGAAGTAAACATACGGCTCGTCGCCCAAGCCTTCGAGCAGAGCGCAGGGCTCGTTGTATATCAGCCTGTTCCAGCCGATCTGCGGGATAAGCAGTCCGGGCGGAGTCATAAGCTTCACCGTCCCGGGTATCAGCCCGAGACCGTCAGTCTCGCCGAACTCAAAGCTCTTGTCGAACAGCATCTGCATACCGAGACAGATACCGAGCAGCGGCTTTTTCCTCACCTGCTCCTTTATCGTCCCGATAAGCCCCGTTTCCCCGAGCATCCTCATAGCGTCCGGGAACGCGCCCACGCCGGGGAGTATCAGCCTGTCCGCGCTTTCGAGCACCGCCGGATCCCTGGTCACTACGCTCTCCGTGCCGATGTAGTCCAGCGCGTTCTTCACGCTGAACAGGTTGCCCGCGCCGTAGTCAA
>JAEEGL010328713.1_pt1 | contig 13951 bp, 7 predicted proteins | sample 9134231 | NCBI WGS metagenome assembly JAEEGL01 (sample SAMN16246548, study PRJNA631951) | gut metagenome | biome: gut microbiome; feature: rumen; material: fiber-attached | host: Bos | place: Iran: Karaj | collected 2018-10
AACGAGATTTTCCAGATGGCCATGCTGGAGCCTAAGCTCTCCATCCTGGACGAGACGGACTCGGGACTGGATGTCGATGCCATGCGCATCGTGGCTGAGGGCGTCAACAAACTGCAGACCGCGGAGACGGCGTGCATCGTGATCACCCACTACGACCGACTGCTGGAGATGATTCGTCCACAGTTCGTCCACGTGCTGTACAAAGGACGCATCGTCAAGACCGGAGGGCCGGAGCTGGCCAGGCAGATTCAGGAACACGGATACGACTGGATCAAGGAAGAGATGGGGGAAGAGTGAAATTAGAAATTAGGAATTAGAAATGATGATTACTTCGAGCGCGCAACAGTATATTGACTTGTACAGGCAGTGTCGCACCACGATATGCGAACACAGCGGCGGGGTGATGAACGACGTGAGGGACGAGGCCTTCGGGCGTTTTACGAAAGACGGACTGCCGACGCAAAAGGTGGAACGCTACAAGTACACGGACATGCAGGGGCTGTTTGCGCCTGACTACGGACTGAACCTGAACCGGCTGGAAATTCCCGTCGACCCGTACAGGGCTTTCCGCTGTGACGTGCCGAACCTGTCGACGTCGCTCTATTTCGTGGTGAACGACGGCTTCTACCGTGGAAAGAGAACGGGCGTGACGCCAACGGCACCGAGACTGCCCGAGGGCGTGGTGGTCGGCTCGCTGAAAGACCTGGCTCCGGCGGAGTACTACAACCGGCTGGCAGGAGCGGCGGGCGACGGCGTCACTGAGCTTAACACCATGCTGGCACAGGACGGTCTCTACGTCTACGTGCCACGGGGTGTCAAGGTGGACCGTGCGATACAGGTCATCAACATCCTGCGCAGTGACGTGGACCTGATGGTCAACCGACGCGTGCTGATTGTACTGGAGGAAGGAGCCGAACTGAAGATGCTTTTCTGCGACCATGCTGCCGACGACCGCCGCTTCCTGGCAACACAGGTGATAGAAGCCTATGTGGGCGACAATGCCTCGCTGGACCTCTACTGCCTGGAGGAGACGCACTATAAGAACGTACGTGTCAGCAATGTCTATATCGAACAGCAGGCGAACAGCCGGGTGAACCACAACGTCATCACCCTGCACAACGGCACGACGCGCAACCGTCTGGACCTGACACTCAAGGGCGAAGGGGCGGAATGCCAGTGCTACGGCTGCGTCGTCGCTGACAAGCAGCAGCATGTGGACAACAACACGCTGATAGTGCACCAGGCTCCGCACTGCACGTCGAACGAGCTGTACAAATACGTGCTCGACGACCATGCCTCAGGGGCCTTTGCAGGAAAGGTGCTGGTGGAACACGGGGCACAGAAGACCAACTCGCAGATGACCAACCAGAACCTGATGGCCACGCGTGAGGCTCACATGAACACGCAGCCGATGCTGGAGATCTATGCCGACGACGTGAAGTGCGCCCACGGTTCGACGGTGGGACAGCTGAACGACGCTGCCCTTTTCTACATGCAACAGCGCGGCATCTCGCTGCAAGAAGCCAAGACGCTGCTGCAAAACGCTTTCATCAACGAGGTGGTAGACAAGATGAAACTGGAACCCCTGCGCGACCGTCTGCACCACCTGGTGGAGAAGCGCTTCCGCGGAGAGCTAAACAAGTGTGAAGGATGCAAACTGTGTAAATAACAATATTTCCCCCGATGTGGATAGTCTTTAAGCTATTAGGTTCGCTGGCGCTGCTGATGTTTGGCATGAAGTCGATGAGTGAGGCGCTGCAGAAGTTGGCAGGCCCGCAGCTGCGCCATCTCTTAGGAGCCATGACCACCAACCGGCTGACGGGCATGCTAACGGGTATGTTCGTCACAGCAGTCGTACAGTCGTCAACAGCCACGGCACTGATGACCGTGTCGTTCGTCAATGCGGGGATGATAACGCTGGTGCAGGCCATTTCCGTGGTCATGGGCGCCCACATCGGCACCACGGTGACAGCCTGGTTCATGTCGCTCGCCTTCTGGCTTAACATCACGGACTTTGTCTACCCGGCATTTTTCCTGGGTATCATACTCATCTACATGAAGAGCCGTCGCATCATCGGTGACTTGCTCTTTGGCGCGGCCTTCCTGTTCCTCGGACTGAGTACCTTGAAGGTAACAGGATTCGACATGGTACAAGACCCCTCGACCAGCGTCGTTGTCAACCAACTGTTCGAGGGCTTCAACGACATCACCTTCTGGAACGCGCTGCTGCTGCTCATCGTGGGTACCGTACTGACACTGTGTGTACAGTCGTCGGCAGCCATCATGGCCTTGACCATGATGCTATGCGCAACAGGTGTGCTGCCCGTCGAACAAGGCATCATGCTCGTATTGGGCGAGAACATCGGGACGACCATGACGGCCATTATCGTGGCGGCAAAAGCGAATGTCCATGCCCGTCGCGCGGCTTTCGCCCACTTCGTTGTCAACACCATTGGTGTCACATGGGCGCTCATCTTCCTGAAGCCTTTCTTCGGACTGGTATGCCACATCACCGGGTTCGACGGGTCCATGAACTACCCCCCAGCGGAGTATGCCGTCAAGGCATCCGTCGTGCTGGCTTGCTACCATACGGCATTCAACATTGCCAACACCTTGCTCCAAATAGGTTTCGTACAGTATATCGGACGTTTCATCTGCTGGATTATCAAACCTAAGAAGATTGACGAGGAGGAAGACTTCCGCCTGCATTTCATCCAGTCGGGCATCATGAAAACCCCGGAGCTTTCCATCCTTGAGGCCCAGAAGGAAATCAGGTCGTTCGCCGAACGCATGCAACGGATGTTCGGCATGGTGCGCGAACTGCTCATCGAGAAGGACGAGCAGAAGTTTACAAAGCAATATGCCCGCATTGAAAAGTACGAGGGGTTGTCGGACAATATGGAGATTGAGATTGCCAAGTATCTCGACCAGGTGGGTGACGCACACCTGTCGGACGACACGAAGGCCAAGATCCGTGCCATGCTACGTGAGATTTCCGAGCTGGAGTCCATAGGCGACGCCTGCCTCAACATGGCCAGGACCATCAGCCGCAAGGCCCAGAGCAAGCAGGACCACTTCACCGAGAAGCAGTATGACCACATCCACCAGATGATGGAACTTGCCAACCAGGCAATCACACACATGAATCACTTGCTGGGAGGCCGCAAGGATTCGTACGACGTCAATCGTACCTACAACATAGAACACGAAATCAACAACTTCCGCAACCAGCTCAAAAGGCAGAACATCAACGACATCAACAATCACCTGTACACCTACGCTGTCGGTACCATCTATATGGACCTTATCAACGAGTGCGAGAAACTGGGAGACTACGTCGTCAATGTTGTTGAAGCCAGAACGGGAACCCGCCAGAAGGACAACTATTAGGCAGAAAGTAAAAATTAACACCAAAAGTAGAGGTGGGTTATAAAATTTTTATTAATTTTGCAGGCAGAAAACTAATAAAGGGACTTTCATCATGGGCAAAAGACTATTTGCATTGACCATAGCGCTGGTGGCAGCATTGACAATGATGGCACAGGTAACGACATCGGGTATCAATGGAATTGTTACTGCCGGAGGCGAAGAAGCAATCGGAGCTACCATCACAGCTACTCATAAACCGTCGGGAACTGTCTATCGTGCAATTACCAATATTGACGGAAGATACACCATCATTGGCATGCGTGCCGGCGGCCCCTACGAGGTGGAAATATCCTATATCGGATTCCAGACCAAGAAATTTGCCGAGGTACAACTACAGTTAGGCCAGAATTCCGTGATCAGTGCCGACCTGGCGGAAAGCAGCGAAATGCTGGCTGAGGTGGAAATCGTGGCAAAGGCCAATAACACCATGCGCTCCGACCGTTCCGGTGCCGTGACCAGCATGAACAAGGAGCAGATGAACAACGTTCCGACGGTAGGACGCTCGCTGACCGACCTGATGAAGATGACCCCCCAGAGCAGTTCAGCCAGTGGACTGGCCATTGGCGGCGGCAACTTCCGAATGACGAATGTCACTGTTGACGGTGCCTCGTTTAACGATGCCTTTGGACTTGGCACCAAGACCCTGCCAGGCGGCGGTATGCCCATCTCGCTTGATGCGATGGAACAGATGACAGTGTCCATCACACCTTTTGACGTACGTCAGAGCGGTTTCACGGGTGGCGGTGTCAACGCCGTGACGCGGAGCGGTACCAACGAGTTCAGGGGGTCTGCCTATACCTACCTGACGAGTACCAGTCTGCAAGGCGCACGCGTGGGAGATGTCTCGCTGCCCATCGACAACGGACATACCAACACCTACGGAATGACTTTCGGCGGTCCCATCCTGAAAGACAAGCTTTTCTTCTTCGTCAACGCAGAGATAGAGGACAATGTGAAAGTGGGTCCCAATGCACGTGCGGGTGACGGCACTACGCCCTACACCCCCTCGAACCACCGCCCACAGCTTAGCCAGCTGGAGAGCATGTCGGACTACCTGCGCAACACGTACGGTATAGAAACCGGTCCGTGGCAGGGATACAACGTGAAAGCACCGGCATACCGCATCTTGGCCCGACTGGACTGGAACATCAACGAAAACCATAAGTTCAATATCCGTTTCACGAAATCAAACCTTAAGGAGTCAAATCCTTCCAATGCCTCCCGATCCATCGGTGGCAGTCAGGCTTCTGCTATTTACGGAGCCAGTAATGTCAACACCTACGGAGCCAATACCAACTACGGAATGATGTCGAAGTCGAGCCGGTATTTCTCAGAATACCGTTTTACGACACTTGCTGCTGAATTGCAGAGCAAATTCGGCATTTGGCAAAATACGCTGCGCGGCACCTACTCCTATCAGGACCAGCCGCGCTCTTCGGAATACGATATCACGGCACCTGTCATTGAGGTGGTCATGGCAGACGGACAGGGACACACCCCGTCATGGGCAGTGACAGGCGACATCTTCACCTATGGCAACGTGGCCCAGACGAAGAACACGGTGATCACTGACGAAGTGAATGTCACACTCGGCTTGCACAATCTCTTTGCCGGTATACAGTTTGAGCACAACTATGCTGCCAACGGCTATGCACAGGCCGCTGCCGGATATTATGTCTTTGAAGCGACACAAGAGCAGGTTGATGCTGGCGACTGGGCATCAGTTTTCGGAGCAAGACCAAAGCTTTTCGGTATCACGTACGGAAACAATGCCGAACACTCGATGTTCACTTCTGAAATGAGAACCAACCAATGGTCACTATACCTGCAGGACAACATGAGCCTGTCTGACCGCTTGCGAATGTCATTAGGCGCGCGATTCGAATTACCTTTCTATCCGTCGCTGAAGGACAATTTCAACGAAGGCTATTACAACATCGATTTCGGTGGGGTGCATTATCGTACGGACAACGTGCCCAAGACCAGCCTCAGCTTCTCGCCACGTGTGGGATTCAACTGGGACATCAAAGGCGACCGCAAATACATCTTGCGGGGTGGTACGGGTGTTTTCGTAGGACGATTGCCGTTCGTATGGCTGGTATCTGCAGTGGGAAACTCCGGTATGGGCCAGACATCGTATGTTGCCAAGAAAGAAGGTCAGGTATTTCCTCATCTGACTACCAGTCAAACTGAAATGCTTCAGCAAATCAATGCCCAAAGCAGTACATCAATACCCAGCGGTCCCACCATCCTCGCCGATGACCTTCAAATGCCCAAGGCATGGAAGACATCGCTGGCTTTCGATACCCAACTGCCTGGTGACATCGACTTCACCATAGAAGGAATCTATAGCCGTGACCTTAATCCTGTGGTGGTCAGCAACCGCGACCTTTATTGGGACGGATCTTCGACTATCGACCTCGGTCATGGCGACGTACGCCACTATCTGTCGTATTATGACGCCAGCCACTCGGCATACGTCCTGGAAAATGCCGGTTCAAAGGCTTACTACGCATCGCTGAGCTTACAGCTGCACAAATCATTTGACTTCGGTCTTGACCTGTCGGGCAGCTACACGATATCCAAAGCCAAGTCGTACAGCGAGAGCATCGGCAATCAGGTGGCGTCGGCCTATAACAATTACAGACACTCTATCAATGCCGTCAACGACAACGAGACCGGCTATGCCACATACGTGGCTCCCAACCGCCTGCTCCTGTCCGCCAGCTACAAGCTGAAGGAAAGCAAAAACGCCACATCGACCTTCAGCCTCGTCTATGACGGCTATCAGTATGGTTTCTTGGGTGACTATGCTTTCAATCGCTACTCCTATGTCTTCAATAGCAACGTGATAGGTGACCCCACGGCACCAGGCAACCTCATCTACGTGCCAGCCTCGCGCCAAGAGCTGGACAACTGGAACTTTGCCGACAATGGGACTGTGGACGGCAAGCCCTATACGGCCGACATGCAGCGCGATGACTTCTGGGCATATATCGAGCAGGACGACTATCTGAGCGGACGCAAGGGACAGTATGCCGAGCGTGGCGGTGCCAAAATGCCCTGGCACTACCAAGTGGACTTCAAGTACTTGCGCGACATGAAACTGAAAATCGGAAAGTACCAACATTCACTGCAGTTAGGCATCGACATTATCAACCTGCCCAATTTCCTATGCAAGGACTGGGGAGTATTCAAACAAGTATCGAGCAATTCACTGCTGTCGTACAGTAAGGAGAAATACACCTATAACCTGGTAAATGGCAAACGACACACATCGACCTACCAGAACTTTGAAGGTGCCATCTCTACCTATCAAGTCATGTTCACCATCCGTTACCTGTTCAACTAATGGGACGTCTGTAAAAAGCTTGTGCCAAGAGTGTCAGGGCAAACCCGTTATTCACTAATAAATCGATTATAAACCATTCAAATTTTTAAAAATAATAACTATGAAACTGAAGAGATTGTTTGTGACTGCGATGACACTGGTCTGCTCCGCAGTCATGGTGGCACAGGAAATGCAGATGCCGCCAATTCCCATTGACCCGGCTGTTCGCATTGGAAAACTGGACAATGGATTGACTTATTACATCCGCCACAACGAGTATCCGGAACATGTGGCCAACTTCTACATTGCCCAACGCGTGGGTTCCATTAACGAAGATGACTCACAGCGTGGATTAGCTCACTTCCTGGAGCACATGGCCTTCAACGGTTCTGAGCACTTCAAGGGCAATGGCATCATTGAATTCACCCGTTCACTTGGTGTAGAGTTCGGTTCTGACCTGAATGCCTATACCAGCATTGACCAGACTGTTTATCGCGTCTGCGATGTTCCAACCAAGCGCACCACGGCACTGGACTCATGCCTGCTGATACTGAAAGACTGGTCGAACGGCTTGTTGCTGGAGCCGGAGGAGATTGACAAGGAGCGTGACGTCGTGCACAATGAATGGCGCCTGGGTGAAGGTCCCGAGATGCGCATGTACCAGCGTGCATTGCCCAAGATGTATCCCGGTTCCAAATATGGCGAGCGTCTGCCCATCGGCTTGATGTCAGTTATCGACAGCTTTAAGCCTCAGACCCTGCGCGCATACTACCGTAAGTGGTATCGTCCTGACAACCAGGCTATCATTGTAGTAGGCGACATTGACGTGGACCACATGGAGGCTAAGATCAAGGAGTTGTTTGCCGGCATCAAGGTTGACCCCAATGCTCCGAAAGTTATTCCTGAGCCCGTACCCGATACACCAAATGCTATCTACGTGTCTGAAAAGGACAAAGAGATGCAGATGAGCGCAATCAGCATCATGATGAAGCATGAAGCCACTTCTCCCGAGGAGAAGCTGACGATGGCCTACCTTATCAAAGACTATGCTACCAATGTGATATCCCGTATGCTCAGCCAGCGTTTGCAGGAGATGACGCAGGATGAGTCGTGTCCTTTCTTTCAGGCCTATGCCAACGACGGAGAATATATCCTGTCACGCACCAAGGATTGTTTTGAACTGGCTGGCTATCCTAAAGAGGGTAAGGATTTGGAGACCATCAAGATTCTGTACACAGAAGCCCGTCGTGCCCGTGAGTTTGGCTTCACCGCCACAGAATATGAGCGTGCCAAGGCAGACTATCTGAGTAATCTCGAGAAACGTTACACCAACCGTGACAAGCGTAAGAATGCCGAATTTGGCAACGACTATCGCGACAATTACCTGACCAATGAGCCTATCGCACCGCTGGATTACCTGCATCAGACCATGCAGATGCTGGCTCCCAACATCCCCGTTCAGGCTATCAACCAGATGTTGCCAGAGCTCATCAGTGCCACAGACAGCAATCTCGTTGTGATGGATCTTGCCCAGGAGAAAGAAGGCAAAGTCTATGTCACGGAGCAGGATATGGCCGCAGCCATTGCCGCTGCCCGCGCAGAGAAGATTGAAGCTTATGTTGACAACGTAAAGGACGAACCATTGGTTGACGTCGCCACGATTCAGGCTGGAAAGATTGTCTCTGAAACTGCAAACGATCAGTTCGGCTTCAAAGAGCTGAAGCTCTCGAATGGTGCAACCGTCATTCTGAAGAAGACAGACTTCAAGGACGACGAAGTGCAGATGCAGGCCTGGTCAAAGGGAGGTAAGTCAAAGTTTGACAATCCTGCCGATTTCACCAACCTGAAGGTCTTCGACCAGGTGATAGGTATCAGCGGTCTGGGCAACTTCTCAAGCAATGAGCTTCAGAAGGCTTTGGCAGGCAAGGAGTGCAATGCCAATCTCTCGCTCACCAACAACATGCAATATGTTACTGCTCATTCTACACCGAAGGACTTGGAAACCATGTTGCAGATGGTTTACCTCTACTTCACCAACATCAATAAAGACGAGAAGCAGTTCCAGAACCTGCTGACACAACTTGACATGGCCCTTAAGAACAAGTCGCTCTCACCCGAAATGGTATACAGTGACTCGTTGCAGAGCACTATTTACAGCCACAATCCCCGTTTCACACAGATTGACGTTAAGGACCTGAAGGATATCAATTATGACCGTATCCTGGAGATGGCCAAGGATCGCTACAAGAATGCAGGACAGTTCACCTTCATCTTTGCCGGCAACTTCGACGAACAGACCATCCGTCCACTTGTTGAGCAATACATAGCCTCACTACCCGCTACTGGTGAGCCTGCTGAGGACTTCACCGACATCGACATCATGGCCCAAGGTAAGGTCGTCAATAACTTCAAGGTAAAGACCGAGTCCCCCAAGGCTATTGCCGTTGAGTGCTGGTATGCTGACATGCCGCGCACGCTGGAGAATATTGTGAAGCTTGATGCCGTAGGCCAGATTCTCTCCATGATATACCTCAAGACCATCCGTGAGGACGAGAGTGCAGCCTACTCATGCGGTGCCATGGGTGCGTTCAGCATGAACAACCACCAGCCCCGCGCCCTGCTGCAGGCTTATTGTCCTATGAACCCCGACAAGCATGAAATAGCAATGCGCCTGCTCCATGAGGGTATTGCAAACATGCAGAAGTCTGTTGACCAGGATCAGCTCAACAAGGTAAAGGAGTACATGCTTAAGCAGATAGATGTCGATGCCAAGACAAATAGCTACTGGATTGGTACCATCAACAAATGGCTTATCCACGGACTCGACGTACATACTGACTACAAGAAGACCGTTGAAGCCCTGACTGTTGACACTGTACGTGATTTCCTGAACGAGCTGCTCAAGAGTGGCAACTTCATCGAGGTTGTCATGCTGCCCGAGACAAAGTAAATTAAGTACTAGACATTAAGTATTAAAAATTAGGAATTAGGATTTAGAAATTGTGATTACTATCAAGTGCAGATGCTGCTGAATGACACTATCAGCATTTAAACAAATCATAATTTCTACTTCCTAATTTCTAATTTCTATTTTTTTTTGTACCTTTGCAGCCAAAAACAAGAAAATAACAATCGTATGAGCTATTTGTTTTCATCAGAATCAGTCTCAGAGGGCCACCCAGACAAAGTGGCCGACCAGATAAGTGATGCCATCCTGGACCAGTTCCTGGCCTATGACGAGCATGCCCGCGTGGCTTGCGAATCGTTTGTTACCACCGGTCAGGTCGTATTGATGGGCGAAGTACGTAGCGAAGTGTATATCGACTTGCAGACCATAGCCCGCAATACCATCAAAAAAATTGGCTATACAAAGGCCGAGTACCAATTTGACGGCAATTCGTGCGGCATCCTGACAGCCATCCATGAGCAAAGCGACGACATCAACCGTGGTGTGGACAATGGCAATGAAGAAGAACAAGGTGCCGGAGACCAAGGCATGATGTTTGGCTATGCATGCAACGAGACGGAGAATCTGATGCCTGTATCACTCGACCTGGCTCACCTGATTATGCGGACATTAGCAGAAATACGCAAGGAAGGCAAGGAGATGACCTATCTGCGGCCTGATGCCAAGAGCCAAGTTACAATCCAATACAGCGACGAAGGTATTCCGGAGCGGATTGATACTATCGTCGTTTCAACGCAACACGATGAATTTGCATCAGACGAGGAGATGGCTCAGACGATTAAAAACGATGTATTGGATATCCTGATTCCACGTGTAAAGGAGAAAATACATTCCAAGAAAGTACTCGGACTGTTTGGCGACGACATCAAATACTATATCAACCCCACAGGCAAATTTGTCATTGGCGGTCCTCACGGTGACACGGGACTTACCGGTCGCAAGATCATTGTCGACACCTATGGTGGCAAAGGGGCACACGGAGGAGGTGCATTCTCTGGGAAAGACTCATCGAAGGTGGACCGCTCAGCAGCCTATGCGGCACGACACATAGCAAAGAACATGGTTGCGGCAGGCGTTGCAGACGAGATGTTGGTACAGGTAAGCTATGCCATTGGCGTCGCCAAACCCATGAACATCTATGTCAACACCTACGGCCGCTCACATGTAAACATGTCAGACGGCGAAATAGCCAAACATATTGAGAAACTCTTCGACCTGCGTCCCAAAGCCATAGAACGGACACTGAAGTTGCGCCAGCCCATGTATTTGGAGACAGCAGCCTATGGACATATGGGCAGACAGTCGGAAGTGATAAAAAAGACCTTCACAAGCCGCTACCATGAAACAAAAATCATCGATGTAGAGCTGTTTACATGGGAAAAGCCGGACCGTGTAGAAGACATCAAGCGTGAATTCGGAATCTAAGCAATGATACAGCAGGATAGTATTGCACATGAGACCATAGCAGTGCAGGGAGATTCTGCAGTACCCCAGCACAAACCGTTGACACCAGCCATGGTCATCAGCTGGTTGCCACGCAATGCTACTCCTGCCCAACAAGATTCTGCCATCCAGTCGAGATTCAAGGCTTCGGAAATACGCTGGAGCCAGCGTCCTGACACATTACATCTGCCTGGACACGACAAGGGGCACAACATGCTGGACGTACAACTGCCCCAATATTACAAAGAAGGGTTTTTCTCGAAGGATACGCTGTTCCACCCTGAGCTGCCGGGAGGACGCTATGGTGTGGCGGGAGATCCTGTTCCGTACACTATTCACAACGACAATATTATCACCTCATTGCTGCTGGTTTGTTTTGTGCTGACCCTAATTTCACTGTCGAATACCAGTCACTTCATTATAAGCCAGGCCAAAAAGTTCTTTTATACACCCCATGAAGGAAGTACGGAAGTAGCGGAGACGGCTAATGAAATGCGATTCCTGGTTTCACTGATTATCCTGGATAGCATCATGATAGCCTTGCTATACTATTTCTACTCGCTCCATACGTATGGCGACACTTATGTGCTGAAGTCCCAATACTATCTTATTGTCATCTATTTGGCAATGACTGTTGCCTATTTCATCTTAAGATTCCTCACATATTCAATCGTCAACACCGTCTTCTTTGGCAGCAAAAAGAGCGGACAATTTGCCAAGGCACTGTTATTCATATCATCCCTTGAAGCTACGATGCTGTTCCCCCTCGTCGTACTCTCTGTTTACTTTGAGCTGTCCATCAAAAATGCCATCATTTACTTCACAACTGTCTTAGTAATCGTTAAAATTCTAACGATTTATAAGTGTTTTACCATCTTTTTCCGCCAAAAGGTCTTTAAATTGCAAATTATTTTGTACTTTTGCAGCCTCGAAATTGTACCATTGCTTGCCTTTTGGGGAGTTTTGGAGACAACTGCAAATAGTTTGAAAATTAATTTTTAGGACACTGATGATCAAGAAGATTTTGGTTTCGCAGCCTAAACCATCAAGCGAAAAGTCGCCTTACTACGACATTGCTTCCAAATTTGGGGTGGAGCTTGTATTCCGCCCGTTCATTAAGGTTGAAGGAATTTCCGCCAAGGATTTCCGAACACAAAAAATAAACATCTTAGACTTCACGGCTATCGTATTTACTTCACGCCATGCTATTGACCACTTTTTTACGCTGGCCAAAGAGTTGCGTGTAGCTATTCCCGAGGACATGAAGTACTTTTGCGTGACAGAGACTATCTCACTTTACATTCAAAAGTATGTGCAGTATCGCAAACGCAAGGTCTTCTTTGGGACAACAGGCAAGATAGACGACTTGATACCTACTATGGTCAAGCATAAGAACGAAAAGTATCTGTTACCCATGAGTGACGTTCACAATGATTCTATCGCCCAAATGCTGAATGCCAAGAAACTGAATCATCAGGAATGTGTGATGTATCGTACCGTATCAAACGACTTTACCCCTGAAGAGGTTCAGAACTTTGACTACGATATGCTCATTTTCTTCAGCCCTGCAGGTATTGAGTCACTCACGAAGAACTTCCCAGACTTTAAGCAGGGTGAGATTGCCATTGCCACGTTTGGCCCCGCTACAGCCAAGGCTGTCAAGGACGCAGGATTACGACTCGATTTGGAAGCTCCCTCTGAGAAATATCCATCCATGACCGGTGCGCTTCAGCACTTTTTATTGGAGAAAAAAGGCTAATTGATATCAATTTAATAAATATGACAGCTCCTACACTGAGAAAGCGGGAGCGAATGGTCAGTCAGAAACTGATAGAAACGCTCTTTGGCGGAGGAAGCAGCCTCTCAATGGCAGCTTATCCACTAAGGGTTGTCTATATGAAAACGAATCGCCAATATGGCGATGTCCCCGTACAGCTGTTGATCAGTGTACCTAAGAAGCGTTTTAAACATGCCGTCGATCGTAACTTAGTGAAACGGCAAGTACGAGAGGCTTTCAGACAGCATAAGCAGGTTGTCTATGACGCATTGCCAGAAGAAGAGATGGTGCTGATGGCTTTTGTTTGGTTGTCGCAAGAACATTATTCTTCACAGGAAGTAGAAAAGCGTGTGGTCAGTTTGTTGAAACGAATGGCAGAGAAGCTATGAAGACACTTGGACGATGGTTATCAAAAATGCTGGTGTGGCTTTTAGTGATGCCGATTAGATTCTACCAAGTTGCCATATCGCCCTTGCTGGGACCTTCTTGTCGCTTTACACCCACATGTAGCGAATATGCCAGACAAGCAATCATCAAACACGGCCCTATCAAGGGATTAGGACTCGCTATCTGGCGAATACTGCGATGCAATCCCTGGGGTGGTTCCGGATATGATCCGGTACCGTAGGAATTAAGACATAAAAATGAAAAAAAACAAGAATTAGATAACGATGAAGAACTTTGTAGAAGAACTGAAATGGCGTGGAATGCTGGCACAGATGATGCCAGGCACAGAAGAACTACTCCAAAAAGAGATGGTGACAGCCTATCTTGGTACTGACCCTACGGCAGACTCACTGCATATAGGTCACCTTTGCGGCATCATGATGCTACGTCACCTGCAACGTTGCGGACACAAACCCATCATCCTGGTGGGTGGTGCCACAGGTATGATTGGCGACCCCTCGGGAAAATCGCAAGAACGCAATCTTCTGAATGACGAGACACTGCGTCACAACCAGGAATGCATCAAGAAACAGGTGTCCAAGTTCCTTGATTTCGA
>JAEEGL011741956.1_pt1 | contig 13951 bp, 5 predicted proteins | sample 9134231 | NCBI WGS metagenome assembly JAEEGL01 (sample SAMN16246548, study PRJNA631951) | gut metagenome | biome: gut microbiome; feature: rumen; material: fiber-attached | host: Bos | place: Iran: Karaj | collected 2018-10
CCTTGCCGTAGCCGCGGCCGAGGAAGGCCGGCGCCAGGCGGTCGCGCGACATCGCCTGCAGCACGCGCGGCGCCGCCAGCAGCGACCCCAGCGCGCTCGAAAGGCACGCCGCCCACACGCCCGGCAGGACGAGCACCGGCCAGCGGGAGCACTTCTGGAAAATCATCGGGTCGGTGCGCAGCGCCGGGGCGGCCCCGGCGAAGAAGAAGAGCGCCACGGGCACCGCCATGTAGACCGCGTACCCCGCGAGCACCGCCCCGAGCGTCCCGCGCGGGATCGCCCTCCCCGGGTCCCGCAGGTCGCCGGACATCCCGACGCCGCTCAATATGCCCGTCACCGCCGGGAAGAACACCGCCAGCACCACCCAGAACCCCGGCGACGCCGGCACCTCCCCCGCCGGGCCCGCCAGCACCGCCTCCCCGGGGTTCCCGCCGGCGAAGAACGACACCAGCGAGAGCGCGATCGCCGCCATGATGAAGTACTGCACCCGCATCGCCAGGTTCGCCGAGAACACCGACACCCCCGCCAGCACCAGCAGCGTCGCCGACCCCACCACGCGCGGGTCCCATCCCGCCGCCGCCGGCAGCGCCCCCACCAGCGATTCCGAGAAGCCCGCCACGTAGAACGCCGTCCCGATCGCCTGCGACAAAAACAGCGGAATGCCGATGGCCGCCCCCGTCTCCGCCCCGAACGCGCGTGAAACCAGGTAATACGCCCCGCCGCCCCGCACCTCCCGGTTCGTCGCCAGCGCCGACAGCGAGAGCCCCGTCAGCAGCGTCACCGAATTGCAGAGCGTGACGAGCAGCAGCGTCCGCCCGAGCCCGAGGTTCCCCAGCACCCAGCCGAAGCGCAGGTACATGACGACCCCGATGATCGTCAAAATGCTCGGCGTGAAGACGCCCGCGAAGGCGCCGAACCCGTAACCGCCCTTTCGTTTTGCTGGCATGGGATGGACTGTAGCGGATTCGGGGGGCGGTGTCCACTTTGGAGGAGACGGGGAAGAGACTGATAAAGAGATTACGAAAAACATTGACTTTTTTGCGATTTTCGGCGCCTCCCCTGGGAGCACGGGCAGCCTGCCCGTGCGGAGGAAAAGGGATGAAATTGGCACGGGCAAGCTGCCCGTCCCCCAGGGCCTTGCCGTTGAAAAGAGGGGGGGGCAAAACGCGGCGATGCGCCCCGGCGGCCGTCGAATGCAATCGAGTGCAATCGATTGCAATCGGCCGCACTTGGAGCTTGCGGCAACCGCTCCTCCCCGCTATGCTGGAAGCCATGAAAGGAGCGTGCGCATGAAGTGGAGCTTTCTCGGCGGGGCCAGCGAAGTCACCGGATCCAAACACCTGCTCGACCTGGGGATGGCGCGCATTCTCTTCGACTGCGGCCTCTACCAGGGGCCGCGGCAGCAGGCGGAAAAACTCAACCGCAGCCTCGGGTTCCCGGCGGGGACGGTGGACGCCGTCGTCGTCTCGCACGCCCACATCGACCACTGCGGGGCCCTGCCGCTGCTCGTCAAGGAGGGATACCAGGGACCGATCCACTGCACGTCCGCGACGGCCGACCTGCTGCCCGTCATGCTGCGCGACGCCGCGAACATCCAGGAAGCCGACGCCGCCTACCTGAACCAGAAGACCAACCGCAAGGGCATGCCGCCCGTGGTGCCGCTGTACACGACCGCCGACGCCGAGGCCGCCTTCCGCCTCATCCGCCCGCACGCCTACGACGCCCCCCTGGAGCTGCCTGGCGGCATCAAGCTCCTCCATCTCGAAGCCGGGCACATCCTCGGCGCCGCCGTCGCCAAGATCAAGGTCCCGCGCCACGGCCGCGACCCGCTGAAGATCGGCTACGCGGTGGACCTCGGCCGCCGCCATCTGCCGCTGCTGCGCGACCCCGCGGAGATGACCGGCGTGGACGTCCTCATCCTCGAAAGCACCTACGGCGACCGCCTCCACGACGCCGCCCGCAACGCCCGCGAGGACCTCCGGCAGGTCGTCACGCGCATCCTGGGGCGCGGAGGCAAGGTGATGATCCCGACCTTCGCGCTCGAACGCGCGCAGGAGATCATCTACCACCTTTCCTCCCTCTTCGCCTCCGGCGACCTCCCGCGCGTGCCGGTGTACCTCGACAGCCCGATGGCGCACTCCGTCTCCCAGATTTTCGAGAAGAACCAGGACATCCTCGACCACGAATACTACGAACTGCGCGAACGCACCGGCGACTCCCCCGTCACGCCCCGCTGGCTCAAGTTCGCCGAGACGGTGAACGACTCCAAGGCCATCACCTCCTCCAAGGAACCGTCCATCGTTCTGGCGGCGGCGGGGATGTGCGAACACGGCCGCATCCTGCACCACCTCAAGCACGGCATCGACAACCCGGCAAACGGCGTCATCCTCGTCGGCTACCAGGCCATCAACACCCTCGGACGCCGCCTCCAGAACGGCGAAAAGAAGGTCAAGATCTTCGGCGACGATTTCCAGGTCGCGGCGGAAATCACCACGCTCAACGCCTTCTCCGCCCACGCCGACCGACTCGAACTCTTCCGCTACGTCTACGACGCCCGCCCGAAGAAACTCATCCTCGTCCACGGCGAACAGGAGCCCCGCGAGCGCTTGGCGAAGCTGGTCCGCGACCGCCTCCGCATCCCGGTCGAACTCCCCAACAACGGCGACTCCACCGAGTTCACGGACCTCTGAGACGGGCGTGGAAATGGGCACGGGCAGGCTGCCCGTGCTCCCAAGGAGGGGGCCAACTGCGTCTGGAGGGGTGTCGCTGGGAGAGGGGCGGCGCTGGGAGAGGAGTGGCGCTGGGAGCACGGGCAGCTTGCCCATGCAAAAAACGAACTGGGAGCACGGGCAGCCTGCCCGTGCAGAAAGTCCCCGGAACGCGGATGTGGAAGCCCATCCAAGAAGCCCACCACCGCGCACGGGCAGGCTGCCCGTGCTCCCAGCGCCGCCCCTTTCTTGGGAGCACGGGCAGCTTGCCCGTGCAAAAAGTGCCTAGCCCGAGTTTCCATATTCAACCTTGATTTCGACTTTTTTCGGGGAGGCAGCAGCTGAATTCCCTAGGAAATTCACAGGTTGGCCACTTGGAAAACCGCCAAAACGGCGTGTAGTGAAGACCTACCCTATTGCGTCATCGGAGAAACATGCGACAATGCAGACATGTTCCTCCAAACAACCAAACAACCTTCGGTCGGGAAGCTCCATTACGGCTGGCCTATTGAGAAAAGCGTTTTGTCGGTTGGTGCGTATTCCCGTACCAGATGCTCTGCCGCAGTGAATGGAATTGCACCTGCACAATCTGAATGGCGATGTAGTGAAGACCTACGAGTGAATTCTTAGGAAATACCATATTTTTTCCTCCGAATATGGAAAGTCGGGCTAGCAGGTGCCTGGAACGCGGGAGTGGAAGCCCATCCAGGAAGCCCACCCTCCACCTCCGCGCACGGGCAGGCTGCCCGTGCTCCCAGCGGCGTGCGCTCCAAACAGCAAACCGCCGCGGGGGAAACTCCCGCGGCGGTGCGTTGCCTTTGGGGCGGAATGCCTTATTCAGTCGTGGTCTCGGACTCCGTCGAAGCCGCGGTCGCGACGGGGATGGAGACGGAGGAGGTCGTGCCGTTGATGTCGCCGGTCTTGCCGCCGGACTCGATCCAGGTGCCCTGCATCGTGCGGCCGGTGAAGACGCTGCCGGAGACGGTGCCCTGGAATGTGCCGGTGATGGTGACCTTCTTGCCGGCGGCGCTGGTGCCTTCGGTGGAGAAGGAGGCGATGATCGTGTCGCCGTCGCGCGGGAGCGAATTGGTCGAGGAGACGCCGGAAGCCGAACGCAGCCCCTTGATGCGGCCGCCGTACGACGCGCCGTTGTTGTCGGTGATGTTCAGGTTCTGACCCTGCTGGTGCACCACGAACGAGTAGATGGCACCGCCGGAAGAGCCGGCCTTTGCCCCGCTGCTGGAACCGCTGTTCGAGACATAATAGCTGTAGTTGATCTTGATGGACTGCTGGGTAGGCCACCACGCGGTTTTCAGGTTGATACTCCAAGCCCCGCTTTCGTAGTTCACCGTGCCTTCATTGTCTCCCAAGATCCCGTTGCCGTTGTCGGAAAGCGTGGTGCTGTCAATCCTCACGACAACGGAACCGGGGACCACCGGCCGGTACTTGAGGGTTCCGCCGGCCTGTTGCGAGCCTGCCGGCAACGTGGCCGACTGGGAGGCGTCGTACCTGTTGGTGGAGCCGGAAGACGGCGTGCTGGTGTAGTCCGTCACCAGCATCCCGCCGGACGCGCTCCGGTAGGTACCGGAGAAATTGACCCAGTTGTAGGAATCGTTCCAGCTCTCGTTGTGGTCGCTGGACGAGCTCCACTCGCAACCCGTCATCAAAGCGGCGGCCGCGACCGCACACACTGCCATGCTCAAAATACGATTCATCTGTTTGCTCCTCGATATGGTTTACGTGCTTTTACAATTCCAAAGGGGTGATGTCAAGGCGGGGAATGGGGCTTCCCCGCCTTGACGCGGCCCTGAACTCAGGGCGTGACGCGGATCCGGAACAGGCGGATCGGACCTTCGCCCACGGCCGGGACCAGGATGACCTGGCTGTCGGTGACGACCGGCAGGGTGAGGTTGGTGGCGGTCACCCAGTTCGGTCCGTTGACCAGGTTGGTGGCGGACTGGACTTCGACGTTCAGCGGGGCCGCGGCGACGGCGACTTCCACCTCGAACTCGTTCTGGGCGTTGGGGACCGTCGGGGCCGACTTGAAGGTGACGGGGGAGCCGCTGGGATCGTTCGGATCGAGCGGGGCGGGATCGACGCCGTCGAGGTAGCCGTCGCCGTCGCTGTCGGCGTTCTTCGGATCGGTGCCGATCTTCAGTTCCTCGGCGTTGGTGAGGCCGTCTTCGTCGTCGTCGGCCGCGCCGTCGGCGGGGTCGGTCGGGTCGTAGCCGTTGTCGACTTCGGCGCCGTCTCCCATCCCGTCGCCGTCGGTGTCGGCGGAGAGCGGGTCGGTGACGAAGCCGGAGACGCCCTTGACTTCGTCGGCGTCGGAGATGCCGTCGCCGTCGCTGTCCTCCTTGTTCGGGTCGGTGCCGTACTGCTGGACTTCCTCGGCGTCGGTGAGGCCGTCCCCGTCGCTGTCCGCGGAGAGCGGGTTGGTGTGGAGGGTCTGGACTTCCTCGGCGTCGGTGAGGCCGTCGCCGTCGCTGTCGGACTTGGACGGGTCGGTGTTGGCGACGAGCTCGTCCTTGTCGGGCAGGCCGTCCTTGTCGAGGTCGCTGTACTGGTTCATGGCGGTCAGGTTGCCCGCGTAGTACAGTTCCCAGGCGTCCGGCAGGCCGTCGGCGTCGCTGTCGGCGTCGTGGAGGACCATGTCGTTGCCGGCGTAGTCGCGGATGGCCTTGAGGTTGACGTTCTTGGCGGAGTAGTCGGTCGCGTACACGGAGACCGCATCTTCCTTGCTGACGCCGCCCCGGGCCGCGCGGCCGCGGATGACGGCGGTGACCCAGTGGATGGCGCGGGCCTTGTCGGGGGCGCCCTTGAGGAGGGTCCAGGCCTCGCCGGGATCCAGTTCGCCGTTGCCGTTCTGGTCATGGAAGGCGCGGACGTAGGCGTCGCCGAGCGGCAGGCCCATCAGGCGGTAGGAGCCGTCGCCCTTGGCGAGCGTGCGGGCGATGGGCTTCTGGTCGAACCCGGCGGAGCCGAAGGCCTCGACGACGATCCGGCGGGCGTCGCCCTCGGCGTAGCCGAAGTACTCCACCGTGCCGCTGACCATCGCGGCACCGCTCTTGAGCGGCGAGTCGAGGGCGACCGTGAAGGTCACGGCGTCGCTGGTGCTCTTGGCGGCGGGGTTGGACTCGGTGACCTGGAGCGTGTACACGCCGTTGGTCAGGCTGCCCCAGCCGAGGAGCTGCGGGAAGTCGATTTCGGCCCGGTTGTTGCGGTCCACGTACGGGGCGGGGATCGTCTCGTCGTAGATGACGGCGCCGGCGGCGTTCTTGGCGACCACGCGCAGGGTGGTGATGTCGCGGTCCAGCGTCATGATCATCCGGGCCTTGGCGTAGAACATCGTGCCCACGGGGTTGTGGATGACGGGCTTGACGAGTTCGGTCGCGTAGTTCCGCAGGTCCGCGGTTCCGGACGCGGAGGAATCGGAAGCGCCCTTGGGAACGAGGTTCCACGTGTAGAGGCCGCGGAGCGGGGCGGTGATGGCGGGCTGGGCGATGAAGTCCCACTCGTGCATGAACTGCCGCGTGGCGCCGCAACCGGCGAGCTCCTTGGTGAACATGACCGATCCGTTCTGCTTGAAGTAGAACGTCGCGGCGTCTCCGGCGGAGGTGCTGGCGCTGGCGGTCTCGTTGGAGGTGGCGGCGGTGGTCTGCGCGCCGGCCCAGGAGATGCGCGGATAGCCGTGCGCCTTCTCGGTGAGGGCGATGTTGACGGTGGCGCTGTCCCACGAGATGTTCTCGGGCATGTTCTCGGAGAAGCCGAGGAGTTCGCCGTCGTTCCACTGGCCGTCGTTGTTTTCGTCGATGAACGCCATGAAGTAGTTGGCGCCCTGGCGGATGTGGCCGCCCTCGGTCCAGTCGGTGATGGCGAGCGCCTGGCCGTCGCGGAGCGCGGCTTCGAGCTCGTAGGCGGTCGCGGCGTCGGGGCAGGTCATCGCCTTGTCGGTGTAGGCGTAGATGCGGAGCGTGCCGGTCTTGAGGCAGTCCACCTTGAAGTGGAAGTCCATGGCGGGCATCGGATACACCGCGGCGTCGTCCGGCAGGCAGTACGGCACGTACCACCCGTCGCGGCTGGTGACGTTGGTGCTGACGGTGCCGTCGCTGTTGGTCGTCACCTCATAGGAGCTGCCGCTGTGCGTCTTGCGGACGCCCATGTACTCGGAGTAGTTGTCCCAGCCGTCGCCGTCCGGGTCGAGGTTCGAGTCGTAGCGCAGCGGGCTGCAGGAGGACGGGAAGAGCGACTCCCAGCCGTCCGGGATGTCGTCGCCGTCCATGTACAGCGAGCCGAACGTGGCGCCGCCGGCGACGCGCGCGCTGTCGTAGTCGCCGATGCCGTCGTTGTCCGTGTCGAACTGCCTCGGGTTGGTCCCGGCGAGGTATTCGGCGCGGTTGTTGAGGCCGTCGCCGTCGGGGTCGCCCCACGGACCGTTCAAGAAATCGTCCTCGTTGTAGACATAGTCGGGCCGACCGTCGCCGTCCACGTCCTTGTCGCCCGTGGTCCCGCCGAAGCCGGGGTCGTTGGGGTCAAGGTTATAGCGCTGCTCCCATTCGTCCGGGAGCCCGTCGCCGTCCGTGTCCTGGCCGGACACCGGCACGTACCCGGTGGTCGAGGCGTCCGTCCGGTACAGCTGCACGCCGCCGGAGGAGCGGGCCGCGTCGGCCCAGCCGGACTCCCAGCCGCGGGAGACGGTGCCGTCTTCGAGCGTGGGCACGCTGCCCCACATGCGGAAGTACTTCCTCGCCGCGTCGCTCTTGTACGCCATCCCTTCGGACTGGACCTTCACCACGAGCCCTTCCGCGTCGTACGCGTTGGCGACCGTGACCAGGTCGGTGCCGTCCCATTCCACGATCCGTTCCTGGCTCTGCAGGTAGAACCGGTGGCCGGGCTTGAGCGGGTCGGCGTCCAGTTCAGCCACGTAGCCGGATGCGGGATCCAGCGGCGCGAGGGTGGAATCGCCGGTTCCGTTCGGGCGGTCCATCGGCAGCGTGGCGCGGTAGATGTACACCATGCCGTTGGCGGTGTCGATGAACTGGTCGCCCGGCGTCGGGTCGTAGGACAGGATTTCGTCGAGGCTGGCGACCTTGGCCTTGACGAGGCTGCGGGCGTCAGCCAGCCAGAGCGGGGTCTTGCCCCACTTCAGCCACTGCGTCCCGTCGTACCGGTACAGGCACTGGTCCACGTAGCTCCAGCCGAACTGGCCCGCCTCGGCCGATCCGCCGTCCACCGTGCCTTCGCAGAACACGGGGCCGAGGTCCGCGACCGTGCCGGCTTCGTACGCCGTGCCCGCGTCGCAGACCCAGACGCTGCCGCCGTCCACCCACGTGTCCCCGTCGGCCATGTCTTCGGGCGCGATGGCCGTCAGGCTCTTGACCGAGCGGAGGATGCCGGTGTAGCGGTCCGTGGCGATGGTTTCCTTGGACAGCACGCCGCTCCAGCCGCCGTCGTTGAAGTCGAAGGCCGCGGCCAGGCCCGGTTCCGCCCCGGAGGGGGCTTCCCACATCGAGTCCACGATGGCCGAGGCCTTGCGTTCCTCGGACCACACGCGCACGTCGTCGATGAAGCCGCGGAACCCTTCGCCCATGCGCAGGATGGTGGCGGGGCCTTCTCCGGTGCGGGCGTTGCCGACCGTAAGCTCGCTCTTTTCGGCGACCTTTTCGCCGTTGACGTAGAGGCGAATGCGCTTCGCGGGCCCGTAGTAGGTCACCGCCAGGTGCGTCACCTTCTCCGCGTCCCAGGCTTCGCCTTCTTCGACGGTCGCCAGGGGTTCGGAGCCGCGCAGTTCGACGGCCGCGCCGGTCCCGGCCTTGGTCTTGTACACGTACCGCGCCATCGGGTAGAGGCTGTCGCCGTCCCGCACCACACGCAGTTCGTAGTTCGCGATCGTCATCCCGTTCTTCACATCTTCCACGCCGCGGCGGAGGATGCTGGCGCTCTGGCCGTCGCCCAGGAAGTCGTGCCCGGCGGGCAGGACCTTCGCCTCGACCGTCCAGCTGTCCAGCGCGTACTTCGTCGCGTCGCTCACTTCCAGCCAGGTTCCCGGCTTGCCGTCGAAGTAGACGGCCAGGGACTGCGCCGGATCCAGCGACGAGGCGGGGGAGGAGCCGCCCGACACTTCCTCGAAGTCGTCGTACCCGTCGTCGTCCGTGTCCGCCAGATCCTGGCGGGAGCCGAACTCGCTTTCCTTGCCGTTCGGCAGGCCGTCGCCCTCGAAGTCCTCTTCGCCGTCGGGCACGCCGTCCTCGTCCGTGTCCTTCTTGTACGGATTCGTCCGCGCCCAGTATTCCTGGAGGTTCGTCAGCCCGTCGCCGTCGGGGTCGCCGTCGGCGTCCGACACCATTCTGCTGTATCCGACTTTGCTGTACGGTGCATATAAGGAACCGGCGGTGCTCACCCACCAAGCTGAACCCTCTTCAATTTCATCAACCATACCCGCTGTGATGCACCAGTTTGTAGTGGTCCCCACCGCAACCTTGTTCGATGTAACAACGTCCCCTATCGTGGTTTCAGACGAATAAGAGTCATTGGTCCAACTTGAGGTCCCAGTCAACTGTGTATTCGTTTGCGATACCCAATCATAAGCCGTCTCAGTGTCTTCAATCAAGACAGTGCTAGGATCACATTCTTTCTTGATTACACCACTTTGAACGACAGTAACGTATGGGCAGGTCGTGTCAGTCCAATTATCTCCACCATCCTTGGATGCGCGCCACCTGACCTCAGAGAGACGTTCGATAATCACCAAATCACTATTAACATTTCCCCACGCCTCGTCATACCGCGCATAGAGGTGCACCGGCGTGTACCACGAGAACGGGTTCATGTTGTTTTGCAGTTCGAAGGAGTCCGGCAGCCCGTCGCCGTCGCTGTCGTATTCGCCCTGCTGCGCGTCCACCGCGCCGCTCACCGGCGCCACGTTGCCCGAGTCGAACACGAACGCGCCGCCCAGCTTCTCCGTCGGGAAGCCGTACGACATGTCGGGATAGAAGTATTCGTGCTTCAGCGAGTTCTCCACCCCGCTCTGCGCCGGATACGAGTTCATGTGGAGGCTGCTCAGCGCGCGGTGCCGCTGGTCGGCCGCCGCGTTCCCGCCGTCGTCGAACGGGTAGTACGCCATCAGGCCGCCCACCAGGTCCTGCTTGTCCAGCTTGACCGTCTGGTAGCCCGTCTGCAACTTGCCCATGTTCGCGTTGATTTCCGCACTGGAGCGCTCCACGCCCCAGACGCGCACTTCGTCGATCCACAGCCGGTCCGGGAAGTCCTCGCCCTGGCCGACCGTCAGCAACGCGCCCATTCCGAACATATAGTACTGCAGGTACGCCGAATACGATTCCTCCTGCACGCTCCGCGTCTGCTCAAGCAGGCCGTCGATGTAGAGCGAGAGGCCGTTCTTGTCAGGGTCGAACGTCCCGGCCAGGTGCACCCAGCGCCCGCGCGGCAGCGGCCGCGTCGCGCTCACCTGGTACCACTTGCCGCCCAGCGTGTGGAAGCCGATGTACGGCACCGTGTCCACCACGGCTCCGCCGATTTCAACCGGCTTCACGCCCAAATCGTACGCATACTTGTCGCCGCCGGCCAGGCCGCCGCGCACGAACGTTCCTTCCGCCGGATCGGTCCCGGCGAGGAACACCCACGCCTCGATCGTGAACTGCCGCGAGAAGATGAACAGGTCCGTCGCGTACGCCGCCTGCATCCCGTTCGTGTTGATGATGCGCGCCGAGCGAGACACCAGCGGGTTCAGCCCCGACACCGGCGAGCTGAAGTTCTTGCCCTTCGCCACGTCCATCTGGATTTCCATCGAGTCCGGCAACCCGTCGTTGTCCGTGTCGCGGCCGGGCATCGGCATCATCAGCGGAATGTTGTCGTAGAGCGGATAGCCCTGCTCATCGCCCGTCAGGATTCCGTTCGGGTCGGCCAGCACCAGGTCGCCGTTGTCTTCCAGGCCGACGTACACGCCGTCAATCGCGGCACCCGCGAACCACACGGCATCCACGCCGGGGGTGTAGCGACCGTCCTTCTCATCGGGGTTTTCATAGTAGAAGATGTTGCCAATCGCCGTCGCGAACGGCTGGAACGCGCCTTCGCCGCCCGACGACTGGAAGTACGGCCCGTACCCGCCAATCGCCGCCAGCTTTGCGTTGTCGTTCATCGCGACCGGGGCCGGAACGCCCGGAACCGGAATCAGGTTCGCGACTTCCTGCTTCACCAGCCCGGTCACGTTCGTCGTCTCCACTTCACCGGATTCGTTGGTCACCGTCGCTTCGTAGGTGCCCTTCGTGTAAAGGGTTTGGGTCGCCTCGGACCAAGTCATCGTCTCCTTGTCGTATTTCAGCCGCGGGGTGCCCTGGAAGAGGCCAGGGAAGTTTGTGCCGGAATAGACGGAAGGGAGGTCGAGGATGTTGCCTTCCGCATCAACCCCTCCCAGCGAGAACTTACTGGGGGCCTGCCACGGTTCGCGGGCGATGAACCAGAACACGCCGTCTTCCCTCGTGAGGAAGTCCTCGAACTCCGACTTGCCGGAATAGTTCAAACCGCGGGTGATCCACGGGCTCGTCTCGTCACCCGTGCCGATTACGCGGCTGATGCGGTGGCCGTCCTGCCCCCAGTATTCTTCGTAATTCACCAGACCGTCCTGGTCCGGGTCGCCCATCAGACCGCTGGGGCCTTCCGCCGAAAGCGGATTCAGGCCATGCTCGACTTCCCAGCCGTCCGGCAGGTCGTCGCCGTCGCTGTCCGCCGCACCGGGCCACGGCGACACCGGGGCCGTCCAGTAGGCCGACGGCGCATCCCAGAAGACGTTGCCCTGCACGCCCTTCAATTCGCCCTGGTCGTCGTAGTAGCGCGCGGAATCGCCGGGCTTGCTGTACTGCGCGTCGTGCAGGTAGCCGTGAACCCCTTCAAGGACCTTCGTGCCGGAAAAACGCCAGCCGACGCGGGGATTGTACCAAGCGCCGAAGTCCGAAGTCACATAGGGGCGCACCTGGGTCACGGGCGCCAAAGCGTTGTCGATGTACTTCGCCCCCGCCCAGCCGACACTGGCCCCCGACAGCAACGGGTGCAGGCACATTTCGCGGAGGGTCACCAGGCCGTCGCGGTCCGGGTCTTCGCTCCAGTGCTTCCCGGAACCGCTTTCTTCTGCTTTTTTCGCATCAAGACCGTTGGAGGAGTTCTCGAAGGAGTCCACCAGCCAGTCGCCGTCGCTGTCGCAGTTCACCGGACTCGTCCAGCTCGCGGCGTCCAAGATCGACCGCGGAAAATCTTCCGTCCCGGCCGTGCGGCGGGGAGGGGGCAGGTACTTTTCCGCCATGGCCTTGATGGGGCCGCTGTCCGCGTCCAGCTCGCCCTTGTTGCTGATGCCGTCGCCGTCGATGTCGAAGTCCGGGTGCCAGACGGTCATTTTCGGCCCGATTTCCACCATCTCACCGGCTTCTTCGTCCCAGGCCGTTTCCATCTGGGGCGTCATGGAGTCCACAATCTTTACGGTGAGGGTCACGGTGTGGGGTTCATCCTCCATACCGGAAGGGGTGACCACCTTGTAGTTGTAGGTGTAGCTGACCGTCTCTTCTTTGGTGGTGTAGTCGTCCTCGGTGTAAACACAGCCGTCCCGGCACGGATCCAAGCCCGCATACATTTCGACCGCGTCCGGGATTTCGTCCCCGTCCGTGTCCTTCAATCCGGGGGAGGTGTGGGTGCCGCCGACGGCCTCGACTTCAAGACCGTCGCTGATGCCGTCGCCGTCCGTGTCGTAGAACTGGGGGTCGGAACCGGGGCCGAGATAAAGCGCAGTGGGATCGAACCTGTAGGAATACACGCCCGATACGCCGTTCACCGTCGCCGTGCAACCATCGAACTCCTCGCGGTTGGTCAGGCCGTCGCCGTCCGGGTCCTCGGAGGGTTCCCAACCCTCGTCGTACTCGTAGGTCCAGGCGACGGGCACCGAGGTGCGGTCCACCGTCACTTGCAAGTGGCCGGAGACCATGGCGTACTGGTCGTAGTTCGAGTACACTTGCACGGCACCGGGGTACATTTGCGCGGTGGCCGGAGCGGCCAACAGGCCCGTGAAGGCCAAGGCGAGCCCCAAGACGATCCAATTTGTCGATTGCATGACGGCGGATTTTTTCATGGCGACCTCTTTTGTTTCATTGGACACGGGTTACGGTTCCAAAGGGGGTTGTTCGGCGGGGGCGGCGCGGAAGGTGTCGCGTCCCAATTTGCGGGCGAGTTCGCGGCGGAAGCGGAGCTCGTCCGCCATGTTGCCGCGGACGGATTCGAGGGCTTCGCGGCGCTCGCGGATTTCGGGCTGCTCGTCGGCCCAGGCGGAGAGTTCGTCCTCCAGCGCCTGGATTTTCGCGCGGATTTCCTTGGCCTTGTCGGACTCGGTCATGGCCTTGCGGCGGAACTCGCGCATGTCGCGGTGGATGACGGGGATGGATTCGGCCAACTGTTCGAGGCGGTGGTTCGCCGCGTCCAGCGCGGCCTCGAGCGCGGCGGTGTCGCCGGAGGCCAGCAGCGCGGCCCGTTCTTCGGGCGACGCCGCGGCGGAGAGGGAAGCCAGTTCTTCCTCCCCCATCGGCACCCACTGCTCCTCCGCGGAGGGCGCGGGTCCCGGCGCCTCCTCCTGCGCAAGGGCGCTTGCGGCGCCCACAAAAAGGCACAATGCGGCGCACACCGCCCACCGGGCACAATCCGGCGGCAACCAGCACACGTTCTTTCGAACCATCGTCGTCAGTTTCATTCTTATGGATTGCAATCCCCGGGCGCACACACTCGCCCGTTGACGCTAGTAAACCCCATCCCCCTCCAACTGGCAACCAAAAATTTCCCCCTCCCCCCGCCTTTTTTCACCCCCCTCCCGCCGCCCCTCCCTTGCCCCCCGCTGGGAGCACGGGCTGCCAGCCCGTGCATCCCCCGTCCCCCCGCCCGACGCCCAACCCACCAGCCCCCCCCCTCCCCCCTTTCCCCCGCACGGGCTGGCAGCCCGTGCTCCCAGCGCCGCCCCTCCCCGCCCCCATCCCCACCGCCCCCCTCGCGCCCGCCGAACGCCCCCTCCCGTCCACCCCACTGTTGCAATTACGGGAAAACCACGACATCCCCCCGATTTTTCCCCACTCTCACCGCCATGAACACCACCCCCTCCCCCCCCCTGGGAGCACAGGCTGCCAGCCCGTGCATCCCGTTTCCCTGCACGGGAAAGAAAGGGAGAGGCAAAACCCGGAGATGCGCCCCGTTGGTCGGCG
>JAEEGL011787923.1_pt1 | contig 13951 bp, 12 predicted proteins | sample 9134231 | NCBI WGS metagenome assembly JAEEGL01 (sample SAMN16246548, study PRJNA631951) | gut metagenome | biome: gut microbiome; feature: rumen; material: fiber-attached | host: Bos | place: Iran: Karaj | collected 2018-10
AGACTAATCGGGATTTGTGGAGGTAAACCATTATGACCACAGCAGAATGGATCACAGCTTCATTGGTATTTATAATTGCGGCTATTCTTGCAGTTGTCAGTATCAGGAGCTTCCAAAATAACGGATTCTTATTCAATAATGCATATATTTATGCCTCAAAGGAAGAAAGGGGAAAGATGGATAAGAAGCCTTATTATAGGCAGTCAGCGATTGTCTTCTGTATTTTGTGTGCAGTTTTTCTTGTCATTGGCCTATCTCTTTTGCTTCATAATGACAAATTGTTTCTGCTTGAGATACCCCTGATAGTTGGTGTTATCATTTATGCAATTGTATCGACGGTGCAGATCAACAAGCAGACAAAGAGATAGACAGATTCCAGTTTGTCGATATGTTCCTTCCTGAACACTTTGTTGACGCAGTTGTCGATGTGGTATCCCGACCTGTCCCAGGCGGAAAGGCATCCGCCCGCCGTCGGCAGACGTTCGGCAATCGTCGCGTGAAGGCCGTTTTTCGCCGCGTAAATCCCGGCGGAAAGGCCTGCCGCGCCGCCGCCGACAATCAGGGCTTTTTTCATATCAGACTCCGGCGGACCTCTCCGTCAGTTACCCCTCCGCCTTCCTGCCCTTTGAAATACGCCCCTGGATCCTGTCCGCGAGGAAGAATCCCAGCGTGACCAGGGCCGCGTAAGCCGCGATCACAAGAATGGAGGGCAGAAGGTAGAGATACGGCACCGGGATCAGCTTCTTGAAGAGGCCGAGCACCGGGTTCCCTTCGGGGTCCATCGTATAGAAATAATTCGCGAAGGCGTTGAGACCGGTCACCCGGAAAAGCAGCGAGATCAGGAAGGCGACGAAAGCCACCGCCGCCAGCGTCAGCGCGGTCATGGGGATGTCGCGGAAGCGCGGCTTATAAAAGCCGAATGTCACGATGGACAGCGCCAGGATCACGATCATGAAATGGGTCCCGAAATAGCCGATCATTCTCGGCAGCAGGATCGAATAGCCGTCAAATCCGTTGCCCGGCATGACAAGCGCCAGCGTCGCGCCGAGAGGCCCCACGAAAAAGCAGAAGCTGAGAAGCGGGCGTTTTTTTGTGAGGACCGCGATCGGGATCAGGATCATGTTGACGTTGCAAAGATGGAATGGCAGTTCCCCCCACCAGTTGAAGCCGCCCATATCGGATTGGATCCTGTCATAATCCGCATCGATCGACAGGCAGTATTTATATACGAAAAAGCCGATCAGCGTCAGGATGCATGCCGTAACGATCACGATCTTTTTGACGCGGGCGCTCCTGCCGCGCACCAGAAGACTTGCGATCACAAGAAGGAGAACGAAGGCCGCGAAGGTGACGAGAAAAACCGCGTTGAAGGGCCGCAGGATCAGGATGTCCGCCGTGGAAGTCATGGGGATCAGCTCCTCTTCTTTTCTTTTTTGAAAGCACGTTCCAGAAGGAACGGAAACCGTTCGGCGCGGGAAAGGCGGGCGATCTGCCAGGCGATTTCACTCACGGCAAGACCGGCCGGCACGTCGATCAGGAAATGCTGTTTGATGAAAAGCACACTGAAACAGACCAATATCAGAAACACGCCCTGACCGATCGCATAAGCGCGGGGGATCTTCCGGCAGCCGAGGCTGCCGCGGAAGCACATATAGCTGAACACCACGTGAAGCGACGGGAAGAAATTGACCGGCTCGTCAACGGCGTAGAGAAAGCGCAGCCAGTCATAAAAGAAGCCGGTCCCGGTGACCTCCGGTCTCTCCATCGTCAGCGGCCAGGCGAGGAAAAAGACGCCGGATATCGCAAGAGAGGTCACATAGGCCATGGCGAAGCGGTAGCCGTGATTCTTGTTTTCCGACAGGATCAGGATCACGGTGACCGTCCAGGAAAGATACGAAAGGAAATAGACAACGAGCCATTCCGGCACGAGAGGGATCTGAAGATCGAGCCAGGTGATCGGACAATACTTCGGAAGGTAAGGCAAAAAGACGTGCGATCCGTAGAAAACCGTCATCTGAAAAGAGAATACGAGCGCAAAGGAGATCCAAACATAAGGAGGAAAACGACGGAAAAACTTCGATGGTTCTCGTTTTTCCGGGTTTCCCCCGCCGCGCATTTTCTTTGCCGTCCGCTTTTCTTTCATGTCTTCCGCTCCCGTGACCGTTTTTCGTTATCCCGCGCGAAAAACACAGGAGGTTTTTCGCGCTTTTTTTCATTATAGCCTATCGGGGATGAAATTTCAAGCCTTTACCGGGATCTCCTCCCTCTTGCAAAACGGCGCCGGTTATGGAATAATAGAAATGCAAAAACAGGATCCCGGACGCGCCGTCCGGAGATCCCGGAGAGGTGATTTCGGATGAAGCTCTGCGTGTCGTCGGACATCGTGACGCGGAGAAAGGACGGTTCCCCGCTCCCGTTCCGGGAGGCGCTCGTTTTTCTGAAGGACGCGGGATTTGAAGAGATCGATCACGGGTTTGAAACGCCCGTCCTTCTGCGGGAGGACTGGGAGGAGGATTTCGCCGGAAAAATGCGGGACGCGGAGGCGGAAAGCGTCCGGTTCCGTTACGCGCATCTTCCCTTCGACTATCCGGGGCCGGATTCTCCCTACGGATGGGAGGAATTCCGTCTCGCCTCCGTGCGCGCCGTAAAGCTCGCCGTGCGCGCCGGGGTCGACTGCGCCGCGATCCATCCCCGCACCGCCATGACCCGGGATTACGACGCCGGGCGGGAAAGAGCCGCGGCGCTGGATTTTCTCGCCTTCTACCGCGACGAGGCGGCAAAGGCCGGGCTGACCCTCGCCCTGGAAAACATGCGCGGACCCGGACGGAGCGCGCCGAAGGAGATCCGGCGCTTCGGCACCGAAACGGCCGACCTGATCTTTCTCTCGGACGAGCTCGGGATCGGCGTCTGCTGGGACACGGGGCACGCGAACATCTCCGGACAGGATCAGGAGAAATCCCTCCTCCTGATCGGGAAAAGGCTGCGTATGGTGCATATCAACGATAATTTCGCCGAGGGCGACGTGCATATCGCCCCCTTCCTGGGCAATACCGACTGGGCCGGGGTCGCGCGCGGGCTGAAGGGCGCGGGATACCGGGGCAGTCTGAATCTGGAGGTCGGATGCGGCCGCCGTCCGGAACCGCTCCGGGCCGACTACGCGCGGTATATGGCCTCCTCCGCGAGACTCCTCGCCTCCATGATCGAGGAAGCCTGAAATCCCGCCGGGTACCGGTACGCCCCGCGCCGACGGCGCGGGGCGTTTTTCATCGTCCGGTCAGATGAACCGGTCGCGCCGCGAGGCGATTCCGACCGTAAGGTAAGAAACGGCGAACAGCAGGAGTATGAAACCGACGAAGATCCAGTCTCCGCCCTCCGCGCTCGCAACGTAATCGTAAGCGCCGTGGAGAAGGATCGGGACCAGAAGCGAAAGGATCCGGCAGGCCTTCGCCTCCCCCGCCCTTCCTCCGTTTTCGCTCCTGCGGGCGAGCCCGTAGAAGACGCCCATGAAAACGCCGAAGCAGGCGTGCCCCGGGATGGCGGTCAGCGCCCGGAGGATCGCCGTCTGAAAGCCGTAGGCCATCACGTAGCTGACGTTTTCCCAGAGCGCGAAGCCCAGAGACACGAACACCGCGTATACGACCCCGTCGAACTGGCAGTCGAACTCCGGCGAGCGCCAGGAGCTCCGCTTCAGGAGGAAATACTTCGCTCCCTCCTCCGAAAGCGCCACGACGACGAAATAGAGGATCACGTTGTAAGCCGCGCTTTCCTCCCGTACGAGAAGGTCGAGGAGCGCGCTGCCGGCGCGTTCGAGGACCAGGGCGATCAGGGCCGCGAAGATCCCCGCCTTCGTAAGCCGCCAGAGCATCCCGGGCGACTCCTTTTCCAGCCGGTCGGACCGGTAGACCTTGAACATCAGGAAGGCCGCGGGGATCACCGCGGCGATCACCAGAAGGATCTTATACGTCCCGATCGAGGGAATGGAAAAATAAAACATAAAAAGCCTCTTTGTAAAGAATCAGCCTGCAAGCAGGGAAAGGATCGTCTCCCGGACGCCTTTCAGCGCGGCGAGCTGTCCGTCGGAGATCGCCATGTTCGACGCGACGCGCTCCTGCCGTTTCCCGAAAGCCAGCATCAGCGTATAGTACACGTCTTCCTCCCGGCGCGGGAACTCCTGAATGCCGTCCATCCCGTTTTCCCGATAGATTTTCCCGATCTCCGAAAGGATCGCGCCGTCGGTTTCTCCGTCGTTCGTCGAAGAGCCGTCCCCGTCCTTTTCATAGATCCCGTACGCCACGGTCCCTTCGGGCGTCCGGTAGACGTCGGCGGAAAAATGGTATACGTCCCGCTCGTAGACCTCGTAATGGACCGAGATCAGTTCGTCGGTGTCGTAAAAGGCTTCGGCGCCGCTCGCGCGGGAGAAAAGCGACGCGAGCTTCTCCACGGTCTCCCGGTCGAAATGCGTGGCCGCGTTGTCCGAGACCGAAAGGCGCGCGCCGTCTTCATAGCGCGCCGCCACCGAGAAACCCAGATCCTCCGGGATCCCCTCGGTCTTTTCCCACGTGCCGTTCTGGGCGAAAATGCCGCTTTCGGCAAGGATCCGCCGGCATTCTTTCAGGATCTCCCCACCGTCTTCAAAGCGGAAGACCGGAGCGACGAAGCTCCCGTTCAGTTCCCGGAAGCGGTAGGAGCCCGCGGCTCCCTCCGCCGTCTTTTCCGCGTGCAGTTCAAAGTTTCCCCATCCGAGCTCTTCGGATACGTCGTTTGCGAAGCTGCAGTCGAAAAAGACGAGTTCGCTTTCGGGGGCCGTCTTCGGCAGACTGTCGTCGGAGCGGACGACGGTCTTTCCGTCTTCCGGTCCGTCTTCCGGTCCGTCCGCCGGTCCGTCCTTCGTCGTTCCGCCGTCTCTGCATCCCGCGAGGCCGAAAAACGACGCGGCCAGAAGAAAAAGCGCAAGAGTTCTGACTGTTTCTTTCATTTTTCCCCGCCTTTCCGTCGATATGCCGCGATCCGGCGCGCCCCGCATTCAGAGCGTCAGGCCGCGGATGTGCTTCCCGTCCCCCGCAAGCTCCAGGACCGGGAGACCGAGGCTTCCGATCCGGCGGTCCAGCCGGATCACGTTGAGACCGGTGAAAGGAATATGGAAAAGCGCGCAGGTATAAGGGAAGGTCAGGTTCAGGATACGGCCCATCGCCGCGGCGGAGGAGCCCCCGTGGCTGACAAGCGCGACGGTGTATTCCTCCTCGTCCCCGCGGCGGCAGCGGTAATAAACGCCCTCTCTCTCATAGCCGAGGGAGGAAAGCCACCCGTCGATCCCCTCGTCCACCTTGGCGACCACGTCCACGACGGTATTGTTTTTGTAGTAGGGATGTTCCCGCCAGGCGGGATCGGTCAGGTCGTAGCCGGATTTCGCCAGCTCGTTGGCGATGGCCCACGGGTGTCCCCAGGCAAAGATCGGCGTTCCGTCCCGGCTGCCCCAGCTGACCTCCCGCATGAAGTCCAGCTCCCTGACCGGAAGGCCCAGGGCTTCCGAGGCGTAGGCCGCGGTCTCCAGCGCTCTGCCGCAGGTGGAGGAATAGAGTTCCGAGATCCCCTCCTCCTTCAGCCGCTCGGCCGCCGCCTTCGCCTGTTCCCTCCCGATGGGAGTCAGGCAGTCGTTTTTGTAATCCGGATCTCCGTGACGCACGAATACGATCCTCATGGTTCTCCTCCTTTATCTTGAGGCGGTGAAATGGAGGGTCTTTGAATAGCCGTCCTCGTTCGGCATGCCAAAAAGGTTGATCCCCGCGTTCATCAGAAGCGCGCCGGAGTATTCCTCCCCGTTCTCTTCAAAGACGTAGGTCTTATCGGGATCGAGTCCCTTGAGCCTCAGGAAGAAATTGCGTCCTTCGGTCCTGAACTTGACGAGGACCGTGGTCAGCGCCTCGGTCTTGTCCTCGCTCACGAATTCCCAGGCGCACTTGTAGGGATCGTCCCAGGGACAGATCAGGCGGTAGAGATCGCCGCGGTGGATTAGATCGTAGTATTTGTGATAATCGGCGATCTGCTCCCGGATCGCGGCGCGGTCCTCTTCGCGGATCTTTTCCGGATCCAGCTCGTACCCGAAGCTTCCCCACATGGCCACGTTGCGTTTGGTCTCGTAGGAGGAGCGCCGGGAGGCGGAAACGTGAGCGCCCTGCACCGAGGCGGGATAGCAGAGGGAGGATCCGAACTGGATATCCACGCGGGAAAGGGCGTCGGTGTTGTCCGAGCACCAGATCTGCGGCGAGAAGGCGAGCATGCCCGGGTCGTACCGGCCGCCGCCGCCCGAGCAGTTCTCCACCAGAAGGCCGGGGAAGGCGTCGACGATCCGCCCCATCAGCTCGTAGGTGCCGAGGATATAGCGGTGATAGAATTCTTTCTGCTTTTCCGGAGGCAGGAGCGCCGAGCCCGGTTCGGTGACGTTGCGGTTGAAATCCCATTTGAGATAAGAGACGTCGTTGTTCCCGAGGATATCCTTCATCCGTTCGAAGATATAGTCGCGCACGTCCTTCCGGGTCATGTCCAGTACGTACTGCTGCCTTCCCTCCGAGCGTTTCCGGTCCGGCACGCCGATGGCCCAGTCGGGATGCGCCAGGAAGAGGTCCGAATCGGGAGAGATCATCTCGGGCTCGAACCAGATGCCGAATTTCAGGCCGAGAGCGGTCACACGGTCGATAAAGGCGCCGAGACCGTGACGGAATTTCTTTTCGTCCACGAACCAGTCGCCCAGCGACGAGGTGTCGTCGTCCCGTCTTCCGAACCAGCCGTCGTCCATCACGAACATTTCGATCCCGGTCTCCGCCGCCCATTTTGCGATGGCATAGAGCTTTTCGTCGTCGAAACGCATGCCGGTGCCTTCCCAGTTGTTGACCAGGAGCGGGCGTTTCTTCGTTTTCCAGGCGCCGCGGATCAGATTGTGATTGTAAAGCCGGTGGAAGGCGCGGCTCATGCCGCCGAGGCCTTCGGCCGAGAAGACCATCACCGCCTCCGGCGCGGTAAACTCTTCGCCCGGAGCGAGCCGCCAGCCGAAATCGTCCGGATTGATCCCGAGGATCACGCGGGCGGATTCGTTGTAATCCACTTCTATTTCGCCGAGGAAGTTCGCCGAGTAGACCAGGTTGAAGCCGTAGGCCTCGCCGTGATCCTCGCCGCCCCCGCGGGAGATCAGGGCCAGGAAGGGATTCTGCTGATGCGAGGAGGAGCCGCGGCGGCTGGCGATCCCCTGAAGCCCGTGCGAAAGCGGACGGCGGGTGAAATTCCTCTCCTGATTGTGCCGTCCGTAAAGGGTCACCAGATCGAAATCGGCGGAGTTCATATCGAGACAGAGGCTCATCGCCCGTTCGATCTCCATCGTTTTTCCCGAACCGTTTTTCAGCGTGAGCGAGCGGGTGATCGCCGGGTATTTCTCATATGCGGTATAGCGCAGAACGCATTCCGCATGCGTCGTATCGTCCCGGGTCAGGATCTCCAGCGTCCGGCAGTCGCCCGGGGTCTCCTCATAGAGCGAGGGAAGGCCGGGGAGCGCCGGTTTTCCGTCGAAGATCCGGTGAGAGACGTATCGGAAATCGGTGACGTCGTTGCCGTCGGCGTTCCGGATCGCGACCGACGCGATCCGCATGTCGGCCGTGCCGCTGCCGCCGATCTCAAAGGGGCAGGTGTCGGGCGAGAAGGAAGGATCCTTCCGTTCGGGATCGGAGGCGGAAAAAGACGCGTATTCACGGCGTCTGGCAAAATCCGTGAGATTGTCGTCCGGGATATAAGCGCCGTAATACAGATGCGCGAGATACCGGTCCTCGTGGATCCCGATCAGGTAACTGGATCCCGCCGCATCAAGCTTGAAGATCTTTCGCCGCTCGTCAAAGGCAATGGGCATGTCGTTTCTCCCTTCCCGTTCCCGGTTCCCCGGTTTTTTCGGCCGTTCTTTCCGGCTTCATTATAGCAAAGCGCCGGAGAGATTGCAAGACGTGCCGCGCCTTCCTTATCCTCCTCCCCTTGCAATCCGGAGTACGGGACGGTATAATGAAAGAAAAAGCCCCGGCCGGAGGAATCCCGTTTCTCCGCGGCCGGGAAAGGAGGACGAATATGACGCGTCAAATCTCCGTCTCCCCCGGGGAAAAGGAGCTTTTTGAAAAGGCGAAGCGCGCGGCCCTCGCCACCCAGCGGCACGACTGGGAGCACGGCGCCGTCGCCCAGGCTCTGCTGGAAGCGGGGGAACGGGAGCTCGCGATCCTTTTCGCCCGCGAGGCGGCGAACCGGCAGGCGGAGGACGGCCGCGCCTCGCACCTCGGGGACGAGATCTCGGAAACCGATCCCTGCGCGATCGGCGAGGCCCTTCTCTTTGCCGCGGAGGAAACCCGCGATCCGGTCTTCGCCCGGGCGGCGGAGAAGCTTCTCCGCTGGGCTTTGAAGGATGCGCCGCGGAGCGCGGAGGGCACGGTGTATCATCTTTGCGGGACGAGGGAGTTCTGGGTGGATTCGCTTTACATGCTGCCGCCCTTTCTGGCCCGCGCCGGCTTTCCGGAGGAGGCGATGCGCCAGATCGACGGATACTGGAACGCCCTCTTTCTCCCGGAAAAGGGCCTTTTGGCCCACCGGTACGACGAAGGGACCGGCCGGTTCGTCCGCGCCGACGTCTGGGGCGTCGGGAACGGATGGGCGATGGCGGGCATGGCGCGGGTGCGCGCTCTCCTGCCCGACCGGATGGCGGGAGAAAAGGAGAGGCTTGCCGAAAGGATCCGGATCCTTCTGGAAAACGCCGCGCCGTACCAGAACCCGGACGGAAGCTTTCCCAACGTCCTGGACGATCCCCGAAGCTTCCCCGAGCTCAATTTCGGACAGACGGCGGCCTACACGGTCTACCGCGGCATGCGGGAGGGATGGCTCGGCGACCGGTATTTCGAGACGGCGGAGAAGGCTTTCCGCGCGTCGTGCGCCGGCGTGGATCCTTACGGGTTCGTGCGGGACGTGTGCGGCGTTCCGGATTTCGACCGTCCCGGCGCCGCGCCCGAGGGGCAGGCGTTTTTCCTTCTGATGTGCGCCGCCCGCCGCGCCCTTGCGGGAGAGAAAATCTGAAGGGATCCGTCCTTGCGAAAAGCGCTCCGTTCCCGGCGGGAACGGAGCGCTTCAGTCAAAACGGCAGCTCTTCCGCAAAAGAGCGGTCAGAAGGTCAGACGGTAGACGTAATCGTCCATATAAAAGCCCGCGCCGATGTCGTTTTTTTCGCTTCTCACCCGGCGGAAGCCGAGTTTTTCGTAGATCGCCACGGTGGGGTTATACTTGTTGACGTTCAGTTCCACGGCCGAAAGGCCCTCCTTCCGGGCCTCCTCCCGGAGAAAATCCAGCATGGGGCGGGCGTACCCTTTGCCCCGTTCTTCCTTTTTCAGATACCACTTGCTCAAATAGAGCGCGTCCTCCCGCGGATAGAAGGCCAGAAAGCCGAGCTCTCTTCCCCCTTCCCGCGGAACGTAATAGCGATACCCGCCGGCAAGCTGCTCCCGGATCGCCCTTTCGGACTGGAACATCTCGATCATGTAATCGTTCTGCGCCCTGCCGAGCAGTGGATCGTAGTATTCCCGGATGATCGACGACGCGAGCAGGGAAAGATGCGCGATCTTTTCCGGCTCGTCTCCCGTGATCCTTGTAAATTCCAGCTTGCCGTCCTCCCTCTTTCCTTCTTCGGGCGCTTCGGGGACAAGCTTCTTTCCGGCCATCAGGTAATAGGACGAGATCCGGTATCCCGCGCGGCCGTAAAGCTTGTCGAGCCCCGAATAGGTATAGCCCAGAAACGCGCTCCGCATCCCCTTTTCCCGCAGATAAGCCGTGCCGAGAAGGATCATCCGGGTCGCGATCCCGCGGCCGCGGCTCCTGTGCCGGACCGAGGTGCAGCCGACGCTGCCGAGTCCTTTCCCCTCGGTTTCCAGGCCGATCATCACGCATCCCGCGACCTCCCCCGCCTCCTCGGCCAGAAGGACGCATTGCGTTTTCGATCCGTCGTAAAGACCGGGATCCATATAATACGGGGTAAAATCCTCCTCGATATCGTCGGTGCAGAGCCTGATCCGCGGCAGATCCGAAGGGACGGCAAAGCGGTAGGTCACCCCGTCCCAGGTCTCGCCGGGCTTATGCTCCGGTTCCGGGAATTCGTTCCAGGAAAGGCGCATATCGAAGCAGTTCGCGTCCTTCCACCGGTGGAAGTAACCGCGCTTCAGGAAGAAATCCGCGGCTTCTCCGGAGAGGCTGGGATCCAGCCTTTCCTCCCGCAGCTTTTCCGGGAAGAACTGCCGGTCCGCCGGCACGCCGGGGGTCAGATAGTCCCCGGCTCCCGCGCCGACGGTGATCCGGTCGAAGCCCGCGGCCTTCGCCGCCTCCTCGCACGCGCGAAGGAGCTTTTCTCCGTATCCCCTTTTCCGGTAAGATCCGTCCACCGCAAGGAGCAGGATATTGTTTTCAAAAAGCACCGCGGCCCCGGCCGTCTCTCCTTCCGGCGTCCGGGCGGTGAAGACCCGGTTTCCCGGATCGGAAAGAAGCCTTTCCACCGTCTCCTCCTCCCGCACGGCGGCGGGAAAATTGCGGCGGAAAAGCCCGGTCAGGTATAGAGTCTGGTTCGTCACGGCGGCAAACCTCCTTTTTCAAAGCGGTCGGCTTTATTCTATCACAGATCGCGCGTTTTGAAAAGCGCGGATCCTTCCTCCCCGGGTGTCGACATTTCCGGAAGTTTATGATAGAATACCGGTATGAACCGGTTCCCCGCAGGAACGGGGAACGGAAGGAGCTGACACGATGTACGCCGAAAGACTGCAAAAGCTGCGCGCCGAGATGAAAAAGCGCGGCATCACCTGTTACCTGATCCCCACCGCCGATTTTCACGAATCGGAATACGTGGGCGATTATTTCAAAGCCCGTGAGTATATCACCGGCTTCACCGGCTCCGCCGGGACCGCGGTCGTCACCTCCGACGAAGCCGGGCTCTGGACCGACGGACGCTATTTCCTGCAGGCCGAGGACCAGCTCAAGGGACACGAATTCACCCTGTACCGGATCGGCGAAGAGGGCGTGCCCACCATTCCGGAATTCCTCCGGGATCATCTTTCCGAAGGCGGCGTGCTGGGATTCGACGGCCGGGTGATCAACCTGGAGTATTACGAAAGCCTTGTCTCTCTGGCCGATGCGAAAGGCGCCGGAATCGCCTCCGGCGAGGATCTGACGGATCTGATCTGGGAGGACCGGCCCGCCCTTTCCTGCCGGCCCGTCTTCGCGCTGGAGGAAAAATACACCGGGAAAAGCGCCGCCGAAAAAATCGGGGAGCTGCGCGGGATCATGCGGGAAAATGGCGCAAAGGCGCACCTTCTCACCTCGCTTCCGGACATCGCCTGGCTTCTCAATCTGCGCGGCGACGACGTGGCCCATTCCCCGGTGATCCTCTCCTATCTCGCCCTGAGCGAAAGCGAATGTCTCTGGTTCGTGCAGGAAAAGGCGCTTTCTCCCGCCGTCCGGGACGCGCTTGCGTCCGCGGGCGTCGGCGTCCGGCCTTACGGAAGCTTTTACGACTATATCGCGTCGCTGCCCGCCGGGATCCCGGTCCTTCTCGATCCCGGCACGGTCAATTCCCGGATCGCCTCCTCCCTGCCGAAGGACGCAAAGTTGATCCGCGGGAAGAATCCCACCGCTCTTCTGAAAGCGGTGAAAAACCCGGTCGAGATCGAGAACACCCGCCGCGCGCATCTGAAGGACGCGGTGGCCGTGACGAGGTTCATGATCTGGCTGAAAAACAACGTGGGAAAGATCCCGATGACCGAGATCTCGGCCGCCGACCGTCTGGAGGCGTTCCGGCGGGAGAACGAGGGCTTCCTGGAGCTGAGCTTTTCCACCATCGCGGGCTACGGCCCTCACGGCGCCATCATCCACTACGGCGCGACGCCCGAAAGCAATCTGTCTCTGGCGCCCGAGGGGCTCCTTCTGGTGGATTCCGGCGCCCATTATCTGGAGGGGACCACCGACATCACCCGCACCTTCGCCCTGGGACCGGTGACCGGCCGGATGAGGCGGGATTTCACCCTCGTTCTGATCGGGCACCTGAATCTCGCCTCGGCGCGGTTCCTCCACGGCGCCGGCGGATACAATCTTGACGTTCTGGCAAGGCTCCCCCTGTGGGAGGAGGGCCTCGATTACAAGCACGGCACCGGCCACGGCGTCGGACATATCCTGAGCGTCCACGAAGGACCGAACGCCTTCCGCTGGAAGAGCGTTCCCGGAAAGGCCGAAACCGTGCTGGAGGAGGGGATGATCACCTCCGACGAGCCGGGATACTATCTGGAAAACGAGTACGGCATCCGCATCGAAAGCGAGCTTCTGTGCCGCAAGGCCGAAAAGAACGAATTCGGCCAGTTCATGCGTTTTGAAAACCTGACCTACGTGCCCATCGACCTGGACGCGGTGGAGCCTTCTCTTCTCTCCTTCCGCGACAAAGAACGCCTGAACGCCTACCACGCCATGGTCTATGAAAAGGTCTCCCCCTTCCTCTCGGACGAGGAAAAGGGGTATTTGAAGCATTACACCCGCGCGATCTGATTCCGCGCGGCAAACCGGGCGGTATACGCTCTCACGGAAAGGAGGCGGTTTCGTGCGTCTTTCGATGGCGATCTGCGACGACGATCCCCCGGTCCTCGCGTCGTTCGGCGGGATGGCCCGCCGCTGGGCGACTTCCCGCGGTCATGATCTCCTGCTGGATTCCTATCCCTCCGCCGAAGCCCTCCTTTTCGCCCGGGAAGACCGGAGCGGGTGGGATATTCTGCTTCTGGACATCGAAATGCCCGGAATGGACGGGGTCGGGCTCGCGAAAAAGCTGCGCGAAACCGACCGGACAAGCGAGATCCTGTTCATCACCGGATTCCCCGATTTCATGCAGGAGGGTTACGAGGTCGGCGCGATCCATTATCTCCTCAAGCCGGTGAAGGAGGAAAAGCTCTTCGAGGTACTCGACCGCGCGGCGGACCGTCTTCTGCGCGTCCCGCGTTATCTTTTTCTGTCCTCCGGCCGGGAGAGCGAGCGGGTCCTCTTCGACGATATCCTCTACGCCGAATCGGACGGGCATTACGTCCGGTTCCACACCCGGACGGGAGAAAAACGTCTGCGCGCCACCATTCCGGAGGCGGAAATCCTTCTGGGCGAGGATTTTTTCCGCGTCTCCCGTTCCTATCTTGCCCCGCTCCGCCTCATCAAGGCGGTATCGCACGCCGCCGTCACCCTGGAAGACGGGACCGTCCTTCCCCTGGGCCGCGGTCTGTACGACGGGCTGAACCGCGCCCTGATCGCCTATTTCCGGAGGAGCTGACGGTATGAAAAAGCAGGATAAGATCGCCCTCTATCAGGCGTCCCTGATGGAAAACCACGCGCGCGAGGTGGAGAGCATGTACCGGAAAATGCGCGCCTGGCGGCACGATTACCACAATCACATTCAGACCCTCTCGGCGCTTCTGGACGAGGGCAAAACCGCCGAAGCCAAAAGCTTTCTGCAAAAAATCAATCAGGATCTTCTCTCGGTGGACCGGGTCTATCGCACCGGCAACACCATGGTGGACGCGATCCTGGGAAGCAAGCTTGCCTTGATGGCCGCCGAAGAGATCCCGGCGGACGTCACGGCCGCCGTACCTCCTTCCCTTCCGGTGTCCGACGTGGATCTTTCGATCATCATCGGAAACCTTCGGGACAACGCCATCGAGGCCTGCCGCCTCCTGCCGAAGGAAAAGCGGTTCGTGCGCATCTATATCGTCCCGAAAAAGGGTACCCATCTGTATCTCTGCTTCACAAACGCCTCCGGCGGGAAAAAGAAGAAGACCGGCACGGGCTTTCTCTCTTCCAAGGCCGACGGGGGCGGTCTCGGCCTTTGGAGCGTGGACCGGCTGGTCGAAAAATACGGCGGCTATCTGACCCGCGC
>JAEEGL012564345.1_pt1 | contig 13951 bp, 12 predicted proteins | sample 9134231 | NCBI WGS metagenome assembly JAEEGL01 (sample SAMN16246548, study PRJNA631951) | gut metagenome | biome: gut microbiome; feature: rumen; material: fiber-attached | host: Bos | place: Iran: Karaj | collected 2018-10
AATGCATCACTCAAAGGATATGGTATCCTTAACGTAACACCATCATTTATAGAATATTCATACCCTCCCAAATGTGGATTTGCTTGAAGAATAAGCCATCCATAATCAGGGTTTCCATAATATTTATATGATAAGGTATCAAATCTCATCCTTGTCTTATCAAAAACAAGGTACAAATCTGTTATTTCTTTAGGGATTTCAAGGAAAGGAACAAATCTTACCTCTCCATTCTCCCTGAACTGTGCATATCTATCGTAGTAAGCCATAGTTATTTATTAACCTTTTTAAACGTCTCAGTCCTATAAGCATAATTCTCTTGTGAATTTATGTCAACCTCATGGTTTCCCGCACCACCGATTTCTTTCCAATTATTATCAGACAAATAACTGACTCTATCGGCACGATTATCGTAGAAACGAGTATTGGCATAGTAATTAAACGACATTGCATTCTGTAATCGTCTAATTGGTCCAGCAATATCACCGCCACCAATAAACTTGAAACTTATGTTTATTTGTGCAAGAAGCGGCTGCATGCCAATTCCTTCTGTGTTCATGTCCCACTGTATCCCGTTCGATACGTTATAATCAATACTGATATTATCAATTACAATCATTTGATTATAAAAGTCTCCAATCCTCAATACACAATATGGTGGTCTTCCAAAAGCAAGGTTATTAGCGGTTTTTCCACCAAAATCAGACATTGTTATAGTATTTCCCTGTCTTGTACATTGATGTAAAAAAGTCAATCTTGCGTTGAACCCTTCAGGTGTCATTGAGTGGAAAGCAGGGTCAAAATATTTAATTTTATCCATCAGTTTGCTAAAAACCAATGGGTCTTTCTTTTTCAAAGCCCTAAAGAAATAATACTCTTGGTCATACCTATAAACGTTCTTGTCTCCATCGACAATTGGGTCGCGTCTTGCACCGTATTTCCTTTCTTCAGCGTTCATCAACAAATCGCCAAACGCATTAACATTACCCTTGCTGTCAAATGGTGCTCCGCTTTTCATACCAAGCCCATACTTTTGTGTTGCCCCACGCATATTGCTTGATATTCCAACTAACTGACCTGCATCTTCACGAACAAGTTCATGTCCACCGCCTTCTTTTTCCTGTTCAATCCAAATTTTACCATCTTCACCCTTGTAAACAATTTTTCCGTCCCGTTCAATAGGTGTATATCCTGTGTATTTTACAAATTTAACAGTGTTTTCTTCTTCGGGTTCAGCCTGTTTCAATTTGGCAAGTTCTTTTTCTTCATCAGTCTCAAATGTCAGTGTTATTTTTGCAGAACGCCAAAGTTTTGCCTCTTTACTTGAGTGGTCAAAACCCTTAACTTCAACAGGTTTTACCCACTTAACATCACCAGGAAGTGTTGAATCAATAATCTCATTTTGTATAAGCCATTCCTTGATAGTCCTTCCTCTTGAAGTCGCAAGATTATCGTTTCTGCCGTCATTTGTTACTGTTTTTTCATTCCATCCATGTGAGTTTGAATAGCCAACGAAATCCGCCCTTACCAATTTATAATTGTCAAAGATTTCCTTTACTTTTTCTGCAAGTTCTCCACCATTACGTCCATCTTGACTTCTATTTTTACAGAAATCAACAACTTTTCCATAATTCCTAATTTGTGCAACTACTTGTGCAATATCAACCAAAGAACAATATAAGTTGTTTTCGTCAGCGTCGCTTCTGAAATTCTCTGGCCAGCTGTTTACATCTGAATTAAGATAGAACGATTCCGTATCACAGTAGTTTGTGTTCTTAGGTGTAATCGTAAGATTGCCGTCTAAGTCAGGTATTTTTTGGCCATAAGTATTTCGTTCATCATTATGTCCAGCACTTTTATACAAGCCATCTACTCTATAATACCATCTTTTCTTGTCTGTTTTTGGAATATTAGCATAAGGCTTTGCTGTTCCATAAATGAAATTCTTTTTTTCATCAAGTAATCTCATCATCTCCTGTGGTTCTAACGGCATTCCCTCATTCAAATCACTTACAGGTGCTCCTGTTGTTTCATAACCAGGATTTGTGTAATTACTGAAAAACTCATCATTCAGATTTGCAAATGTGAAATCATGCATCATGCCATCACTACCAACCATTGTTGTCATATCAGTTTCTCCGTTCTTCTGACAGCCCGCACCCGCAATAAGGTATGCTATTGCAAAATCCTTATCTTTGTCATAATAACCCGAATAGTTATTAGGATAAAACGCATAAAATGATACTGTTTTTGTTTCTTTCGGTATAACAGGGTCAGGTTTAGGTGGTGGTGGAACATTTTCCTTGACTGGTCCTGGGTCATCAGCATATTCTGCGAGATATTCGTCAGTCAATGGTGTTGGTCTAACTCTTGACATGATACTTCTTGGGTCATCAGGGTCTAATGAGTCACAACCAGCAAAAAACCTCATAAGGTCAGTATCTTCATAAGGGTCTGTCCCATCATCGTCATACCAACTTGCATAGTCAATAACAGAAGGATGGTCAACAACCATCAAAAATGAGAGTGTTCCTGTTCTCATTGTGTTTACATAAGTAAAAACATCTTCACCCCTACCAATAAACGTATTTGCTGACCAATTAACATTTGTTGTTTCATTAAACGTTATACCATAAGGTGGAAACCACATTATTCTTCCACCAAGAGGGCCACGCTGTTCCCATGATAATGCTTTTTCAAAAGAATATGGGTCATAACCTTTCCAAGCAAGGTTCTCAATAGAAAACATACATTCCTTAGTATGAATATTTGTCTCCCTTGAATTAACATACTTCGGTGTTATCTTAACAATGCCATCACCACCCTTATTCAGGCTCAATACAGATTTATCCCAACCTGCGTCACCATTTTTCCATCCATAGCCCTTATCATTATCACCACTTTCTCTTCCATATTCAAAGCCTTTCCATTTGTGAAACTCAGTTAAAGTGTCTTCTTCTGAAGGTACTTCTTTTCCTATAATTAAATTTGCATGTGAGAATGGTCTAATTGTTTTATAAAATTGATTATATTGATAATGATGTGTCCAAACCCTACAATACGGGTTATTGTAACCATTAAGCATATATTGGTCTTGTGCGCCACTTTGTTCAGCAGAAGCCTTTAATAGGTTTCTACCATGTGATTCACCATAAACAGTTCTTTTACTTCCATTGTAATAGATGTGATTACTATCAGAATCTGCTTGTGTACCAAAGCGTGAAATTATTGTATTTATCTTATGGTCTTCAAATAGCCTTTTTGTTTTATAAAGGATTGAGTTTTGATTTGCTTCCCATCGCCACTTCTTAGTTTGTCGGAAATCGCCATTACCACTTGATAAATCGTCTGGATAAAGGTTGCCATAATCAAACTTATCGGGACTTTCAGTCTTTTGTGCTATTCCAACAGGATTATCATGTTGTGTTGATAAAATACCTTGAGGTTCACCTGCTCTGACATCCTGAACATAATTAAGGTAATTCATACCCTCAGCATAAGATGGTCTAAGAACTTTGCCTGTTATATTATCGGATAGACCGTAATCCATAGCGTCTTTGCCAAGATTGTTTAATGTGATACGTTTCTCGTTAATATTAATCTGCATTAAACGGTTCATGAATATACCCATCTTTGTGTTAAAATCACAAAATTCAAGTATAGATATACCCAACATTGTTTCCATCAAATCAGTTGACGCACTTCTCGCCCTATCAGCAAGATTATCAACACTTGAAAGCAATAACTGATGTAACCCAGTAATTGCACTCCTCTCACTACCTATATAATCGGTATTGTCATACGCCTGTTGAATACCGCTCAATATTTGTGCGGCTTGTCTGTTTGCGGGATTACTTAATATTATATCTGTTGTTTTTGACACCTTAAAACCTAATTAAATGTGTTATTATATAGATAAATAAGGCTAAAACAAAAAATTAACGGACAGATTTGGTGTTAATCCGCCCGTTAAATTATGATTATTTCAATTTCTTACGGCTTGTATCTCTTAGTTGGTTCATTATCTATGCGATAATCAACATGCCATCCATCTGTTATAATTGTAATATCATGACGATAACCTTGTTTCTTATCAATAAAATCACCGATATATCTGTTTCCTACCTCATGCCCAATAGATAAATTGGTGCAATCAATGTTTTCATTTTTAAGAATTTTATCGGTAACTTGTTTTAATGCTCCTAACGTATAAGCATGGTCTGGCCCATACTCTTGAATATAATTATAAAGCAATCCTCGGCCACCTGTAAAAAGTTGCACAACCACAACAAATAACAATACAATAACGGCACCAATAAAAAGAAAACCTAATGTTAGTAAAACTGCATCTCCGTAAGTATTAATCTCCATAAATTTCTCCTTTTTTTACGATTTGTGACGCAAAGATATGATTTTTTTTTGTAACAACCAAATTTTCTTCAAACTTTAACATTTTTTAACGCAAACCGTATCTGTTACCACCATACATTTCACTCTTTCCACCATTTATGGTTGAACTATACTGTAATGCAAGCAACTCTGCCAATGTTCTTACAAAGTATGGGTCTTCACGTATCATATTTAAAATGTCAACTGACTGACTGCCTGATTTAAGGTCTATACTTCCACTAAATTTAACTTCAATAGGTTTGCCATTTCCGTTACCATCAGAGCCGAATTGTTTCAATACGTTTTCAAATCTATCAATTAATGTCTCATTCTGAAGAATACTTTCAACATTGTTAGAACTGTAACTGTCATAATGTTCTACTGAAGCACTCTCACGTCTAACATCACCTGACAACACCATTTTATCATTTTGGCTCTTTATTTCCCTTGTAATGTATTCAAGAACCTTATACTGTTGTGTTTCTGTATTTGCTAACACGTCTAACGGTGACTGCTTTGTTCTATCTCCTATTTGTGTTGTTTGTATACTATTACTATCATAGTATTGGCCATAGTTATTAACATTATTGTCAGATATGTCACCATTTTCTCTATTATATGTAAAATTACTAACACTTGTATTATTTTCAGGATAAGCAATCTTTTCAAGTTTATCAATAACATTTGAAACATTATTGCTTACTTTACTCTGATTGGTGCTTTTTACAATCGAGTCACCAAATGAATAAATCTCATCAACAATCTGACCTATATCAGACAATGTGTTGTTTATTTCATTACTTGTGCTGACATAATCATTACCATACGATGTACTATGATTGGCCTTAGTACCCCTCATGTCATAATAAGGATTATGAAAATATGTAGCAAGGTCTTCTTTTTTAACTATATTATAAACCTCACTAATTTGTTTGAAAACATTATTGAACAAAGTGTCAAACGGGCCACCAGTTTTTGCGAAAACGCCAACGTCATTCGGGTCTGTTTTTGCAAGTGTAACTGAACCATCGTGTATTGGTGTCACATTTGTTGCTTCAATGTTCATAGATTTACTATGATTGTCAATAACACCATCACCACTTACAGACGTAACATTTGAAGAAGTTGAAGTATTAATAGATTTATTCAAAAGATTACTATTATAAGCGACACCATCGTTTATAGACGTAACACTGTTAGCCGCAACTGACATGTTTGTACCACCTGAAGTGAATACGCCATCACGAGTAAAATGACCGAAAGCAGCCTTTTCTAATCCTGCCGATGCCAAATGATTACCCTTAATTCTCTCTGCTTCAGAACTATGTATTAAAGAAGCCTGTCGATGTCCCTTTTCCGCTTCTGCTTTTGCCGCATTTTCATGTGCCTCTATTCGCGCCTGTTTTTCTGCCTCTTCTTTTTCTTTTTCTATTTTATCCTTATTTGGCCTGTCTATTTCAATCCCAAGAGTTTTACATAATTCATCAAGGGCTTTCGCCAAATTTTTTGAGCCTACACCAAGTTCAGCGGCAACCACATCAAGTGCTTTACGCATTGCAGAGCCACCATCACTCAAATCTTTTATCATTTTCTCAGAAGAAGCCTTAATTATCTTGAATTGCTGTTCAAGTATATCATTGGTTGCTTTTATTAACCTATGCTGTACTTCGTTTTGCTCTGTAACAAAATCATTACTCTTAATAACCTCATTTTTGAGCGTTGGTAATTGTTCATTGAAAAATCTAAGGTTTTCAGCAATACGTTGCTCTATATTCTTCTTGAGATTTGGGAACGTTTCATCAGCAACCATCGCTTGACCATGATTAGTAGCACCAGCCATTTGTGCAGTATAATCCATAATCTTTGTAACCTTATCTTCAATCCTTTCTTCAACAGGCATTAATTCATTAATCTGTTCATCAGTAAGATTGTTTATATCACCAATGACATTTCCCCTGTCATCAGTTACTTGCCATGCGCCTGTTTCAGTATTATATTGTGCTTTATTATATATAAGTGCTTTTTCAGCCTCAGTATATTGTCTTCCACCACCAGCTTTTAGATAAGTATCAATCTGATTGTTCTTAACACCCTGATTTACTTGATTTATAGCATCTTGAAAACTTATGCCTGTTGCCTTAGCATATGCTTGCAAACGTAACCTGTCGGGCATGTTTATCTCAGTCTGTCCTGTTTTCTTATTGAATGTACCCATTCCTTCAAGCATCTTGTTATATCTCTTTCCAAGTGCTTCTGGGTCAGCAAAAGCCTCGTACATCATACCAAACGGGTCTGAATAAACTGCCATGTTTCCACCAAGAACCTGAAGTTCGGCAGACTGTTTGATAACATTCTCAATACCGCCTTCGGTTATCTTATCAACAATACTTTCAAGATTTTGCATGTTGAACCTTGTTTTCTGTGCCCAAATTGACATTTTCATCAAAGATTCAACACCACCCTTGAACGTGTATTTTTGTGCTAATTTCAAATTCTGCTGCAAATCCTTTGCAAATTTTCTGTTAGAAACACCCGCTTTGTTTGCCTGAATGAACATTTCATGAATCATTTGGGTACTATTTTCAATTGTTTGGTTAAAATAATCCATGTCACCAAGCAATGCCGCAGCAAGATTGTCATCACCAAGTTCTTTTCCAAGCAAGAATGTTTTTATCATATTATTACGTGACATGGTTATGTTACGAGCACTTTCATCTATATATGTGGACTGTATTTTCGCCATATCATCAGGTGTCTTGTCAAGATATATCGTCTTACCCTGACTATTTGTGAAACTCATGTTTCTTGCAGCATTGAAAATAAACTTTTGATAATTCTCAATGTTTGAGCCTGACATACCCAACATATTTCCCATTGACTTCGCTGCTGCATCAATTTTGAGTGATAAATTCTCTATACTCTGACTGAAATCTAAAACTTGTTTAACCGCATTTGACGCTGCTTCTAACGCTTCTTGTTGAATTTTGTTAATTATATCCAACTGTTTCTGTGCCATCTCTTGCGTTTTTTCAAGTTTCATTATATCAATTTCCTTAGTTGCGGTCATTATCTTAGTGCTTGCTGATGCAATACTTGTAATCAAACCACCAACAGCAGAACCAACAACTGGTATCATTTTTGCTAAACTTGATGCAGCAGAAGCACCCGCATTAATCTCTGATGCAGTTAAATTCCATCTTTCTAACTCACCCTTTTTTGCACGTAGTTCGGCATATTGTTGTTGTTTCAACTCATCCATCCTTTTTTCTAAGGCGTTAGAAATCAATTCAGTGCCAATATCAACTGAACTATTGGCTGCTGCATATGCACCTTCCTGTACACCTTGTGTGATGCTTGCAAATGAAGAACTTAAAGCCCCTTGCATTGCCTTTGCAAAGGTTTTCATGTTTCGTTGGAAAATTCTGCTTGTTGTTTCAATTGCATTGATATAAATGTCTTGTTCCTGAAGCCATGAACTTACCTTCTTTTTTTGTTCTGCAATGTATATTTCAGACGCTACATTTAGAATACCGCTTATGACATTTATAACACCGCTTGCTACATTTCCACCACCTTTTGATGCGAAAAAATTTCCAGCAACACCCCTGTCACCGCCACCGCTACTATCACGCATTATTTCGTCATAATCTCTTCCAGGTCTTAATTTACTTTCATCATAACCAGCTGCACGTGCATTATTTAAGATTTCCCTCTCTTTTTCACCCAAAGCATACGTGTATTCATTCAACTTATATGTTGAATCCGCTAATTTTTTCTGTGCCTTTGCTACTTCTGCTGCTGTTCCGCCATTAGTTCTAAAACTATTAAGTACAGCAGTGGCTTGAGACTCAGCATTTCTTAAACGCTCAGTCTCTATAACAAGGTCATCTAACTGTTTTTGAAAGTCTTCTAACGTCTTTTTAGCCATTATCCTAATCGCTTTTTACTTTATTAGTATATCAGGTGTTATCTGAAGTAAAATCGTGGTTTTTGTATCATTATCATCATATAATGTCATTTTGTTGTCAATCGACGGTTCGTTATCTGTTATATAAAGCCACCATAGTAGTTTTACCTTGAAGTCCAGATTCTCAATAAATTCTCTAATAAAACATTTGTCTTCATGGTTCATAACTGATACAACACTTTCAGTCAATAAAGCGTTTATAACGGATTTTTCATCGGTTTTTACACAATTTTCAAAAATTTCTTTTTTCTTGTAATAACCAAGGATACGAAACATCGCTTTATCACCATTTTCTAAAAAATACATAAAATTTCCATCCCCATCATCAATTAAGTCAAATTCTTTATTTTTTAACTCATTTAATGATACAGTTGCTGTCGCGACTTCATTTTCTTTATCTATTTCAACAGACAGGTCATTACCATATCCTGTTCTTCTAAGCCAAACAACTATAGCATCTAAATCCCCCTTGCAAATATCTTCAAAGACAATACTTTCGTCAACTATTTTTCTCTTAATAAGACTTTTTAATTCTTCATCGTTACTGTGGTACATTTCATTGAATAAAATGTTTTCATCATTTGCCGTAAGATAATATAAAGCAACACTTCCGTTACGCAACGGAGAATCCTTATGATAACACAAACCTTGACTCGGTAAATCTATGTATTCGTAGTTATTATTTTCCATTATGAATCAATCTTTTGCTTCATTATAAATAAATATTGTAAAAAGGAAAATAGTCTGTCTCCATTGAGGGATAACAGACCATCTTCATTATCTTCTTTTCATTTTTAATTGTTCTTTTTCTTTCTCTACTAATCTGTTGTGTATTGAAATGTATGTTTTTCTATCAGCAACCGTCATCTTGAGTATTTCATCCATTGATAGATTCATGTTCTTATGACATAACCATATTTCATTTTTTAGATTTTTTTCAAATTTAGTAGTTAATGAAAACAGAATCGTCGAATCTAAGAAACGTATCAAACGAGCCACCTCCATCTGACTCAGGAATATTAACCTTTATTGTAAAATCAACACCTGGTTTATTATCTGAAATGAATTTCCTATATGCAACAGAATCTTTGGTTCTCATATTTTCAACAAAATTTTTAATAAAATCTCTGTCTTTATTACCATTGACTGAAACTGTATGAGAAATCATTTGTTCAGTAATAACACTTGTATATTGTTCACCTTCAGGCATATGATTTCCAATTATTTCAAGAATTTCCTCAATGTCTTCTGTCATATTTTTCAAATCTTCTTTTGAAATATCACTCAGATAATTCATTGAGTCCCTAATGTCACCAATGCTTTTTAAAATACTAATTCTATTAACATCTGTGACCTGTTCTGTGACTTTATTTCTCAAATCTTCCTCATCTTTCTTTGTAAGGAATTTGAACTCAATCAAATCACCGTTTTCTGTCTTATATTCAAACAGACCCTTCTCATTTCCTTTTAAGTTGAAATCATAGTATTTGAAAGAAGAAAGCGGTACATTAATATTGTACTGTTTCCTTGTATCAGGATGTGTTGCAACGATTGGGAACTCGTCACCATACGCTGTTGCCCTCAACCACATAATGATAGCATCCCTGTCTCCACTGCATAGTTCGTCAACATTTATTGACTTGTCAAGGATTTTTCGTCTCAATATCACATCAAGCAGGTTTCCGTCACGATACATATTAGGTGAAGCGATAAGGTTCTCATCAGAAGCCGTAAGATATGCAACTGGTATTCTGCCTTTTTTATGTGCATAACATTCACCTTTTGATGGTAACGGTATGATGTCATACTGAACATAGGGAGGAATATCAGCAAGGTTGAAGTCTTCAATTTTCACAGCGTTGCTTTCCTTTTTATCTTCTTTCTCTTTCGGTTTTACCTCCACGGGTTCAGGCTTTTCTTCAGGTACTGACAAATCAGGTGATACCTTAATTTTAATTCCCGTCAGTTCTGTTTCATTGTCATTGACTGTTTGTTCTTTTTTCTTTCGTGCTCTTCTCTTTTTTGGTGTTGTTTCCTCAACGACAGAATCATTGGTTTCAATTTCTGGAAGAACCTCGTTGTTTTCCGCCTTACCGATACCAATTGTATCACGAGTGTTATTAATGAAGTTTGATGACTCGTCATCGTTTGATACAACAGCAAGTTCTTTTTGCTTAACTTGTTCGTCAGTCAATCCTCTTGCTTCGAGCCTTTTCTGATATTTCTTCACCTCTTCAATTGAAGCACCATGATACCTTGCACCGTTTACTTCTTCTGGTGGTGCTCCAAAAGTATTTTGTGCATATCTAAGATTCTCATCCTTTGCATTATCAATCTGTCTGATGATATCTTTATCAGCACCGTGTTTTAATGCCGACCTTTTTGCATCCTCTAACATTTGGTTTGATGCCTTGATTGTTGCAAGCATCTTTTTTCTTTTCTCAATAAGTTCGTCTTTATCGCTCATTTGTTATTGTTTTTCCTCATTTTTTATAAAGATTATTTTATTTACCCATAAGGCGAACTTTGTATTCGAATACACATTCACCATTTTACAGTCTTTAAGTATTGCAGCCATTTCGGTCTCCTTTCCGAAACTCAACTTCAGGTCTTTCTTTGATAACGCCTTGAATTTTTCAGTTGTAGAAAGTTTCTTGAGGCTGTCTATTCTAACACACTCTCTCTGCCATGTTTTAAGGTCAATTGAAATATCAGGGTCATTCTTCAAGTCCTTTACATTGAAAACCCTTAGAATAACAATAAAACTTTCATTGTTTTCAAAATGTTCAAGAAGTTCCTCAATTGGCATCGGATTAAAATCTTTGTTGTCTATATAGCATCTTAATTCACCAAACTCAACATCCTGTTGTTTGTACTTTCTTTTTTCCTTTTTAAAATTATTGATTGACATATTGTGTTCGAACGATGTACGCATCATGTAATCAATGATACCTTTGTGACTATTGTAGTCATCCACCATCTTCTTTACATAATCTTTTTCAGGAATAACACCGTCAAACTTAAAACCATTGACGCAATCACCAAAACCTATTGGTATGTGTAATTTACCTATCATAAAATCAACTTTTTATAATTTTAATGTGGTTTTTTCTTTTCTTCAAGAATAAGTTTTCGTTTTTTTGCTTCATTAATTGCTTTTTCAAGTTTTTTATATACCTTTGAAGGTTTGTTCTTTATGTCATTTTCCCAAAACCGCAATAATGGAATACCATGCTTTAATGCCCATTCATTCTTGATGCTATCAACAAACTTATTGTGCTTTTGCATTGGATTCATTTTCCTTTCATCGACCAACTCAGGGTTTGAATGGTAATAATCTCCATCAACTTCAATCAAAATTGATATTGTTACATTTGTCTCTGGTTGTATTATTGATTTTAAACCATCCTTAATTTCATATTGGAATGGATAGTTGTCATAAACCGTAACTGCAAAATCGTAGAATCTCTTTATGTCTCTCGCTTCATATTGATATACGTATTTTAAGTTAAGTTTATCCAAAAAATCTCTTGCAAAATTCACTTCAAGTTTTGACGTGCCGTATTCTTTCTCATGTGTGCGCTTTTTAAATGGATGAGACCTTGGTTTTTGATTTTTAGTATTGCTTTTTCTTCTTTTTCCCTTAATAGGTTGTTTCATATGTCTATAAATTCCGTTTTGTATTAGTAAATATGGTTTTTTAGATTTTTAACAGATATTTATTATAAAAACGTTTTTGAATTATGAATAATAACAAGAGTCGACAATTGATACAAGAAATGAAGCAAATGCTTCAAAGAGAAAAGGGGCTTACTGTAGAAAATTACATTTTTCCTGACGAAACAGCAGAAATTAATAATCCTGGATTTGATGGTGGAAAAGAATATTTTCAAGACGGTGAAGCACCTGCCGCAAATGCAAAACAGTTTATTGACCAAATTAGACTTCTTTCTTTACGTGGACTTGAAGCAGTAATTGACCAACCTGATAGTTCAACATTTGACCTGCTTATGAAAATGTTCACATTAAGCAATAAAGCGGTTGAAACAAAAGACGATGTTGATGCAACACAAAAACCTGCTTCACCTGCACAATAATAGCAAAATTGTTAAAAAGCATGAAAAAGACCATAAAACTAAAAGAAAGTGATTTACATAATATTGTTAAAGAGGCTGTAAAAAGGTTTATAAATGAAAATTACAACTACGGACAACCATATGTTATTTTTGACGGAACATCCTATCAAGCCATAGATGGTTCTGATATTGACATTGATGACCCCGACATTGAAGTCGTTGACGGGCCTTTTATGACAATAGATGATGCTTTTGAAGAAGCAGACAGACTTAATGACGAGGCATATCCAAAAGGCCCCAGAAGATTTTATTAAAAATCCATTAAATACACGGCATAAGCGTTCATTTTTTTGAACGCTTATGTTATTTTATACCTATCACTTATAGAAAGATAAGTGAAAAAATAAATTCTTGGCATATTTATATATAAAATAACGACTAAAAATATTTGTACAAATGAGTGACCTTTTATTGAAAATGCCAGTCGAATACGAACCATTAAGAAAAAATCGTTTCCTACTTCGTTTCCCATCGGACTTAGGAATCAACGAATGGTGGGTATCAACTGCATCACGTCCAACTATAACACAAACCGAAACTGAAATTCCTTTCCTTAACACATCTTCATGGGTTGTAGGTAGGTATATATGGGAACAAATCAACGTGACACTTAGAGACCCAATCGGCCCAAGTGCTTCACAGGCAGTCATGGAGTGGGTACGTCTGCACTCAGAGTCTGTTACAGGCCGTCAAGGTTATGCAGCAGGTTATAAGCGCGACCTTATTCTTGAAATGCTTGACCCAACAGGAACTGCAGTATCACAATGGATTCTCAAATCTTGTATGGTAGTAAGTGCTGCTTTTGGCGAACTTGACTACGGTGATGATGGTCTGTCAGAAATCAACCTGCAATTGAGACCTCAATACTGTATCTTGAGTTTCTAATAATAACAAAAAAATTCCGGAATAAAGATTATGAGAAATAGAACACAGATTTCAGAGGCACAATTGAGAAACATTATCCACAATGTAATCATGGAAGAAGTGCAAGCACAAGAACTTGAAGAAGGATGGCTGCAGGATAAGTGGAATCAAGGAAAAACCGCTGTTAATTCTTTCATGGGCAATTCACCAACGAAAAAGAACGTTACTAAAGGTGATGGTACAACCATGAACCTGAAAAGACGTTTTAATGCAGGTAAACAAAACTGGAAACTTCAAGGACAACAAAATAATATCCAGAATGCTTTACAACAGATTGTAGATATTTGCAAACGTTACAACATTCCAACAAATAAAACTATTGATGAGTTGTCACAATTCGGTGGTGGAATGCAACAACGTATGGCATCTATGTCAAGTCAGATGAAGAACAACGTTCAAAACATTTACCGCAACTAAACGAGTTTTTGAACTATTCTGAATTTAACTATTGACGCTATACTACGACAGAATATAAGGGGGAAGGCAGTTATGCTTTCTCCTTTATTTATATACCCATGTCTCATCCAACAATGCCATA
>JAEEGL013455711.1_pt1 | contig 13951 bp, 8 predicted proteins | sample 9134231 | NCBI WGS metagenome assembly JAEEGL01 (sample SAMN16246548, study PRJNA631951) | gut metagenome | biome: gut microbiome; feature: rumen; material: fiber-attached | host: Bos | place: Iran: Karaj | collected 2018-10
ACAGCGCCAGAAACGCCTTTGTTGTTCCGTAGAGCATCGGTCTTCCGATGGCCGTGCTGCGGCCTTTTTCCTCCACGAGGCCCTTTGCCATCAGGCCTTCCAGGACCCGTTCGCTCTTGATCCCGCGGATCGAATCGATCTCGCCCTTGGGCACCGGCTGCTTGTACGCGACGATCGCCAGCACCTCCAGCGCCGCCTGGCTCAGGCGTTTCTCCTTGACCGGAGTGCAGAGCGCGCGGATGTAGTCGTCGTTTTTCGGATCCGTGCAGAGCTGGAAGGACTTGTCTATCTCGCGGATCATCAGCCCGCTGCCTCTCTCAGAGTAGTCGGACGCCAGCTCGCGCAGGATCGTCAGCATCTCGCTCTGCGGGATGTTGAACAGTTCAGCCGCGGTCTTCGCCTCCAGGGGATCGCCCCAGACGAACAATATGGATTCCAAAGCGGATTTTATGCTCTGTTTTGTCATTTATTTACCTCAGTTAAGTGTGACTTTTATATCGCCGTACCGTTTTTTCTGCTCGGCGTCCATTATCCCGGTCTTGAGCAGCTCCAGCAGGGACATGAAACTGATGACCCTGTTGGATGCGGACCCGTCGCCATCGAGGAGCTCGGAGAACATCATGGTCCTGCGCGTGCCGAAGCGGGAGCGGATCTCGGTCATCTTGTTTTCGAGCGTGATCCTTTCGCGCTCCACCCGTTCGTAAGTGCGCTTGAGCGCGTCCAGCCGCTGTTTTCTCAGCAGGAAAGCTTCAAATGCCTTTGCAAACTGCTCCATCGTGCCCTTCAGGAGCTCGTCGGCCTCCCCGGTCCAGGGTGCCAGGTCTTCCTGCGGTTTCGTGTGGATGTGCGCGGTCTCGTCCTGCTGGTCCTGCAGGAAGGTGGCCAGTTCCCGGTACTTCTTGTACTCCAGGATCCTCGCGACCAGCGTTTTCCGCGGATCTTCCCGCTCGCCGGTCTCGGGGTCGATGGTCTCCGTGGGCAGCAGCATGCGCGACTTGATGTCGATCAGCTCCGCCGCCAGCACCATGAATTCCTGCGCCAGCTCTATGTCGGCCTCCTGCATGCCGTTCACGTACTCCAGGTACTGGGAGGTAATCTCCGAGATCTGAATGTCGTAGACGCTCATGCGCGCGTGCTCGATCAGGTAGATCAGCAGCTCGAAAGGCCCTTCAAATATGTTAAGTTTAACTTTGTAAGCCATATTTTACTCCCCGGACGTCTCAGCGCCGGCGCCGTCCACGAATTCAGTTCCTTCCGTCTCATCCATGAGCTCAGTTCTGGTTTCTGTATCAACCGGTTCGCCCTTCTGGTCCCCAGGTGCCACAATGTCCCGGAATTCTTCGCTGTAGCCGTTCTGACGGCACCAGCTGAAGATGTTGTCCTTGTAATCCAGCACGCGGTAAGCGTACCATGTCTCGTAGCTGCCTCCGCGGACGCGGTTAATGCCCTGGTTGTAGGCTGACAGCGCACGGATCTCGTCGCCGCCGAACTGGTCGATCATGTACTTTATATACATGGAACCGAAGGAGATATTGCCCTCCAGGGTGCTCACATCCTCCACGGTCCAGCCCCATCCGCGCACGGTCGCCGGCATCAGCTGCATTATGCCCACCGCGGCGCTCTGAAGCTCCAGCGTGTAGGCGCTTTCGGTGCGGCAGAGGCCGATCAGCAGCTCCTCGCTCACGTCATTAATGTAAGCGTACTTGCGGAACAGATATTCCATATAATATGCAGTGTCCGTATCCAGACGCTTCTGTATGTGCTTCATGTACTCGGCGCGGCCGGTCATGTAGTCTGCGTTGTTCTTGCTGAAGTAATCCGCCGCCGGAATATCCCCGGAAGCGCTTATGTAGAGGCCGCTCACGGGTTCGTAGTAGCTGGATATGCCGAATTCCGGCACCGCTTCCAGCGCGGAGAGCCTTGCGTAAAGCACCTGCCCTGGCCTGTTGCTGTCGATCGGGATATAATCCTCGTTTTCCGCCTCCGCGTCCGGACACCAGTAAAAATCGGTGCTGTTCAGGTCCAGGAAGACCTCCTCCTGCCTGCGGTCCGCGAACCTTTCAAAGTGATCTGCCAGGAAATTGTTTATGTAGTACTGCGTGCGGGCATCGATGTCGCTCAGATCCAGGGAACCCTTGCTCAGGATCTGGCTGCTCATGACCGCGTCTATGTCAATGAATGGAGATCCCAGGAAGTACCCGTAGCTGTTTGCGGAGTAATCGCGTTCCGCCGGCTTTTCGTAAGGTTTGGAGGCTGACTTTACCACCGTCACGAAATCTCCGCTGAACGCCATCTGGATCCCCAGCATGTCCTGGAAATGCCTGTCAAGCGGCACAAACAATTCTTCCGTTTTGAGCTCCGGCTTCAGCCAGTTCTCGGCAGCCGCCACGACAAAGGCGTTCGCGGGCGTTCCGTCATCAGGTTCGTCGTCCAGGAGGGTGACCTGATCGTCCTCCTTGACCGGACGGCCGAACACCTCCTCCTCGGTGCCGATCTCAAAACCGCGCATGACAGCGTTTTCCAGCTGATAATTGTACACGTGGTACCCGTTTATGTAAATCTCCTTCTCCACGTACTCAAACGCCAGATCCTTGCCCGGGCCCTCCGACAGAAAACTGTAGTGGAGCGCCAGATACACGATAACACCCGCCGCACAGACGAGCGCCGGTATCAGCTTGAGTATAAATCTGAGCAAAAAACGTCCAAATCTTTTCATAAACAATTAAGTATAGCACAAAAGGGCGCTGAATGCCATAGTTTTGGGCGTTAAATATGGAAAGAATGGCAGGCTTGCAAGTGCATATGAGAACAGCTTATTTATCTGCAACCGTAACAAAACCGTAACATTTCCTAAATGTTCCTGTAGCAATCGTATGCTATGATACAGCCATAAGATCAATATCGCGGACAGAACGGACAGAAAAGCGCAGGAATGTTACAAACACGTTACATTTCTCCAGAACGCTTGAAATCCGTTTTCGCCTTCGGTATAATCCCTTTGTCTTTTGTGCATACGGTAGGGGTATGCCCGGAAGGCCCAACTATCAACTAATTTAACCCTACCTTAACCTTTTTCTAGGAGGATTGATTCACATGAAAAAGATTCTTTCATTTGTTCTCGTCCTTGCTATGGTTCTGGGTTCTGTTTCCATGGTATTCGCTACCGACTATCCCGATGTAAAGGATACCGACAGCTGTGCAGAAGCAGTTAACGTACTCAGCGCCGTTGGCGTAATCGAGGGCTACAACGATGGTACTTTCAAGCCTGAAAAGACCATCTCCAGAGCAGAAGCTATCAAGATCGTGGTAGCAGCTCTCGGTCTTCCTGTAACCGAAGGTAACTCCTATCCTACCCAGTTCACCGACGTTCCCGCTACCGCATGGTACTCCGGATACGTACGTTACGGCGTAGCACTTGGAATCACCGAAGGAACCAGCAAGGACCACTTCTCTCCCGATTCTATGGTTACTTATGACCAGATGATCACTTTCATCATGAGAGCTCTTGGTTATTCCGACAAGCTCGTTGGCGGATATCCCACCGGCTACATTATGAGAGCATTCCAGGAAGGCATCATCACTGCTGACACCACCACCGGCACTGCACCTGCACCCCGTGGCGACATCGCAGAGATCCTGTATGCTGCACTGAACAAGAACTTCGTTGTATACGATCCCGAGAAGGACGTATTCAACAATGAGCCTGACAAGTATGCAGTAGCTAAGCCGACCATGTATGCACTGCTTGGCAACTGGGAAGATCCTACTGAATATGTAGTAGGCAGCGATCTTGCTGTAGATGCTTCCAATCTTGTAAATCTGGCTGATTATCTTGGCGCAAAGATTACCGTTGTTAGAACCAGCGATGCTGAAAATAAGATCGTTGGTATCAACAAGGTTCTCTCCGAGTTCGTAACCGGATCCAGCAAGGCCAGCACCGCTGCGGAAGTTAAGTTTGGCGATTATGCTCAGGCTTCTACCGTAACCACAGCTAATTTCGCAGGCTTCAAGAATGGCGTAAAGGATACCACCGTTACTATTCCTACCGGCGCAGCTAAGACCAGCGATGTTTATGCTGTTGTCGTAAAGGATGGCAAGGTAGCTGAGATCGTTTCCAGACAGACTTGGGATGTTGCACAGGGTGCTGATGGCCGTTATGACGGCGAAGAGCTGAAGCTCGATGATGAGGATGTTCTTGGAACACTGCTCGGATGCGCATTCAAGACTCTTGAAGATGATGACAAGGCAATCGATGCTAACTCCTTCGCAATCGAAGGCGTTAAGGCTCTCTCTGACATCAAGAAGGGCGACGTAGTATACGTTTATACCGCTGGCGGCAAGATCACCAAGGTCGAAGTTGGCCAGGATGTAGTTGAGGGCTCCCTCACTGCTATCTCCAGCGACAAGGCTGACTACACCATCGGCGGAACCAAGTATCAGCTGGCTCCCAATGCTGTTAACGATTATGACAGCACAACCGTAAACATGAAGGGCCTGCTTGGCGCTTCCGTAAAGGCTCACCTGGACATCAACGGCAAGATCTATGAAGCTGAAGAAGTTAAGGCTGAGGATACCACTGTTTACGCAGTAATCCTGAATGGTGCTCCTGTTGACAACGCTGGCACCGCAAGAGAGCTCCCCGCATTCTACAAGGTTCTCCTTCTCGCTGACAACACCGAAAAGGACTATGATCTGAAGAACGCTGCTGACTACAGTGCTACTAAGTTTGGTGAACTCGTAGCTCTCGATATCAACGACAAAAACCAGATCACCAAGATTACATCTGCTACATCTGAGGCTGCTGGTACAGCTGAGATCAGCGCAAACGGCGTTCTCGCTGATGGCGCAAACATTCTCGACAGCAATGCTAAGGTTCTCCTCTATGATGGAACCGATGTTAAGGTAAAGAAGAATTACTCCAGCCTTGACTACAGCAAGCTGCTCAAGCAGAAGACAAGCGCAACCTTCGAGTACAGCTATTTCGCAAAGAGCGGCAAGGTTACTGCTATGCTCGTAAAGGGTGTTGCTTCCACCGTTAAGAATCCGACCGCAGTTATTGATGTTAAGAATTCTACTGAAGGCGCAAAGGATACAGCATCCATTGTTGCTTATGTAGATGGCGCTAAGACTGACTACACATCAACTAACACTATGTTAACAACCACCTTTGCTTCTGCTGGCGCTGCCCTGTATGATCTGACCGTTGCTGATGGAAAGATCTCCGCAGCTTCTAAGGTTGCTGCAGATGACACCATTGCTAAGACTGCTCTGACCAGCAGATCCACTTCTGTATCTGCTACCGTTGTAAAGGCAGCTGGCAAGCTGGTTGAGGTTGATGAGGACATCATCGTTTACACCTACACCGCTTCCTCTGGTGCTTGGACTGTAGCTACTGGTTCCGACAGACTGGTTGGTCTGAAGGATGTTGCTATCGACCTCTATGATACCTCCTCTACAAAGGATGGCATCTATGAAGTTGCTATCATCACCAAGTAATTTGGCCATAAGCTAAACTGCAAGGACATAGTAAGTCAAAACTAAAAGGGGCTCCCGGAAGGGGGCTCCTTTTATGATGCTTTTTTGAAGCACATATCTTCTTTATATTGCGGCTCTTGCCTGTTGTGTTACAATACTCTTGAAATGAACCACGCCAGGAGTGCCCTATGAAATACGACAACATCATTTCCGCCAGCTTTATAGACCGCCCTAACCGTTTTGTCGCGCATGTACGCCTGAATGGACAGGTGGAGACTGTGCATGTCAAAAATACCGGCAGATGCAGGGAGCTTCTGCTGCCTGGGGCTGAGGTCTTTCTGACAGAACCCGGGACGCCTGGCCGAAAGACCCGCTACGACCTCGTCGCTGTCCGCAATCCTGTCGGCAAGCTGTTCAATATCGACAGCCAGGCTCCGAACAAGGCCGTCTTGGAATGGCTGAAAACTCAGGGGTTTGAGCGGATCGTACCCGAATACAGATATGGATATTCCCGCATCGATTTTTATATGGAGAAGGGCAGTAGGAAGTATTTGATGGAGGTCAAGGGCTGCACCCTGGAGATTGACGGTATCGGCTATTTCCCAGATGCGCCGACCGAAAGAGGTGTCAAACACCTGCTGGAGTTGGCTAAGGCTGCGAGGGAGGGTTACCAGGCAGCTGCAGCTTTTGTGATCCAGATGGACGGTGTGGTAGAGGTCCGTCCCAACACCGCAACTCACCCGGAATTTACATCTGCGCTTGAGCAAGCTGTGAGTGCGGGGGTAAAAATCATCACTCTCAAATGTCATGTAGAGCCGGACAGTCTGACGGTTCTTCCCGCAGAAAATGCCTGGGAATAATCCGAGCAGAAATGCCAGAATAGAAATAATAACCATGCGCACTCCAACGGAACCCGTACAACAGAATAATGGGATTTCCCGCTCTCTGGCTGTGGACATCTGCAGGCTTGGGTTTATCGTGCTTGTAGCACTGGTGCACTTTGAAAGCCTGTATTTTTCCACCACGGAGAAGATCTTCACCGGCGGTTATCTTGGCGCCGATTTTTTCTTTATAGTAAGCGGTTTTCTGCTTTATCACTCCTGGAAGAGCGGAAAATACAGGAACGCTCTGGATTACACCTTCAAGCGCTATCTTAACTTCCTGCCATATGCCGCAATTATGTGGATCTGCTTCTTCTGCATGGAAATGTACCGGTACACTGCGGTTTTGCACGCTGAAAGCGCGGAAATACAGGCTCTCGTGCACCAGAGACTGCTCTACAGCCTAAAAGACCTGACATTTCTGCAGCTTTTCATCCACGGAAGGACATATAATAACCCGCTTTGGTTCATTTCGGTGCTGCTGGTTGTCGGTCTGACGCTGTATTTTTATCTTGATATACGCAAGAAGAGTCATCCAGTTGTGATTTTGATCGTTTCACTCCTTCTTTTCGCATATCTGAATGCATATAACGGTACTTTGGACATTCATACCGCTTCGATTTCCTTGCTGAATATCCCAGGCGGGATCCTTCGTGGGCTTGCAGGTATGGGCATGGGTCTGTTCTGCGCGGAGCTGCTGGATGAGTGGCTGCAGGCAAATGATGGCCAAATACTTCCTGTTTTCAAGGGTTCACGCTTTATCTGGGCGGTTCTTAACTGGCTGATACTCATGCCAATGCTCGCCTGCATCTTTTTCAAGCCGCATTCAAGCTTTGATTCTGTGTTTATCGTATGCGCAGCCGCGTTCGTGACGCTGGCGTTTACACGAAGTACCAGCGCATTACAGAACCCCAAAAGCTCCTTGAACAGACAAGGTTCCGCCGAAAGTCAACCTCCTAACAACCGGGTTTGGATCACCAGCCTGAGTTCCGTACTTAGTCGCTTATCTTTCTCCATCTATATGTGCCACAGTTTTGTGGCTGGTCTCTGGAATTATGTCCGTAAACCGTTGGGTGTTCCCCTCGGCGAAAAGGCGCTGGCAATACGTGTTTATATGCTCATGACGCTTCTGGCGGCCATTCTGCTCGAATTCATAGTCTGGATGATAAAACTACCCATCACCCGCAGAAAAACGCTTTAAAACGGCTGTCAGAGGCCTTAGAAGCGATTCTGGCAGGGCGCAAGGTACAATAGGGCTTAATTAGAACCCAATCGCCAGATTGGTTAATATCGGCCGATTTGAATTGACCTTAAAGCGGTTTTGGATATATAATAAAGGGCTAGGAGATCATGTATGGAAAATAATATCAATAAAACATTAAAAGAGTCTGAGAAGGCTCCAATTATAATAGAAAAGCCTGAATTTGCGGATCAGAAAAAAACTGATGAAAGTACGTCCAGCCAAAAGAAAAGCTGGTTTGCAAAGAAGGCAGAAAAGGATGGCACTGAGAGCGGTGGTGCATCGCCGAAAGCTGTCGCTAAAGCAAAGGAACCACAAGCTGAATACACCGAACCTGCTGGCTGGGGCTATTTTAAGATGCTGCCGGTGATTGCGTTCTTCTGTTCTATTCTGATGATCCGGCTGCACGTGTACTATATGCCGCTAAATCAGTATTACTGGACGAGTGCTTTGGATATTACTCCTCTTACTGATGCATACTCCTACTTTAAGATGGTTGTGATCGTGGGGTCTGCGGCTGCGGCGCTGCTGATAATGGTCATCGACAGGCTGGCGTTCAAGCACAGGATAAAATGGAATGCAGCCTATCTTTTCATCGCCATCTATTCAGCGATGGTGGTGGTGTCCTGTGTTATGTCTGAACACAAGTATTTCGCCATTTACGGCGGGATCGAGCGGTTTGAGGGGACAATCACGATCCTGAGCTACATGGTGATGCTCGTCTACATGATCCATAACATCCGCAAACCAGGGCAGGTAAAGCTCCTGCTGGTGTTTATCTGCATTACACTGATCCTGCTTGGTTATATCGGGTACAAGCAGAGCAAGGGCGAAGATATCTTCATGACCGACTGGGGTCAAAAGCTGATAACGCCCAAGATGGATCTGGCGGATGGCCGGAACACCTGGGAAGCCATAGATGATCTGTGGAAAGAGGGGAAGACAAGCTATAGTTATAAGAGCGGTGGCTACAATGTGGTCTACGAGACCCTGTACAATCCCAACTACGTGCCGATGTACATTTGCGGAATACTTCCTCTGATTTCAATGCTTTTTGCGTATCTCTGGAAGAAAACGGAGACAGAGGGCAGTGTGCTGCGGCTTATTGGGATGATCCTGTATGGATGTATTATTGCAATAACTTCATACAATATGTTTTGTGCGCACGCGGCAAATGCTTTCGCAGGAGTAGCTGCTACAATTTTTATATCAATTTTGTTCTTCCACATCCGTCTTGCAAAAATAGTTCAGCCTGTAATAGCGGTTCTCCTGATTTTCGGTATTATGGGAGCAAACACTTCTGCGGTATGGTCAAAGGAAGTGGTTCAGGTACGGGATAATTTACAGGTGCTTGTACCGACAGAGGAAGAGCCGCAGGAAGACAACACAGGGACATCTGGCGGACGAGGGACTCTGTCGGCAGCGCTCTCTGCTTCCGAGTCGGAGATGGGAAATGTTCAGGGGATATTCATTTTGAATTCTCAGCAGGTATTTGCGGACGGAGAAATAGAGGCTCCGAAATTTGATAGAAAACCACGCAGTTTAACACCGGTAATAGATTATATTCACACATACGAAAATGAGTTGGAAATGAGCATTAATGGAAATCCTCTGTTTGTTAAGGTTTTCAGCGATGGCAAAATAATCTTTTATGATGCAGATGATGAATTTGTAGTTCCAAATCTATATGATGAGAAGAAGAATCTATTTGAATTTTGGGACACAAGGTTCCATGATTATATAAACTTTACATATTTTCTTATTGATGATGGCCGCAGTATTATTATCCGCATGGGTGTCCCTGGAAGGAATTGGGACTTTCGGGTGGATATGGTTTCCGGAGGAGTTTATTTCCAGACGATGGCGGGCAAAGAGACGACGCTTGGTGATATTGAGAGCTGGGGTTTTGAGAATAATATGGATTTTGGCTCAGGCCGTGGCTATATATGGTCCCGCAGTATTCCACTGCTTAAGCATTATCTTGTGACAGGTGCTGGTGCGGATTGTTACTGTGCTGTTTTCCCGCAAAACGACTATGCATTCAAATATTCATACAGGCGCGGCCATTTTTATGAGGTTATTGATAAGCCACATGATATTTATCTCCAGATAGCTATAAACACCGGTCTTATAAGCCTTATAGCCTGGCTTGGCGTAATTGTTGTTTATATGGTCCGGATGCTTAAGAGTAAGGTCCGCTTTACCAGCTTTGAGGACTTTGTTCAGGCTGGCTGCTTCCTTGGAGTAACTGGCTTCCTTGCCTCCGCTGTTTTCAACGACAGTTCTGTTTCCACTATGCCCACGTTTTATACCATGCTTGGATTGGGTCTTGCCCTAACTGGATTCAAGGATAAGCAGATGATAAAGCCGAAGGAAAAGAAGGCGGCAAAACCCAAGGCAGGCAAGGGCAAGCACGCAAAGGGTTCAACCCAGGCAGAGGACACTGCTGCGCAGACTCAGCCTTCAGCTAAACTATAAACCAGATAATAATTTACCTGACAAACAGGAGATAATATATGGCAAAGCAAAACAACAACAGACTGTCCGATGCCGAATGGTATCAGAACAGCCGCATGCACAACATTCTGAACCTGCTTCCGGTGGTGCTGTTCAGTGCAATCTCAATACTGATAGTACGCGCACACTACTATTCGGACGCATATACCCAGTTCTTCTGGACGGAAAAGACTGACAGTTCGGTGCTGACGGACTTTTTCAGCTACAATAAACTGGTCGTCATTGCCATTTCGGCAGGACTTGCGGCGATAATCGTCCTCTTCCGGATTCTGCTTGGCCTTGGAAAGCCCAAAATGCATCAAATGTACCTGTTTATGGGTGGATATCTTGCGCTTGTGCTGCTGTCCTGCCTTTTCTCCGAATACCGCCATTTTGCGTGGATCGGCTTTAAGGAAAGGTTCGAAGGCACGCTGGCGATCCTGTCATATATAGTGATGCTGTTCTACATCATCAACAGTGTAGATACCGAAAGAGCTGCAAAGGGTGTTTTCTGGGCGGTTGCATGCTCCATGCTCATCCTCGGAATACTCGGCCTTTTCCAGGGAATTGGCCTCGATTTCTTCCGGACCAATATCGGTCAGAAGATGATATCCCCGAATGCCAATCTCGTGGGCGGCGGCACCGTGTGGGAAGCCATAGACAAGGCTTCCGCGGAAGGAAATCTCTATTACAACTTCACGTTTGCGCTGGGAGATGTATATCAGACGGTATTTAACCTGAACTACGTTCCCTATTACCTGCAGCTGGTGCTCCCGCTGTTTGCTGTAACGTTTATCTGGTTCTGGACCGACGGCAAGCTTAAGGGTGCAAAGAAATATCTGCTGCCTGGCTTTGTGCTGCTGCTTTATGCGCTGAGCCTGTTCAGCCTCTTCGGGGCTAAATCCGCCAGTGGATACTTTGGCCTGGGTCTGATGGTAATTATCACTCCTGTCATCTTCAGAAAACAGCTGAAAAAGTCCATAAAGCCCATAATTGCGATAGTTCTGACCACAGTGATCATCATGGGGATTCAGCAGCGTACCTGGTGGCCGGAGATCCGCGCTAAGGTATTTGAACGCACACCTGCAGCGGCGCCTGTTGACCCCGGGGTCGAACCAAGTCCGCTCGATACTCTGACTGTGGACAAAGTCCTGACCGGCGACGACTGGTTCATGATGACAATATCCGGCCAGACATTCTATGGAAGGACAGATGGCGGTGAGTTCCACTTCGAGGATGCGGATGGAAAAGGGCTTGCTCTGATCCCGGATACGTCTGCTGGTGAAGGCCATTATGTGTTCGAGGATCCGAACTACGCGAAATACACAAAGGTATATTTCGCAATGCAGAACGATAACTTTTATGCTGTGGTTATGACCAACGATCATAAAAGTGAGAAATCTACGCCTGAAATTGAGTATAAAGACACAGAGACCATGTGGTCATTCAGATTCGGAGATGATAAGGTCTATTTCCAGACACCGGTTGGCAAAGAAACTCCTATAGGAGAAGTCGAGAGCTGGGGGTTTGAGAACCGCTATGGATTCGGTTCCGGCCGAGGCTACATCTGGGCAAGGAGCCTCCCGATGCTTAAACAGAATCTGTTGCTTGGCAAGGGTCCGGATACCTACTGCATATATTTCCCACAACACGACTACGCCGGCAAATATACACTTCAGCACAGCATTCTGAAGGTCACCGACAAGCCCCACGACATGTATCTGGACATCGCCCTCGGCAGCGGTGTCCCGAGCCTCATCATCTGGCTGGGCATGATAGTCTACTATGCGGTCCTCTCCTGGCGCGGATGCCTTAAGCTTCGCGGGAAGAACAGCTTCATAGAATATCTGGGCTGCGCGTGCTTCATCGGCGTCATGTGCTTCCTGCTGGTAGGCATCTTCAACGATACCTCCGTGTCCGTAATGCCCCTGTTCTACACGATCCTGGGCCTTGGCACAGCCTGCAATCTGATACTGGGAACCCCGGAGAAGATCGGTAAGAAATAATAAATTGAAAAAACGCGCTCTTACAACTGCACAGGTGGCGGTCCTTATGGCGGCGCTTACGGCGTTTTCCAAGCTGCTGGCGTTCGTCCGCGAAATTGCAATGGCCAATTATTTCGGCGCAGGGCAGATTTCGGATGCGTATGTGACAGGTCTTTCTATACCGAACAACCTTCTGACAGCTCTCATAAGCGCAGCGGCGACGTCTTTTCTTCCGGTTTTCTCCAAAAAATCCGAGTTGGAAGGTGAAAAAGAGGCAAATCTGTTTACTTCACAGCTCATAAACTTTCTTTTTCTTACGATTACTGCCGTCATAGTGCTTGGAAATGTGTTTTCCAGGCCGCTGGTGCGCTTTTTTGCGCCCGGATACAACGAAGAGACCGCGAAGATCACCATTTTCTTCCTGAGATTCGCGTTCTTTACCCTTTTCTACACCGTCATAAACTACATTTTCAGCGCTTTCCTGAACTACAAAAATGTATTTCTGCCTCAGGTCATCTTCGGGTTTTCCCAGAACGCGCTGCTCATTCTTTTCGTGGTCCTTGCGGCCAAGCTGGACTACCGGCTGCTTATACTTGGACCGCTCGTCGGCGGCGCAGCCATGAGCATCCCGCATATCATCCGCTCGCGCAAAGAGGGCTTCCGCTACACACCGAGTTTTCAGATGGGTTCGGCGGTTAAAGAGGTCGTAAGCCTTGCGCTGCCTATATTTCTCGGCGGTTATGTGACCCAGATAAACATCTCCATAGACCGCATCCTTGCGTCCACGCTGGCTACTGGAAGCGTGTCTTCCATGAACTACGCAAACCAGATCATAAACGCGGTGTCGGCGCTGACCATCACGATCTTCGTGACCATGCTCTATCCCCGCCTCAACAAAGCCTTTGTGCAGCAGGATTTCGCGCACATGAGCGAGCTTTCAGAGGGCGGCATAAGGCTGATAGGCCTGCTCGCGATGCCGTTTTCTCTTGGCATGATCTTCTATGCGAGGCCTGTCATAGCCTTCGTATTTGAACGCGGTGCCTTCGATGCCACCGCTGCCGGACTCACATCCGATGCGCTCCGCTGTTACGCGGTGGGACTGTTCTTCGTATCGGTCAATTCGCTTATCACAAAAATATACTACTCCATGCACGATACCAAGACTGCTGTAAAGTGCTCCGCACTGAGCGTCGGCTGCAATATCGTGCTGAATTTCGTATTGGTCGGACCCATGAAACACGCGGGACTGGCGCTTGCCACAAGCATTGCGCAGATCCTTCACACTGGACTCCTGGTATTCACATTCACCAGGCGTTATCCGCGGATAAAGCTGATCAGTTCCTACAGGAAACTGCTGCAGCTGGCGGTATTTTCTCTGATCTCCGTTGGCGGGTCCTACGCGGTCTATACACTGCTTTCGACGTCTCACAGCCAGCTGATATCCCTTGCCGCAGGCGTCCTCTGCGCTGTGATCGTATATATGGCTCTGCTGCTGGGCTTTAAGGTGCCCGAGCTGAGGCTGCTGAAGGATCTGGTCAAGAGATAGAGATCCTTTTGCAGATCATCGCACAGCCGTAATTGACCCCGTTTTCACCTAATCATCACAAACTGTAATACAAAAATAAAAGACAAACTGCAAAATATAGTATATAATATATTCTCCAATCATATGCGGGAAAGAGCGGGAGCTCCTGCGGGGCAGGAGAATCTTTCCAGGGCATTCAAAAGGGTATTGGAAGCAGGGAAAAAACATGTCTGATACACCAAAAAGAACAAAAAATACAAATACATGGCTTTCGCCGCAGAGGATCCGGGTGCTGCTGTGCTTCCTGGTCGTTTTTGGTATTGCCACATTCGGTCTTACGAGGGTGATG
>JAEEGL014649886.1_pt1 | contig 13951 bp, 16 predicted proteins | sample 9134231 | NCBI WGS metagenome assembly JAEEGL01 (sample SAMN16246548, study PRJNA631951) | gut metagenome | biome: gut microbiome; feature: rumen; material: fiber-attached | host: Bos | place: Iran: Karaj | collected 2018-10
GTTATGGTATGTATTAGTGGTGGTAAAGATAGTTTCTTACTTGCTAAATGTATGCAAGAATTAGTAAAACATGGAAAAGTTAAATTTGAAGCTTACTATGTTTGTATGAATCCTGGATATAATGATAAGAATCGAGAACTTATTCTATCTAATGCGAAGAAACTTAACATTCCTCTTGAAATGTTTGATAGTAATATCTTTGATGTTGCAAATAATACAAGTACTGGAAGCCCTTGTTACTTGTGTGCTAGAATGCGAAGAGGATGCTTATATAATAGAGCTAAAGAGTTGGGCTGTAATAAGATAGCATTGGGTCATCATTTTGATGATGTTATTGAAACAACCCTTTTATCAATGTTTTATGGATCAGAAATCAAAACGATGATGCCAAAACTTCATAGTGATAATTTCCCTGGTATAGAACTTATTAGACCTATGTATTTAATTAAAGAAGAAGCTATTATTACTTGGAAGAATAGTAATAAATTAACATTCTTAAATTGTGCTTGTAAGTTTACTGAAGAATCTAGTACTAAAGAAGATAATAGTAAACGACTTGCGATGAAGAATTTGATTAAAGAACTAAGAAAAGAAAACAAGAATATTGATTATAATATTTTTAAAGCGTTAGATAATGTCAATCTAGAATGTGTTTTAGGTATTAAGAAAAACGGAATATATCATAGTTTTTTAGAAGAATATGAAAAGAAATAAGAAATTATTTCTTTTTTATGTTATATTAATAATAGAGGTGCAAAATGAGTGTTATAAATATTAATTTTGAAGTAGCAGATCAAATAATTGGTAACGTTAAAAATAGTTATAGCACAATATCTAGTATTAGTAGTAGTGCCAAAGGAATAAGTGCTGATGCTTTTAGTAGTTATTCACCAAGTACGGTATCTGGTAATGAAAGTTTTCAAGACGGAGTAGCTAAAGTAGTTACGGATGTTGAGAATTTTATATCTAGTTTTGATAGTAGTGTTCAATTATATCGTGAAGAATATGAAAAGATTAAAAAAGATGTTGAAGAGAAAGTTAAATCTGATACTAAAGCGTCTGAAAAGAAAGCAACTACTCCAACAACAAAAGAAAGTAGTGTAACAACATTTACAGTTTCTGATATAAAACATAGTGAACTTAAAGCAACCAGTGAATTCTATTTCAATTATAAAGGTAATGTTAAAGAAGTTCATGAAATGACTGCTAGTGAAATGGGTAAATTATTACTACAAAATGGAGCTGTTAAAGAAGGTAATGTATATTATTTAACAATAGATGGTAAGAAGTATGGATATAATCCATCTAATAACCAAATATCAATTAATGGTAAAGCCTTAAAGATGTATAGTAAATTCTATGTTAGAAATGATGCTGATATAAGTAGTATCACAAATACGATTACATTATTATCAGGTCAAGATGTTGTAGACCAAAATGATGGCCCAGCAAAAGCTGCTGCAAGAAGTGATGAAACAAGTGTCTTTAAAGGTGTACAAACCGAAAAGAATGGTTTAGTTATTGTTCCATATGGTAGAGAATATGGTGGTAATGGATGGCCGATGGCGCCTGGTGTTAGTGCAGCAACAAGAATAGGTAACTTCATGATTGGTGCAAAAAGTGGTAAAAAAGTTAATAATAGTATTGTTGGGTTCTCTTTAGGAGGTTACGCAGCATATGCAACGGTATCACAAAACAAAGGTTTATATAATTCCCTTGTTGTTGTTAATTCTCGTATGCGTACTGAAGGTAATGGAGCTACCATCTTAGGTGGTGGTTCATGGGATGCCTTTGAAGGTGTCGAAATAATATTGTTTGAGACTAGAAATGATGATAATCCAACGGGAGCTATTAAATTCTTACACAAGAACGTTAAGAATCTAAATCTAAGTGTTTATACTAATAATAGTAACTTTATTAAGACAATGAAAGAAGTAGGTAGATCTAAAGATTGTCATGTTATTAATGATAATAGTTCTAAATGGAGTGCTCATAAATATGGTATTGCTATTCTAAAAGATAGTGGTATCTTTGGATATTTAACATCATAGGAGGATTTATGTCATATACAGAAGCAAAAAGTAAAATAAATAAAATTAAAGAGACAACCTCTGATTATCAAGCATCTATTAATAGTGTTCAATCAAATCTTTTGGATTTTATTACGGAGATGAATGGTCACACTAAATCCATTAGTAATGGCCTTGAAGAAAAATCATTAATTAGTTTTAGTTCAACATCTATTAAAAATATTGTTAGTGATATTAATAGTGCTCTAGTAGAATCTAAACAAGTATTAGATAAATTATCTACTGATGCTACAGATGAAATTAAAAGAATTGTTGATGCTCATAATAATAGTATTGATCCAGAGAGTGAGAATCCTGAACCACGTTTAAGTTATGAAACAATTAGTTTAGCAAGTGTCGATGGTATTACTAGTGAATCAAGTCCACCACCAGGTGGAAACGGAAGACGTGGAGGTGGCGGCGGTGATAATTATCCTCCAACACCAAGTAGTCTTGAAGATTATTTAGCGCTTTTAGGAACACAAGAACTTGATAGTAGTATAATCCCTAATTGGGATCTATATGTTAAAGCCTTTATTGAAGAAAATAATTTATCAAATTCAATTGTAGATATTACTATTAGAGGTAATAAAATTATTTGTAAATTAACTAATGGCAAAGAAATAGAGATTGAGAATGTAACTAATACATTAGATTTATTAAAAGCCATTAAAGAGAAATTAACCGAGAATTAAAAAAGACTTTGGTCTTTTTTATTAAGTAAAAATAATTGTAAAATAATTGCTGAAAAATATTATTAATGATAAATTTATATTAGAGGTTATTATGGATAGAGTAGCAGTATTAATACCTTGTTATAACGAAGAGAAAACAATTAGAAAAGTTATAGAAGGTTTTAGAAAAAATCTACCTAACGCTAAAATATATGTTTATGACAATAACTCTACAGATAAAACGGCAGAGATTGCAAGAAGTGCAGGAGCTATTGTAAGATATGAACCATTACAAGGTAAAGGAAACGTTATAAGAAGAATGTTTCGTGAAATTGATGCAGCATGTTACCTAATGGTTGATGGTGATAATACATATGATCCACGATGTTCGAAAGAACTAGTAGATTTAGTATTAAAACATAAAGTAGATATGGCAATAGGTGATAGATTATCTAGTACATATTTTAAAGAAAATAAAAGAAGATTTCATGGTATGGGTAACCGTCTAGTAAGATTCTTGATTAATAAATTATTTAAAAGTAATATTCAAGATATTATGACTGGTTATCGGGCATTTAGTTATGATTTTGTTAAGACATTTCCTGTTTTATCAAAAGGATTTGAAATAGAAACGGAAATGACGATACATGCTCTTGATAAGAATTTCTATATTAAGGAAATTCCTATTAATTATCGTGATCGTGAAAAAGGTAGTGAATCAAAACTAAATACTTATCGTGATGGTTTTAGAGTAATTAAAACAATTCTAAGATTATTTAAAGAATATAAACCAATGGTTTTCTTTGGAAACTTATCCTTTGTATTCTTTATCATATCTATAACCTTTGGAACAGGAGTATTTATTGAATACTTTAAAACGGGTTTAGTACCACGTTTCCCAACATTAATCTTTTCAGGATTTATGTTAATGATATCAATAATACTACTTGCAATTGGGATAATCTTAGAAGTAGTTGTTAAAAAACATCAACAATTATTTGAAATACATTATTTAATGATTAGTAATAAAAAGAAATAGGAGAATTTATGAGAAAAATATTAATTAGTATATTAGTTGTTACAGCATTATTTTTAGTAGGATGCAAAAAAGAAGATAATAAAGAAGGTATAGCTTTTAAAGAAAGTTATGAAAAATTAAATGGACAAGTAAATAAGAGTGGCAAAGCTCATCGTGAAGTACATATTAAAGAGGATAATCCTTTTGTAATCACCGAAGCTAGTGAAATAGTTAAAATGATTGAAAACAAAGAAACATTCTATGTTTATTTTGGTGATCCATTATGTCCATGGTGCCGTAGTGCAATTGAAAAAGCAACTGAGATTGCCATCAAGAAAAATATTAAAAAAGTATATGCCGTTGAAATATGGGATGATGAAGGTAAGGAAATCTTACGTGATAAATATGAAATCGTTAATGGTAAATTAAAAAAGACTATTGAAGGAACTGAAGAATATAAGAAATTCTTAGAAGTATTTGATAGCTTATTAAGTACATATGAAATAACTAATGGCGATGAAAAAGTAAGTACTGGTGAAAAACGTATTTATGCACCAAACTATATTTATGTTGAAAAAGGTGTGCCTATCACGCTTGTTGAAGGATGTTCACCACTACAAAAAGATTCACGTGAAGAACTAACAAAAGAAATGTTAGAAGAAGAAGAGAAGATTTTTGTTGATTTCTATGATTTAATGAAAAACTAGATTTAATCTAGTTTTTTTACTTTATTAGTGTTATTATAAACGACTGAGGGGAATTATGGACTTAAAAAAGAAGATTGAATCTTATCATAGCATTAAATCAAGGTTAGAAGCTTATCAAAATATGATAAATAGTAGTCATGATTATACGATTGATAAGACTATGGAAAATCTAAGAAAATGTTGTTTTCCAAAAGCAAAGTTAGATATTCTAAAAGTCTATATTGAAGAATATACAGATAAGTTTGGAAGTAATAAAAATCTTTTAAAGATTATTAATCATACACCACTTCAAGAACATTATTTAAAAGATCGTATTTCTGTTGAGGATTTAATTAGATTCGTTAGAATTCAACTTAATTATGGTAATCATATGCATCTAAAAAAATGGAGTTATTTCTTTGACTTTTCAATGGCTATTAAAATACTATATTTCTATGAAAGAAGTTTCTTAATAAAATATGATTTAGAAACCTCTGATTTTGATGTGTTTAAGACTATTTTTGATACATTATTAAATAGTAATGATAAAGTACCATTTCCTATTAAAAAAGATTTATTACTGGCAATGTATTTGCATATTAATGAAATAATGGGTGGCTTTGATATTCAGAATTATGATATTAATAAAGTACAAAGTACGATTAGAAATTATTATAAAGAATTCTTAACTAATGAAGCTGTTTTAAGTAGTATCGAATTAAATGGAATAGCAGATCTAGATGATGATGCACCTATTGTCGAATTTTGTTATGATAAATTAAAAAGTTATGTTATTAATAAAGATAATCAACAAACTTTAAAATAAAAGATATTGAGTATTAAGACTATTTATGATATTATTAAATGGTCTTATGGCCTGTTGGTGAAGTGGTTTAACACATAGCCCTCTCAAGGCTACATTCATGGGTCCGAACCCCATACAGGTCACCATATGAAATTAACTAGTCAAATGACTAGTTTTTTTATTGCATTAAAAATATTTTGTGTTAATATATTAAGTAATCGTTTGGAGATTTTATGGCTAGACAAGAAGTACTTTTTAACAATTTAATTAATTTTTTTTATAGACATGAGAATGATTCCAAAAAGGTAGAGGAGTTTCGTGATTTCTTATTAATATATAATTTAGAATTTGAAGAAATTGATTATCTCTATAAAATATTTAATAATCGTAATGTTGTTAATGCATATCTTGATAATTTAATATCAATCGATTATTTTATAGGTTATATAAAGACAATATTAAATTACGATAATACACTTAAACTTACAGATCAAGAATACTTAAGAAGTATCTTAATGTTTCAAGTGATTATAAGTATAAGTATTGATCCATATAATTTTAAAGGTGATCAAGTATCTGATTCACCACTATTTAATAAATTATCAAGACATACTTATCATGATGAAAAACACATTAATCATAAACTAGCATTTTTTATGAGACAATTATTAGTGTTAGTTATTTATAGAAATCATAAATTGATTAAAGAAGAAGCTATAAGACGATTTGATACTAAAGATGATCCTAATTTACCGCGTGATCTTTATGTAAATGTATATTGTGATGATATTATAAGAGAATTATATATTTCATTTTCTAAAGATCAGTATGTACTAGATTATTTCTATAATAATGGTCTTGATACAAAAAGAGACTTAAATGAAATTAATCTTTTAGGAACATATGAATTTATTGAAGAATACTTTATGGATTATTTAAAAAACAATGAGAGAAGGGCAATAAAACTATGACACATATTATGCATTTATTAAATTCTGTTTATGATAGTACTTTAAATGGTACAAAGAAAGTTGAAATAAGACTATTGGATGATAAAAGAAAAAAGATTAAAGTAGGAGATACAATTCAATTTATTAATAATTTTAATCCAGATAAATCTTTTAATGTAAAAGTAACAAAGTTAAGATCTTTTAAAGATTTAAATGAAGTAATGAATCGTTATTCATTAAAAATAATTTATAAAGATGATTCTTCTTATGAAGAGTTTATTGATGTTTATAATAGTATTTACACACTAGAAGAACAAGATAAGTATCCCGTACTTGCAATTGAATTTAAATTAATATAAAAATGATAGACAATGTCTATCATTTTAATTTACTAATAACATTTTTTAATTCATCATGAATAACTAAATTAGCAAGACTATCATATACGGTAGCATCTTCATTAATAATAACTAAGTTATCTCCATGAAAATATCTAACAAGTGATGCTGCAGGATTAACAGTTAAACTTGTTCCCATAACTATTAAGGTATCACTCTTCATAACCTCATTAATTGCTAATTCAAATGATTCTGGTAATTGTTCACCATATAAAGTGACTTCTGGTTTAATTAGTCCTCCACATGAGCACATTGGAGCTTTCTTACTATTAAATAATTTATTAACATCATATTCTTTATGACATTTAAGACAATAGTTTTTATAAATCGTACCATGGACTTCTAAAACATTTTTACTACCAGCTTTTTGATGTAAACCATCAATATTTTGTGTAATAACCGTTTTTAATCTTTTATCTTTTTCTAGTTTAGCTAAATACTTATGAGTAATATTGGGTTTAGCATCTAGAAAGTTCATATTATTAATATAGTATTTATAGAATTCTTCATTATCATGATAAAAGCAGTCACTACTTAAATAATACTCTGGATCGTAATTTAATTTCTCTTTATATAAACCATTTTTACCACGAAAATCACGTAAGCCACTATCAGTTCCGACACCAGCTCCTGTAAAGACAACTAAGTATTTACTATTATCAATTATTTCTTGTAATTTACTTATTTCCATATAAACTCCTAATTTTATTATACAATAAATGTCAAGAAGTTAGATTTTATATAAATAATTATATATAATACATGGACATAGAGGTTTTTATGAATGAAGAAGTAACTGAACAAAAAATAGAAGAATTAATGAATATCTTAAATAATCATTATGGAGCTAATGAATCATATCAAAAGAATGAAGGTATGATAAGAGTATTATTATTTCATTATTTAGAAGCTAATGGAGATACTTTAAGATTAAAGAATTTCTTATCTGAACTTAAGACAATTCAATACTTACAAGATAAAGATATGTTAATGTTTATAGAAGCATTAGTTAATATGAATAACGATTATGGATTATCTATGGAAGAAGAAATTAAAACGTTTGATATTCTATTTGATGTAAGTAAGAATTATATTGATGTTACAAGAGGTAGAATTGATCTATATGATAATTATTTAATCTCTAAATTAGTGGAATTATATATTAACTATGGTAGTTGTGTAGATCCTATCGTAAAGAAAATATTTATGATCTTTATTAATAATAATTTTGATGTATTAAGTAGTTACTGTGGTGAATATGATGATGTTACTGTTTTAGTAAATGATTTATATCAAGATTTTATACGTGATGAATATTTTAAAAACTATAATTTCTATAATCATGATAGTGAAATTAATAATGAAAAAATCTATAATGATATAAGCGATTATATTAAAGATTATTTTTTATCTTTTACAGAAAACAAAAGTTTTAAATAACGAGTAATCGTTATTTTTTATTATTCAACTATAAGTTTAGTTAATTCAACGAATAGTTTATTAATTATATATACAATATATAATAATATATCTCTAGAGGTGCAAAATGAAAGAATTAATAGTAATTAGTGCAGTATGGTGTCCATCATGCTTAATTCTAAAAAAACATTTAAAGAAATTAAAAGAAGAATATAATCTAAGTATTAAGATGCTTGATTATGATTTAGATGAAGATGAAGTATTAGAATATAATGTAGGTGATAAATTACCAGTTATGATATATGAAGACAATAGATTAATTGGTGAAAAATCATATGAAGAAATAGAATCATTTTTAAAGGAGTGTAAGCTAATATGAAAAAGAAGTTGTTAGTCCTTTTGTTACTTTTACTTATACTTCCTATTAATAGTTTAGCAATCTCCAAGGATTATCGAGATAGAGTAAGTAAATATACAGAAACAGAAATTGATGAAAATAAAATGAATCTATATTTATTTTATGGACAAGAGTGTCCTCACTGTGAAGAAGAGCGAGCATGGTTAAATCAAATTAAAGATAAATATGCTGATTATTTAAATATTTATTATTTTGAAGTATGGCATGATAGTAGTAACGTAAGAATAATGAATAAAGTAAAAAGAGAATTTGATGTTAATCGTGATGGAGTACCATTAACTATTTTGGGCGATTATTATTACATGGGCTATTCTAAAGCAATAGCATCCCGTATTGAAAGCAAAATAAAAGGTTATGCTGAACTAAAAGAAGAAGATAAAGAAGTAGATATCCCTATAATTGGTAAAGTAAACATTAAAGAAGTATCAATTCCACTAGTCGCTGTTATCTTAGGCTTTATAGATGGATTTAATCCATGTGCTATGTGGATTTTATTATTCTTAATTAATTTATTATTTGGAATGAATGATAAGAAGAAAGCTTGGATATTAGGTATTACATTCTTACTTATATCAGGACTTGTTTATTTCTTATCAATGTTAGGTATTAACTTTGTTCTTGGTGTTGCAACAATTAATTGGATGAAAATCTTAATAGCGATCTTTATCTTAATTGCGGGCTTTATGAATTTAAGAAAATATTTAAAGATCAGAAAAGAAGAAGCAGGATGTAATGTTGTTGATGATAAGAGAAGAAAGAAACTTATTACTAAGATGCGTAACATTATTAAGAGTAAATCTTTTGGATTAGCATTTGTTGGTATTATTGTTTTAGCAGCAACCGTTAACTTAATTGAAATGGCATGCTCATTGGGCTTCCCAGTAGTATTTAATGAATTATTAACCGTTAATAATGTAACAGGATTTACGAAGATAATTTATTTATTAATTTATATTTTCTTCTATATGATTGATGATATGGTAGTCTTTGCAATATCAATGTTCACATTAGAAGCAACAGGTATTACGAATAAATATAATAAATTATGTACACTAATTAGTGCGATTATTATGATTATTATGGGAATACTACTAATAGTAAAACCAGATTGGTTAATGTTTACTTTCTAGGAGGATATATGATTTATTTAGATTATGCAGCTAATACGCCTGTAGATGATTTAGTACTAAAAGTGTTTGATGAAGCAACTAAAAAATATATCGCAAACCCTAATAGTAGCCATCCATTAGGCGTTGAAGCAAAAAAAGAAATTGATAAAGTATCAGAATATATTTCTAAATACTTTAATACAAATAGTGATAGTGTTATTTATACTAGTGGTGCTAGTGAATCTAATAACTTAGTTATTAAAGGAATAGCAGAAATCAAAAAAGATCTTGGTAATAAAATAATTATTTCGGCAGTAGAACACTCAAGTATTGTTGCTCCTTGTAATTATCTTGCTAGTATGGGTTATGATGTTAGTATCATCCCCCTTACTAAAGAAGGTAGAGTAGATCTTGATGTATTAAAGAATGAACTTGATGATAAAACAATTCTTGTTAGTATTTGTTCAGTTGATTCTGAACTTGGTACTGTCCAACCTATTAAAGAAATAGGAAAGATTCTAAAAGATTATCCAAATGTTACTTTCCATACAGATGCAACTCAAGCAATTGGCAAAGTAAAAATGGATTTTACGGGAGTTGATTTTATTACTTTTGCTCCCCATAAATTCTTTGGTTTAAATGGCTTTGGTGTTTTAATGAATATTAATAACAATAAGTTAGTACCATTAATTCATGGTGGTAAATCAACAACCATTTTTAGATCAGGAACACCAGTAACAGCTAATGTTATTGCTCTATCTAAAGCTTTTGAATTAGCAACTACTAAGTTAGATGAAAGATCAAAACATATTAGTAAATTAAATAAAGTATTAAGAGAAGAATTTAAGAAAATGGATTGTATTCATATTAATAGTCCAGAAAGTTCTATTCCCAATACTTTAAATATTAGTTTAATTAATAAAGATACTAAAAGAATTATTAAAGAGTTAGGTGAACATGAGATTTATTTATCAACAACAACTGCATGTTCATTAGGTAATGCTCCATCAAAATCAGTATATGCCATTACTAATTCAGAAGAACTTGCATCAAACACAATTAGAATTAGTCTTTCACATCTAACAAAGATGGAAGACGTTCTAGAATTCTTAAAAGTATTTAATGACATCTTGTTTGACAATAAGAAATAATATTGATAAAATTTTATTGTAATAATAAGGAGATTAGTAATATGGAAATGGTAATGGGAAATGGCGCTGATGGCGAACGTGTTGTAGAAAGACCTTCATATGCAAAAGAATTTGCGGATGTAATATATATCTTTTGTCCAGAAGTTGAAAAAGGTATTAAGTTTTATGATCAAACACCACGTGGTGCAGTAGCAGAATTAACAGGAAGTCTTCCTGCAAATGTTTTTTGGAGTTCAGGAGAAGAATACGTTAGATGGGATAAACGTGTAAATGGTGAGCAAAATCCTAGTCTAAAACCTACAGACGAAGAATCATTAATTGTTCATTCACATGAAGAATTAGCAGCAGGAGCAAAACCATATCACGCTTATACAATAGTTGTTACAAAGAAGACCTTCTTAGATATCCTTCTACAAATTGATAATCCAAAATATAAGACTCCTACAGAGAATAGAAGATATAAAGAATTAAATTTTAGAACAAAATTAAAAAATATGATTTTCAATAATTATAGAGAAGATTCAGAATACGATAAATACATCCCAGATGATACTAATAACATTCAACAAATACTTTAATAATAAAAACTAATTCATTGAATTAGTTTTTTTATTTAACAATACTTGTCATTATTCATTGATATTATTAAGCGTTTATGGTATAATACAAACGTTTTTTAACGAAATGGGGGAATTGAAAATGAAAATCGATAAGTATCAAGTTTATCAAAAAATAGCAAAATATGGAAAAATTGCTCTAGTACTAATTATGTTAGCTGATGGTGGAAGAGTAGTAGCAAGAGATATCATTAATAGTAATGCTGACGCTAATATTGATGATACAAAAAAGGTTGAAGAAACAAAAGAAGTTAAAGATGAACGCCCAAGATACATGTATTATAACGGAAAAGAATACTATGCACCAGATGATGCTGATTACTTAGCAATAGTAAATGATGAAGTAAAAGCTGTATATGAAACAACTGATCGTAAAGATGCGGCATATAGAATCAAAGAAAATGGTGTTAAAGAATATTATTCTTATTTAAGTAATTATAAACTTGATGGTACACAATTGGTTAAAGTAACTATAACTTATGGTGATCCAATTGTTATTGTTGATGGTAAAACAAATAATAAATAAAAAGATGATATAAAATCATCTTTTTTTTACTTCTTTGTTACTTTAATACAATCAGGGTGATTATAATAATATTCTCTAATTCTATTTTGCTGTATGCATAAAGTTATAATGAAGAAAAAGGGAACTAAGATAAAGAAAGTCCAACTAATGAACCAGCCCATTACAGCAAATACAAAAGCACATGCACATAATACATAGTCGATTGGTAAGTATATAACACCTTTCTTTTTCATATAATTTTTTAATTCTTTTTTCTCACTATTAGTTAATTCATTGTATTCTTTTAAAACTTCTTTTTTACTTTCGTTTGGGCATGCACAATTAGGGCATGCACTTGCTTTATCACTAAATTCTTTTCCACATTCACTACATTTAATTAATGCCATTTTATACTCCTTAACTTTATTATATAAAAAAAAGAATGTCTTAACAACATTCTTAATATCATATGGTAGCGAGAGAGGGGATCGAACCCCCGACCTATCGGGTATGAACCGATCGCTCTAGCCAGCTGAGCTATCTCGCCATGACGAAGATAATAGTAACATAATTTATTTGTTTTATCAAGAGAATTTTCGAAAAATATATAATAATGGGATGTATTTATTAAAAAGTCTTTTAAATTAATTTAAAAAATAGTATAATTATTGTTGGTAAGGTAGGTATATTATGATATATGCAGCTATTGATATTGGTAGTGATACTACGAAGATTGTGGTAGTAAGATATAATAATAAATCTTATGATGTTTTAGCATCTACTAGCGTAAGAACTGTAGGTGTTAAAAAGGGATTAATTGTTGATAAAGCAATGGTTAAAAAGTCAATTGCGTTGGGCTTATCTGAAATTGAAAAACAATTAGGTTTTAAAATAGATAAGGCTTTAGTAAATCTCCCTTGCTATAATCTTGAAGTAACAATTCATAATGGTATTATCTATACAGATGGTGTTATTGAAGGAAAAGATATTGTTACTTGTTTTAAGAATACTATTAAAGATAATATTTCTGATGATCGTGAAGTAATAACGGTCTTCCCAATTGATTTTACAGTTGATGATGAGGATAAATTCCGTGATCCAAAGGGTGTTAATGGTTATAAACTTGAAACAAGATTATTAATATCAACATTACCAAAGGAATTAGTATATTCATACTTAGATATTCTTAATGATTGTGGTATAGAAGCTGTTGATTTATGTATTGGACCAGTAGCTGATTATTATCAAGCATATCGTGAAGAATTTGATAATTCATTAGGTGCTGTTGTTAATATAGGAGACTCTAAAACAGAGGTATCTGTCTTTAATAAAGGGTTACTTGTTCGTGCTACAACACTTCCTGTTGGTAGTAAGTCAATTGATAAAGATATTAAGTATATATACGGCTTTGATAGAATGACTTCTCGCAATCTAAAAGAAGGGCTCGCATTTGCTACTAGTAGTTATGCAAATGAAGATCAAGCTATTGAATATGAGAGCTTAGATGGTGAAAAGAAAAAGATTACCCAACTAGAGTTAAGTCAAATTGTAGAAGCAAGACTTGAAGATATTTTAAAAAATGTCAAAAAGAGTTTAAAGACCTTAACAAACAGGGAAATAAGTTATATAATTGTTACAGGTGGCATTAGTGATATTCCGGGCTTTAATTACTTATTAGAAGGCCTATTTGGAGATATTACATACATGGTAAATATGAACACAATGGGTGTTCGTAGTAATATCTATTCTAGTGCGTTTGGAGCAATAAAATATTATTGTGATAAACTAGAATTACGTGGAATAGAAGATAATATGTATGATAGTGAAATGCTAGATAACGATAAGAACGTTTATCAAAATATGATAGATAAAATGCAAAGTTTTATGGATAATAACTAAGGAGAGGATTTTGTATGTTAACAGGATTAGAAATGGATCAATTGGCTAAAATAAAAGTAATTGGTATCGGTGGTGGTGGCGGTAATGCCATTAACCGTATGGTTGAAAGTGGTGTTAAAGGTGTTGAATTTATCGCTGCTAATACTGATTATCAAGTACTAAAGAATTCTAAAGCTGCTGTTAAGATTCAAATTGGTAAAGAATTAACAGAAGGTTTAGGAGCAGGAGGAAGA
>JAEEGL016084126.1_pt1 | contig 13951 bp, 31 predicted proteins | sample 9134231 | NCBI WGS metagenome assembly JAEEGL01 (sample SAMN16246548, study PRJNA631951) | gut metagenome | biome: gut microbiome; feature: rumen; material: fiber-attached | host: Bos | place: Iran: Karaj | collected 2018-10
AGCTATCGTTGCAATCTTCGTCTCAACGAGAATGAGACTGCAATGGTTCGGTTCTATCTCACTGTTGTGCGAGTGGATACGCACCAGAAAACCTGGAAGTGCAACCTGCGCCGTGCTGAAGCGGGATGGGTTGACTTCCGGTAACCATCGGTGATGGGCAGGGGCATTGCCCCTGTTAAACCGCTGCCAGTGTCCAAAGCCCTGGCTGGTTAATACTATCTTGGAGGTTTATGCCATGAAAGAAAAGCTTACACTTGATCGTCCTGTTCGTACAGTCACTCGTAGTGATGGCTGTGCTAAAATCTATGGCTGGACAACAGACGGTCAGTTCGTAACTGTGGTGATGGAGAAAGTTCCTTATCCTCATGGCTACGAGATCAGAGAGCTGAAAATCGGCGGTGTTTATCGCATTTTCGATTTCGAGGTTCTCTAACGCTTTCTAAGGGGTTTGAGCGCATCAAGCCCCATTCCAAAAGCTCAGAGCTAAATGCTCTGGGCTAATTTTATTTTTGGGGGTTGTACTCATGTCTTACGCAAAAGAGTTCGTCGTTGATTTCACTGTTCTTGTTGATGGTGAAGTTGAGCATTGTTCTTTTGGCGCTCGTGCCAGAAGCGAAGCCGATGCCAGAAAGCAAGCTCTTCGTTCTCTTGTCAATACTTACTATCGCACTATTGTCGATAAAGTGTATTGCTATTCCAAATGTGATGGAGCTATGGCAGTTCTTGAAACTGTCGTAATCCGTTGCAAAGCCTAAGCGTTGATCCATAGGGCATAACTGCGGTTGTGCTCTATAATGAGCGCTTAGTTCAAATATTTTTTATTGGAGGTTTTATCATGAAGTATTTTGTCAGAAGGACAAGTGTTGGGCGCAATTCTAAGCCTTGTGATGGAGCGTATATAGATCTTTATGCCGATCAAAAGCTTTCTATGCGTGAAGGTTGGTTTATTGATCTCACTCCTGACGAACTTGTAAAGTTTTGTGAACACTATGAATGTGTGATAGTACGCTTTACTGTTTTTGGCTTTAGCCATAAAATGCCTGTTCTTGAAATTTATGACGATTATCGTGAATAAGCTCGTAACCAGAGGGCATCAACCATTAGGTTGGTGCCTTTTATTATGCGCTTATGCAGAGTCTCGCCCGTGTTGGCAAGCGGGCAGTGCAAGGCCCATTGGAACTGTGTTCCAATGAAACTATTTTCAGGAGGCTATAACTATGGCTATCGGCAACAAGGGACGCGACGCTCTGAAGATCAACGAGATCAAGTCTCGTGACTTTCAGCTTGGCATGTCTCGTGTGAAGGTGCTGTCCATCATCGACCATGAGGATTCCTACGGGACTTTTCTCAATTTCGTGTTCTTCCAGAATACGACCGGTAAGGTGACGCTCGGCGTTGATGCCTTGAAGGGTGTGAGCTACGCTGATGATCCTCGTGGTTACTACGAGATCGCCCACTCCATCGTTCGGGTCTACATCAATGACCGCTTCAACGAGGATGTCATCAACGGCATCGCTTCCACTATGCCCAGCTTCGCTTCTGCCTGCGAGGCTGTTGGCTGGGCTGATGCCCTGAATGCTCTTGAGGGCAATGAGATGACCGTCTGGTTCTCTCGCACCAAGAAGGGCAATCTCCAGGTGCATTTCAGCGAAGCCAACTACCGCTACTGGTTGAAGCGTGGCAACATCGGCGGGGATGTTGATGTCCCCTTCGATGATAAGGCGCTGAATGACGAAGCGCCTTTCTGATTCTAAGCGCGTAACAAGAAGGCATCAGTCGAAAGACTGGTGCCTTCCTTTATGCGTTTAGTCATTGCGCATACGCTGTTATTCCCGGAAACCGGGCAGCGAACTAAAGGAGGTTACTATCATGACTAAAGCCCAGATGAAAGCGAATCTCAAGGAGCAGTATGCCATTCTCATGGAGGATGAGCAGATCACTCAGATCAACACCATGGAGAAGCCGGAGTACAGTCCGCTTGATATGCGTGATGATGAGATCAACTTCAATGAGCTGGCTTACCTTTGCTCCAAGCCTTCTGTTGGTTTCAAAGGCCGTCAGGCGTATCTCTCTCTGGGATACACTTCGCCTATTGAAATCAAGGGTCATTGGTTTCTGACCGCTGGTCATGCCCTTCTCTTCTACCGTTGCAAGTACGCTTGCGATGCGGTGAAATACGAGGCTGGCAAGCCGAACAGCATCAATGACTACAGGGATGCTGTCAAAGCTTCTCGCAAAGACATCATCAGAGCTAACTGGAGCCAGATCGCTGAAGCTTACTGCTATGCGATCATCGAACAGAAGTTCCGTCAGAACGAAGAGCTTGCTGCCAAGCTTATTCGTGAAGACGGTATTTTCAACTGCTCTGAGGCCGAGGGTGGTGAACCCATGTCTCTGGCCCTCTCTCGCCTCATGAGCAATCTCAAGGCCGAAGATGAGCGCTATATGCGTGAAACTCTTCGCCACAAGTTCTTCTAAACATTGTTAGTGGGCATCACTCATCAGAGTGGTGCCCATTATAGTGCAATGCAAAAAATTAAGAAAGGAAAAAAGAAAATGTTAATCGATCTGGTGAAGATGCTTCTCATACTCATCGAAGAATCCAGAAATGAAGAAGCAAAAAAGAAATAAAAAAATAAAAAATAAAAATAAAAAAACCCAGCAAATCAATAGTGAAATTCATAAAAATACAATATGGATTTCACGAGGCTTGCCGCAGCTAAAAGCCTTAAGAATCTGGCTGCATATAATATATCTTTTGGGAGGTAACCCATATGTTCAGCATCATCAAGAATCAGGCCTATCGTATCCATACTTTCCGCTCCGGCACCAAGAAGGACGGCGAGCCGTATGCCCTGATCAAGCTGCGTGAGTGCGATATTCAGCCGGAAGGCCTGGAGAACCCCAGCTCCAGCAAGTCCCCGATCAACGTCTGGCTGAAGGAAGTCCCCGCCAGCCTGAAGGGCATCCGCGACGGCAGCGTGATCAAGTTCGTCGATTTCGACGGCTTCTCCTTCTACCGTGAGAAGTACGACCGGTACGGCAACGGCAACGTGACCTATATGGCCGGTCATGAGATCATCAACCCTACCATCGAGCTGGTCAAGTAATCTCCTTTTCTTTTATCCGAGCCGGGGCGGATGTAAATATCCCCGGCTATTTCTTTTGAAAGGTTGTGTTCTTATGTGGATCGTTTATGAAAATAATAACGGCACTAAGAAGGCCATTCAGATCGTAGACAGCGAATCCGCCGCTTGGCTCAAATGCGGCGAACTTAACAACGTTTACCGTGCTGCTCGTGGTGTGCGGTATGCCTATGAGAGGTATTGCTGATGATCCGCAAAATCAGAAGGCGGGCTACTTTTCTGCTCGTTACGCAGTTAGTCTCTCAGTGCCTTTACCCGTCATCTGGCCGTGTTGTAAAGGTTGATCGCAAGTCTGATACTATCACTATCAAAGATAGTTGTGGCCGTAAATATATCTGGAATGGTGCCGAAGATTGGCATCAGGGAGATAACGCCGCAATAATAGTGTATGACAACTTCACCAAGAATACCTCTGATGACGTTGTTGTCAAAATCCGTTATATGGGGTGATAAAATGGGCTATTTCTCCAATTATTATCCTGGCTGTGATGTCTATGAGATATATCCTCCTGTACCTGAGGATATGGACATCTCTGAAGAAGATTGGTACGCATATTGCCAGGACATGGAAGAGATGCGTGCCGAATATTATCGGTATCTCGAAAGAGATGAAGAAGAGGAGGTTTTGCCGTTCTGAGCAGTTGGAAGGTTCTATACGAGCCATTCAATTCATATAGCCAGCTTGTAGAAGTCCTTGCTTCCCGCCCCAATAATGAAATTATGAGAGATAATCATTCCAGCAATCGCCAGGATTATAGCTGGTTTGGCACTCATAATTATAAAGAAGCCGTTAAGCTTTTGCAAACTGGCTACATGGATGTCTGCAAAGATATGCAGAAGAATGTTGCCGGTCAAACTAAACTCAACAGCAAGCTTCTTCAGAATGTTGATCATGCCGTGCCGCATAATGCTGTAGTAGGGTATATTCCTAACGTTCCTGCGGCTATCCAGAATTTGCCTCAGAGCATGATCAGCGTAAACAAGAAGCCAATAAAGAAGAAAACTCTTCACATCATTTATGGTGTTGGCGGGTCTTCTATGGAAACAAGGGAATATTTCGAGAAAGCAGGTACGGCTTTGCTTTCTGCCGTAGATATCATAGAGCGTTGCGGGATCAGTACGAAAATCGATCTCGCTTTCTTTTTGTCTTATTGCGGCTCTGAGTTCCCTCTTCCTACTGTGTGTATCAAGAACTACGGAGAGCGTTTTTCTATTCAGAAAGTAAGTTTTCCTCTTGTTCATACCAGTATGTTCCGCAGGATCGGTTTCAAATGGCTGGAAACTACTCCTATGATAACGAATCATTCGTTCAGCAATGGCTATGGTTCTCCGCCAAATCACCATGAAAGTGAAGCAGCTGTGCGCCAGGTATTGAAAGATGGAGGTTTTTATATCAGCAATGCCTGGATCAATGAACACGGATGTTCTGTTGAAGAAATAATGAAGAAACTGGAGGTGTTGCAATGAGCGACTTTGATAACCTGCTTGAGGAGTTTGAGAAGACTCCCGTGAAAACTACTCAGGCAGGTAAAAAACTGACAACCACAGCCTGTGTAAATGAGATCGTCAATGGCATTATGGGGGTTATCGCTCAAGCGAGCGGTGATGTCATTGTCGAGCAGATGATGCCCAAGATTCAGGAGAAGATCGAAAAAGAGATCGGCGTTATTCCTCCGCGTGTTGTGGTGGAATATCAGGGCCAGGAAAAGATGGTTCAGGGCGCTACTCATGAGAAGTTCGAGCTTGTCCTGGATTATGTGGTAAATGATGTTCCTGTCTATATGACCGGTAAAGCCGGAACCGGCAAGAATGTTATCTGCAAACAGGTGGCCGAAGCTCTTGGCCTTGACTTCTATTTCACCAACTGTGTGACTCAGGAGTATAAGCTGACCGGCTTCATCGATGCCAATGGCAATTACCACGAAACACAGTTCTATCAGGCCTTCACCAAGGGCGGCCTTTTCTTCCTGGATGAGATGGATGCCAGCATTCCCGAAACTCTGGTAACGCTTAACGGCGCTATCTCCAATAGATATTTCGACTTCCCCTGTGGCAAAGTCTACGCTCATCCTGATTTCCGTGTTATCGCAGCTGGTAACACTTTCGGCAAAGGTGCGGATATCAACTATTCCGGCAGATATTGCCTGGATGGCGCAAGCCTTGATCGTTTCGCCGTTATCGAAATCGATTATAGCCCTGCTATCGAAAAGGCTATAGCCGGTGACGATAACGAACTGCTGAATTTCGTTCATTCCTTCCGTGCTGCGACTGAAAAAGCAAATGTCGAGTGCATTTGTTCCTACCGTACCATCGAGCGTGTATCCAAGCTCAAGTCTGTCGTGAAGAGCCTGTCCGATGTCCTCAAGTCTTCGCTTATTAAGGGCATGGATAAAGATTCCCTTACCGTTGTCATCTCCAATATGGATGATGGCTCTATGTCTAATAACGCCTATTTCAAGGCGCTAAAGAAAATATAAGGAGGTTATAATTATGTCCTTTGGTTCCAAGTCCGATCATGTCAAGCTCATGTGTGTACTTGAGGAAACCCACGAAGCCGTGACTGGCTTCGCCATGTCTCTGGCTAAGGCCTGTGCAAAGCATGATCTCAACCCCGCCGTCGGTTCCATCGCCATCGCAACCGATTTCCTGGAATGTTGCGTGAAAGCCGCTGACGAGTGCGGTGTTGGCTTCGATCTCGTCGGTTGGGCCAAACTCGTCATGAGCCGAGTCAACAAGGATGAAGAAGAAAGGGGTGAATCCAATGTCTGAGTCTGATACTTCTGTTCTGCGTGTCATGTGCGCCAAGCCTCTGATGACCGAAGCTATCGATAAGCTTCTTGACAGCATCAACGACGCTGCCTGCGTCGTTAAGATGCCTCCTGCCGAGCTTATGCTCGTAACCTTCATGGATCTCCTTCGTACTGCCATCATGACTGGCAGGGCAATGGGTCTCGATGTCGATATCGATGGCTATGCAAAGGCCCTGAAAGAATCTCTGGAAGACTCGTAAGTAATCCGATAGTAATTCCCGCAATATGTTGGTACGCAAAAGCGAACTGACATAATGCAAGCCCGACTGCATTTCGTTGGAAATAAAAGAAACCCTGAACTGTCAATAGTTCGGGGTTTCTTACTTATGGTGCGGGAGATGGGACTTGAACCCACACGCAATCCTATTATTCCAATGTTTTGCGGTCATCGTAAGTAATTCCGTAGTAATTCTGCATTCTTTTTACATCTTCGATGATGTCCTTTTCTGCAAGTTTGATGTAGATATTATGCACCGTCTGGAGGTTGCTCCACCCTCCGATTGCCATGATACTTCGCTCACTCCACTTGAGGTGATAGCCAAGGGATGCGAAGCTCCTACGCAATCCATGCACTCCCACTGGCGGAAGTTCTGCCCTTTTGCATACGCTGTTTATCGCCTTGTGAATAGAGTTCGGGTGCATGTTTATCAGCTTGCCGGACTCAGGCAGTATTTCCTTCAGCCGTGGTATAAGGATCGGAATATCTCTTGTTGATGTTGTTGTTTTGTTTGTTTGCTTTGCAACCATCCGGTTATTTCTGTCGAACACAACAGAACGATAAACATGTATGCTGGTATCTATATCATCAACAGTTAATGGCAACAGTTCAGACAAACGAAGAGAATGCAAAGCAAGAATAATCGGGAGTTCTATGTTGCTCCCCCGGCTGACGGCAAGAAGCTTCTGTATCTGCTCATAGTCAAGCCAGTTAAGTTCGTGCCGTGGAATAGCCGGTAAGTTGATGTCGGGTATTGGTTGGCTCTCCGCCTTGAGAGCCGTTGCCACCAATGCCCAGGCGTTTGCCAATGTCTTTTCGGAGCATTTGGCAGCCTCCTCATTGAGCATACGCTGCCATGGGATGGCATCTATGTATTGACCTACATAAGGCTTGAATCTACCTTTGCGTATGTATTCATAGCCTCGGATGGTAGAGGGAGAAAGGATGTTCTCATTATCTGAGATATACTTGTCCAGCATCTCCCCAAGCGTATGCCTTTGAGGTGTTTTCTTCTGTTCGAGCAGTCCCGCCTTCAGTGCCCTGGCTTCGGCATAGTATTCAGCTTCTGTTCCTCTGGTTACGGTGATTCGGCGACCCGCTATCATGATCTGAGCTGAATATGATCCGCTCTTAAGCTGCCGTGGCCGGGGCACAGATATCTCGGCTTCTTCCCTGATCTGCTTGCTTCCGCACCAGTTGCAGTATATGGAGTTTTCCTCTATAACCCTTCGGCAGTTCCTGCATTTCATAGCATGTCCTTTCTGAGTTCGCTTATTATATTTTTTTAACGAAATTGGAGCGTTTTTCAGAACGAAATAGTATTGCTATAGCCCCGAAAGCCAAATGCGCTCTCAGGGCATTCTGGGGCTTCTGAAGGGTATTATCCTGCCTGACTTGCTTTCTGCTCTTCTGCGGGCATAGTCATGCCATAGTCTCTCAGGGCAAAAGCTGCGTTCTGTTTGTCGGTTATAGAGGCATGTCTCCAGCATCTGAGCAGCATGGATTCCTCTTCCGTGAGAGTAAGTTCTCTGCCGGTCAGAAGATAGTCTGTAGACACTCCCAGGAAATCAGCAAACAGAACAACAGTATCCGTGCGGATGGTAAGCGTCTTGCCCGATTTGAGATCGGACATAATAGCCTTGCGTATTCCGAGCTTTACGCACATGCCTGACGGTGTTATCCCTCTGGCCTTGCATGTCTTCACTATGCGGTCGTACATCGTCTCCATGTCTGCCTCCAAAGTTCGGAAAATAACAACAAAACTATTTACAAGTTCGGTAAATAGTGATATACTATGGTCATAGGTACTGATTTGCGTACCTATGAGTTTAGTACTTTTGTTTGCACTTGTCAACAAAAAAGGAGGGAAAGGGAAATCACAGATTTCGGAAAAGAAGTAAAGAAAAAGCTTATCGACCAGGACAAAACGCAGAAATGGCTTGCTTCTGAAGTCAGGAGCAGAACAGGAATCAAGTCTGATCAGAGCTATATCAACAAGATCATCAGAGGTGAGAAGACTTCTTCCAGAGTTACTGCCACTATTTCCGAAATTCTCGGTATCAATGTTTGAGAATCAAGGTAAAAGACAGCAGGCTTATCCAGAAAAGAACTTTCCTTTGCGCGGAGTGCGGAGAAAAGGTCGTCTTCACCAAACGCAAAGAGAAAACAATCCAAGGACACTTAAAAGAAGCATACTGTTACAAGTGCAAACGGAAAACAGAACACATCCAGATCGACTGAAAGGAAGTGCCGAATGAGCGAACCCGAAATCGTTGAAGCAGAAGTTCAGAATGAACCTGCTCCGGCAGAGAACAAAGAAGCTCTGGCCGTGAAAGCTTATGAGATGCCTACCAGGGCAGACATGTGGGCTGGCGGTCAGAGCTTTGCTGATGCCATGAGGATGGCAAAGGTGCTGAGTATGGCACCTATGGTACCCCAGAGTTACCAGAATCAGCCTGGTAACTGTCTTATCGCCATTGATATGGCGCAGCGGATGAACATGCCGCCTATGATGATCATGCAGAACCTGTATATCGTAAACGGCAATCCCGGCTGGTCTGGTCAGGCATGTATTGCCCTGATCAATGCCAGCGGCAGATTCACTCCGCTGAAATTCAAGGAGGAGCATAACGGCGATGATTTCTCCTGCACCGCCTATGCCACAGAGATCGCAACAGGAGAAGTAGTCTACGGAACAACCGTAGATAAGAAGATGGCAAAGGAATGCGGATGGCTGGATAAGTCCGGCAGTTACTGGAAGAAGATGCCTATCCAGATGGCGAGATACCGTTCTGCCGCATTCTTTGCCCGGACATACTGCCCTCAGGCTCTGATGGGGCTGTACACAGAGGATGAGCTGTATGATATCAAGGGCTATCCTAAGGAGGATGGTAAGTGACAAGTGTAAGACAGGGCGGTAACTTTACCGCCAAGAGGTGCAGGAGCGGGGTTTCTTCCCGAGGGGCATGGGAATTGATTACGTTCTCGGATAATAACGGACGTAATGAGATAACCATCTGGGTAATGAACACCCCCTCTGGCGTGAAAGAGGGTCAGCAGTTTCATATCGATGACATCATCGAGGTCAAGTTCGGCATGAAGAAGAACACTAACGACAGATGGCAGCCGCAGTGCAGCATTGATGCTACTGTTACTGCTATTGAGTCTGAGTTCGATGCCGGGATGTCTGGTGCCGGTGATGTCGACTGGCAGGAGCTGGGTGAAGCTGATGACCCCTGGGCGAACATCGACCCCGAAGACCAGTTGCCCCTGTAAGTCTTAGTGGTTTTATTACTATGACGGGAGATAAATAATAGATAGTGATATACGAGTGTTATTTATCTCCCTAATAGTAATAAAACTAACCTGAAAGGAGAATGTACCTTGAGCTTTTCCACGCAGAAACAGTTGCTCCTCAATCACCTGCAGAGAAACAAAAGCATAACAAGCATGCAGGCAACAAGAAGCTATAATATCTTGAGGCCTTCCAACCGGATTCAGGAACTCAAGGCAGAAGGCTGGGATATCCAGACGGAAATTATCTATAAGAAAAGACGTAACGGGACTACTACCCATTACGCCAAGTACACTCTCGTATCATGAACGACACTATTAAGCTCACGATAGAGATGCCTGCCGGACTCGCCACGGCTCTTACGGCACTTCTTGAGAGCTTAAAGGTAGTGGCGGTAGAAACAAAAGGAAACAGTTTTAACTGTTCTGTTGTTGGCGTTGGTTCTGTTGGTGATGGGGATGGTGAACCTGTTCCTCTTCCTAAGAACGCTGAAGAGGTTATCCAGTTCTGTTTGGATAATAACCTGGTTGCGGATGGACAGAGGTTCTATGACTATTACAGCAAGCGCAACTGGATCAATACCAAAGGCAAGCCCGTTGATGACTGGAAGGAACTTATCATCATGTGGGATGAAGAAGACAGGAGAAAGTATCCGGACAGAAAGCCCAGGAAACCCAAAGATAAAGAGAATTTTCAAGACGATGTTTCCAGGCTCGAAAGATTGCTTGGAAGAAAGGAATCTGAAAATGCAACTGACAATCAAGGGCAATCCGGTAACTAAGAAAAACAGCTTTCAGATGGCACGCAATCAGAAGACGGGTGCCATGTTTCCTGTCCAGTCCAAAGCGTATAAGGGCTATCAGACAATAGCTTTGAAACAGCTCAAAGGGGTAAAAGGAGAGCCTGTCAAATCTCCTGTAAATATATGCTACACTTTCTACATGCAGACCAGAAGGCCGGTCGATGGCCTTAATCTCTGCGAGGCGCTTGACGACATCCTTGTCAAAGCCGGTATTCTCCTTGATGACAACAGAGATATCGTAGCAGGACACGACGGCACTCGTGTACTATATGACAAAGAAGATCCGAGAACGGAAATAAACATAACGGAGATGCCTGATTATGAGCAATGGAAAAAGAGGGCGACCTAAAGACGAATACATATCTGCTGTGATCGATGCCCTGCATGAACAGTACCCTAAGTTCACAAGACAGCAGATGAGCATGATAAAGAATCCATTGTACGGCATTCAGATGTCCTCTGAGGCGATTTCCGTTCTGGAGAGCAAGGATATTACCCCTCCGGGTAAAATCAAAAAGAAAAGCGTTAAAAAAAATCAGAGAAGAAATAAACAAAACAGATATTCCGTAAGGTTGAACGATACCCAAAAAGTTCGCTTTGAAGAACAGTTAAAGCAAAGCGGATGCAAAACCGTACAGGAATACCTGGAACGTCTGATCATGAAAGGAGAATGATCCATGATTTGTGTCACCATCAGGGATAACAGCTACAATGAGCTGAAGTTCTATTTCGACACGCTCAACAAAGCCGGTGATCTCATTGCACTCTCTCTGCGTGAGGGATACAAGGTCGCCATTACGGCGGCGGAAATGGAAAAGGAGGAGTAATTATGGGATGGGGTGTCCATGATTATCCGGGGCCGCCCCCGGAGCGCAGACCAACCCCGATCTGCCCTGTCTGCGGCAACGAATGCGAAACGGTATATATCGGCCTCAACGGCGAGGTTGAATACTGTGACGTGTGCAAAGACAAGTATATCTGGGAACGTGATGCCTATGAATGGTGGGAGGACGAACATGCTGTCTAAGACAACCAAGATCGTAATAGCATATGCCCTGGGTCAGATCACCCAGCTTATCCTGCATGGGATGGTGGTATCCCTGAACATGTGGGACAACAAGAGAGTTCTCTTCTGTTCTGCGTTTGGCTTTGTGATTCTCTTCGCTATCATCTCCGGCATCGTCATATCGAAAGGCCAGGACGAGAAGCTGGAGAAGGAGTTCAATCCGCCTAAGCATGAAAAGAAGTCCTATAAGGACTATGCGGAGGCAGAAAATGGACGAGTATAAGCCTAAGTTCGAGTTATATCCCGGTCTCTGTCTTTTCAACAAAGAAGTCGGATGTATAGACCATAGCCACTGCAGCAAGTGTGGCTGGAATCCAAAGGTCGAAGCCGAGAGAAAAGGCAAAATCTATGTAAGCATCTGGAAGGATGATAAAACATGTGGCACAGGCAGCACTTCGTAAAGTATAAGGGCAAGAACATGACGCTGCGTACTTTCGCAGACGCTTTCAATGTGCCATATGAGCCTTGCCTCAGAAGATACCATAAGGGCATAAGAGACCCTATTAAGCTTGCTTATGGTGAAACAGCAGAAGCCAAGCCATTCAAACTGACAGAAGAACAGAGAGAGTGGCTTGGCGAAACCAAATGGTGGCGTTCCGAACAGGAAGATGAATGGGAAATTGCCTGCGATCTAATAGGCATTCCCAGAATTTTCGCAGACGATTTGAAGGAGGCAATGAAATGCTGAGCTATATGCTTTGTGTATTTGTTGTTGTGTTCGTTGCAAGAGTCCTATATGAGGTGAGCAGATGAAGAATGCGTTGATTTGGTTTCTGTGCATCTGCTTTGCCTGTATCATCTCTGCCGTTGAGGCGGTGGGGTTGGATTGGGGGGATTAACACATGAGTTATGACATTCGATTCGGCGTAAAGGTAGAGGGCATGAATGGGTATATTGCTGTCATTGATGAGCCGGAATACGATAGCCCCACATACAATCTCCGGGATATGTTCGTTGCCTGTATGGATTGGGATTATTCACAAGGAGAATGGTACAACTGTGCAGAGGTTTTCCCCAAAATCAGACACGGACAAGAAGAGCTGACGTTATATCCGCAAAAATACAAAAAATACAATGCTCCAAATGGATGGGGTACTGTATCGAGTGCGAAAGAATGTATAGATTCTATTGTGAAAAAAATAGGGGAAATCGTCAGCGGCGATTGGTCATGGAACGAAATTCCTTTGGAACATTTGTGGATGAGGTGGTAGCTATGGACTATACGGAATTTGTAAAGGCCTTGCGAGATGACAACGCTTGCCTGTCGATAAAGACAGCACACGAAGCCGCAGATGCCATAGAGGAATTGGAATACGCACTCCTTTTGATGGTTTTGCAATACTGCACTACCGATGATGGGTTGCTTTTCCATGAGTTTATGACGGCAGGAGAAAACGCATTTGCTGTGTTGGGCCTTGAGAATGGACAGCAAGAAGCCCCGCTGTGGAACAAGATTGACAGAATGATGCAATCCGCAAGCGAAAGAAATTTGGCAAAGACTGAGCCAAAGGAGGAAACAGAATGAGCGTCTTAATTGCACCGGGCTATAAAGTTGGGCGTCTCACGGTTCGGAAGCTTGTTGTCGATGGTAACGCAAACCAACGCAGATGGTTATGTGATTGCGAGTGTGGTGGTGTCAAAATAACGTCGGAAGATAATCTCAAACGTGGGCATTGTCGGTCATGTGGATGCCTATATAAGAGCATAGGCGGGAAAGCGAAGCATGGAACAGAACGCGGCGAGTCAAAGACGCGGCTTTATAAGATATGGAGCCGTATGATATGGCGATGTGAAAAGCCGCAGGCAAAGGAGTTTTCCAGCTATGGTGGACGCGGTATTTCTGTATGCGAAGAATGGCGCTCGTTTAATGCGTTCAGAAATTGGGCTTTGGAGTGTGGCTACCGCGACAGCCTTTCCATTGATCGCATTGACAACAATGGAAACTATTGCCCGGAAAACTGCCGATGGACTACACCTAAAGAACAGGCAAACAACCGGCGGTCAAATCACAAGGTCGAGTATAACGGACAAGCTAAAAACATTTCTGAGTGGGCTGATTATTTCGGATTGGATAGAAACGGATTTAATTCTGCTATCCAGCGCGGGTTAGATATTGACACTATATTAGAGCGCGGTTTGTGCGCATCACATTCTAAGGAGACGGTTTAAGTGAGTGGTTTGTATCTTCCCGGCATGGAGATGCCGACAAGCTGTGCCTTTTGCGGATTCTGCGATGGACTTGCAGATACACAAGTGGGAACTTGCGCTTTTTGCATGGTGGACGGGAAATACAGGGATGCGCGAACAAATTACGCTTGCCCTCTCGTCCCCGTCCCGGAGCATGGGAGACTGATAGATGCGGATGCGTTGATTCACTCCTACTATCATGCGCCGTCATTCCCTAATCTGTGCAAGGCAATTAATGACGCTCCCACCATCATCCCGGCAGATAAGGAGGGAGAGTGATGTTCACGCCAGACTGCGATAATTGTCAGCATCACGGCGATTGTGCAATGCGGAAAGCCAACAAAGAAATGCGCGAGACGCTGTGGAACATAAGCCGGGAGCAATCCGGGCGGCATGACTATTTTTGGGGCGGAAAGTATTACCCGGCA
>JAEEGL011307997.1_pt1 | contig 13950 bp, 7 predicted proteins | sample 9134231 | NCBI WGS metagenome assembly JAEEGL01 (sample SAMN16246548, study PRJNA631951) | gut metagenome | biome: gut microbiome; feature: rumen; material: fiber-attached | host: Bos | place: Iran: Karaj | collected 2018-10
ATTAGCAAGCGCATATCACATAGTTCAAGACAAAAACACAGGTCGTCCAATTTTAGGTGTAATAAACTTACGAAACGATTATAATTTCACAATAAAAAACGCAGAAAATTATTACTTAATGGTTTTATGTCATGAATTAACACACGTTTTAGTATTTAAAACAACGTTATTTAACTCATTTCCAAAATACAATGGAGAAGATAGTATAATAAAAAGAGTAAATAACAGATCATTTATAACATCTCCTAAAGTTTTAGAAACAGCAAGAAAACATTTTAATTGCTATGACGAAGATTTTATAGGCGTCGAATTAGAATTACAGGGTGGTGGAGCTAATCCAGAAAATCATTGGGAGTCTTCTATGATGTTAGGAGATTATATGGTAGCTTCAGCGTATATGGAAAATTATATAAGTGATATAACTTTAGCTTTATTTGAAGATTCAGGGTGGTATAAAGCTAATTATTATACGGGTGGTTTGTTTAGATTTGGTAAATTAAGTGGATGTGGATTTTTAAATTTAAATTCGAATTTGGAAAGTAATTTTAATTGCGATGAATATGGAAGAGATTTTTGTAGTTCGGAAAAATTAGGTGTTAAAAAATGTTCGAGTGGGAATTTAGATAGAGGATTTTGCTATGGGATGAGTTATGTGGATAATAATTGCGATATAATTAGAAATTTAAATGATTTAAGTAAAGGTTATTATTATTATCATACGAAATGTAATGAAAATGGTTTAATTGGCTTTGATGATGATTTTTTAAGCGAAAATTCAATTTGTGTTTTAAATACGTTTAATAATAAAAATAAATATCGAACGAGTTGTTTTTATGTTGAATGTGATTATGATTCAAATAAAGTTAAAATTTATTATAATAATATTAATATTTATAATTGTAGTGAATATGAAGAAATTTCTATTGAAAATTATGGAAAAATTATTTGCCCTGATTTTAATAGAGTTTGTACTGGAACAATTTATTGTACAGAACCTTTTGAATGTGTTGAAAAAAAAAGTGAAAATTTATTATTTTTTAATAAAACTAAAAATTATGTTATTATTAATATTATTATTGAAAATGAATTTATTTTTATTGGAGAAGAAAATGATCAAAAATTTATTATTCAATTTAATAAAAAAGTTATTTCTAATGTTTTAAAAATTTATTTAATTTCTAATAATTTAGATGAAATTAATCAAATTTTTCTTGATTGTGATTTAAATGATGAATTTTCTTATTTATGTAAAATTAATTTATTTGAATATAAAAATGGAGATAAAATTGATATTTATACAATTTATTATAAATTTAATGAAAGTTATGATTATATTAATAGTGATTCAAATATAATTTTTTATTCAAAAATTCTTTCATTTTCACCAAAATATTTTCAAATTAATGATCAAAAAACAACAATAAATGTTACAACATTAAATTCATTAACAAAAACTTATAGATTATATTTTTATAAAAACGATAATGAAAGTGAACATTTTATGTTCAATATAAATTCAACTGAAAATAATTTTATTAAATTTACTATTTCTAATAATAGAAATAATTTAATTGGAAAATATGAAATTTATATTAGTTATGAAATAAAAAATAAATTATATAAATTATTTGGAATTTCAAATTATTTAAATTCAAATATTTTTTTAATTTTATTTAAATTTTATATAAATTTCACTAAAAATGAAAAATTTATTCATTTTTGTAATAATTGCGAATTAAATTTTGAATTAGAAAATTCAGAAATTTCTTTAGAACAAATAGAAAAATTTTATTATATTATAAATAACAATGAAAATATTACAATTAATAATGATAATTTAATTATAGATAAAAATAATAATTTTTTAATATTAAAAAATTTCATTTACGATGAAATTATTTCTCAACAAATTAATTTAAGTTTTTATTTATTTCAAGGAAATGCTTCAAATCAAGAAATTTATTCAATTAATTATAATTATTATTTATATTCAATTTTCGATATGGAATTTAATATTAATTTACCTTTAATTACAAATAATAATGAAAATAATTTTATAAATTTAGTTTTAATAAATGAAAATTATAATGATTTATCAAATATTGAAGAATTTATTTTTTTAAATGAAAAAAATAAAGAAATTTCTATCAAAAATTTTATTATAGATGAAAATAATAATATTAAAATAAATTTATTTTTTAATAATAGTGAATATAATAAATTAACATTAATAAAAATAATAGAAAAAAATAATTATATAAAAACTTTTAATAATGATTCTTTAATAATTTTTTATCCTATTTTTAATAATGAAAATATTAATATAAAAGAAGAAGAAAAAATTAATTTTCTAGAATTTTATATAAATTTTATTGATGAAAATATTGTTAATTTATATTATAATAAAATTCATTGTTTTATAAATTCAGAATTAGAAAATAATTTATGTTATAATTTTTCTATTTATAATACAAAATTTTCACAATTTTTTTATAATTTAACAAATATTAATAATAATCATACTCTTTCAATTTTAATAAAAAATAATATTAATAATAACATTACATTTCAAATAAACATAAATTTCATTCCAAAACAAATTGAATTAAACTGCGAAAAAGAAAATAAAATTAAAGTTTATAATAATAATAAATACGAATGTGATTATTGTAAAAATGTTGATATAAATAATCCATATTTTAATATTAATACTAAAACATGTGTTTCTGATTGTAAAAATTATAATCTTTATTTATTTAATGACATATGTTATAATAATTGTAAAGAATTTAATTTATTTTCTTATAATTTTTCATGTATTAAATCATGCCCAAATGAATATGGAATAATTGATTATAATTTTAATTGCATTGATTGTTCAACATTAAATGAAAATAATAATTTTTATTATAGTGTAAATTCAATTTGTGAAAAATATTGTCCATTTAAAAGTATTTTAATTAATAATAGTTGTTATTTATTAGAAGAAATTTATTTTTATAATAAAGATTTTTATGATTATAATTATTTGTGTTATAATAATTTTTCTAATTGTTTTATTTATGATGTAAATATAAATGAAGAATATGTTAATAATTTATTAAATATTTTTAATTATAAATATGAATTTAATAATAATGTTGAAATTTCAGAAAAAATTAAAATTTTGAATGAAATTTTATTTTATAATAAAAGTTTAATAAAAAATATTAATGTAAATTTAATAAAAAATTATATTTCGAATATTATTGAAATTGTAAATAATAAAGAAAAAATATTAATAAAAAATTTTATTGATATTATTAATTTATTGGGATTTTATTTTACTATTGAAAAAAATACAAATTTATTAAGAAATTTAAATGAAATAAATAATAATTTTGATTATTTTAATATTATAATCAATTTAATTTCAAAAATTAATATTGATTATAATACAATTCAAACAAATAATTCAGTATTAATTAATGATATATTTAAATTAAATAATATATTTTTTATATTAAATGAAGAAAATAATATTGATAATTATTATATTTTATCAAAAAAAAATAATATTTCATATGTTAATATTTCTTCTTTGAATATAAATAATAATAATTATAATAACAAATATTTAATTATAGTTAATTCAAAAATACAAAATAAAATTTATATAAATTATGAAAAAGAATTGAATAATAATGTTAATATTATTATTCCTTTTTACGATAATAATTTATTTAATTATTCATTATATAAATATTATAAAGATAATAGAATAAATATTTTAAATGAAAATGATAAAATATTTAAATATTGTTTCGTTAGTGAAAAATTTAAATATGATTTAACTCAAAAAATTCGATTTAATTTATTTCAAAATATTAATTTTAATAATTGTGAAATAAATAAAATTTTAGATAATGAATCATTAATTTTAAATTGCAATAATTTAAATAATAATACTTTTGATTATAATTTTCATAAAACATTTTTAAATAAAAAAATTTATAATCTTTTACCTTTCAAATGTTTTAAAAATTTAAACAAAATTTATAAAAATTTTTTATTTTGGATTTATTTAAGTTTATTATCTTTATTATCATTATTAATATATTATAACATTAAGAAATATTATAATTTAAATATAAAATTATTCATAATAAATTTAGAAAAATTAATAGAAAAAGATGATGAAAAAGAAAAAGAAAAAGAAAATAAAAATGATAATAATCAAATTAAAATTAGTAAATTTGTAAAAATTAATCAAGAAACAAATAATTTTAATTTAAGTAATGATTTAAATTCAAAATCGCATATGCAAATTTCTTCAATTCAATTGAAAAAAAATAATACAATAAATGAACAAGAATTAGAAAAAAATAAAAAATCAAATAATAATGAAATTTATAACAATATTAATTTTTATAATTTATATTTAAATAATTTATTTTTAATTCATCCTATTTTTAATATTTTTAAATTCAATTTTAATCAAAAAATTTTTTATCCAAAAAATTTTATTCAAATTATTTTTATTTTTGATATTTTTTGTTTTTTAGGTTTTAATTCTTTGTTAATTAATGAAAATAAAATAAATAAATTATACAATAACAAACAAATAAAAAATTTTGTCTTTCCATTAAAAAAAAATATTCTCAATATTTTTTTCATTTTTTTAATGACTTATTTTTTGAATATAATTTTTAAATTTTTATGCATAAAAAAATTTAATGAAAATATTAATTTAGCAAATGAATTAAAATTGCTCAAAAAATATAAAAAGAAAAAAAGAAAAATTGAAAAATTTTTTCAATTAAATAAAATAAAAGAATTTATTTGTTATTGTATAATTTATGTTATAATATTTTTTATGTTTTTTTATTCATTAATTTTTACTGAAATTTATGTAAATACTTTAAATTTTTATTTTTTTTCAATAATTTGGATTATAATATTTATTTACTTATTTTTTATTCCTTTGTTTATATTAATCATATGTTTAATTGAAAATAAAATAATTAATGATTATAATAATGGTAAAATTTATTATATTAAATTTATTTTTAATTTTTAAATATAAATAAATAATCTTTTTAATTTAAAAATAATATTAAAACTTATTTATTATTAATGTTATTATTACATTTTGAACACAAAATCATTTTTAAAATTAATAATTTATAATAATATATTTTTATATATTTTGAAATATTTTTATAGAAAATTATTTTATTATTTTTGTTTGAATATTATATTTAGGAGTGATTGAATTATTATTATTATTATATTGAGGAGTGATTGAAGTGCTTGTTGTTTGTTTTTTGTTTATTTGACATAATATATATCCTCTAGTTGCAATTTCATATTTATCCCATTTAGAAACAGTTTTAATCCAATTTGTTGGAATTTGACTTAAACCATAATAAGCTCCAGCTATTTGACCAACAACTGCTCCAACTGAATCTGAATCTCCTCTTAAATTAACAACTTTTATTATTGCATCATCAAAATGTTTTGTATGATAAACTACATGTAACGCCATTGCCATTCCATCCATTGCATATGAACCTATATATCCAGGTTGAGATTTTGATCTACTTGGACTATATTTAAAATCTTTTTTCTTCCAATTCCAATCTCTATCTGGATCATTATTTTCTTGCATTGATAATGCTAAATATTGAACACTTTTACAATCTGTTTGAAAACCTGTTAAATTATCTAAAATATCATTTAATTTTTCATTATTTCTATTTAATATTTTAACAATTATATAAGTTAATAATCTACAACATTCAGCTGCCTCAATTCCTTGATGTGTTAACAAACTTTGTTTTTTAGCTATTTCCATTGCTTTCTTAATATCATTATGATAACATATAGGAACTGGAGCATTTCTCATAATAGACCCATTTCCTGAAGAATATTTATCTCCAGCCGATGTTTCTATCAAAGGATATTCAAGATAATTTTTAAATGATTCACTAATAATTCCTCCTAATCCAACAGAATTTTTATTCAATCTTGAAAAATCTCTTCTAAATGCATTATTATACCCTCCATACCACCAACTTAAAAATCTATGCATTAAATCATGTGGATTAAAATTACCTTTATTTTCAATTAATGAATCAGCTAAACACAATCCCATTGAAGTATCATCTGTCCATTGCCCAGGAAGTAAATGAAATTTTCCTCCAGCTCCAACACCCATATCGAGTAAATCTATTTTATTATAACGTAGAGGTTGAAATTCATATCTATGACCCATTGCATCTCCTATTGCCATTCCTAACATACTTCCTATTGATCCTTCTTCTATTGTATTTAAAATTTCTTTCATTTTTCCATTTTTTATAAATGAATTAAGTAAATTTGATATATAATCATATTTTTTGTCTATTTCTAAACCTTTTCTATCATAAAAAATTGACCATTTATTTAAATCATCCCTATTCAATTGTTTTTTTTGTATAAGATCTATTAATGGTGAAGTTATTGTTCCTGAAGTTGATTTAAAATTAATTAAATCATCAAAAGAAATAAATTTTTTTATCATTTTATAATATTATTAATAATAAAAATACTATTTTATTTAAATAAATAAAATTATATTATTTTAATTAAAAATAAAATGAAAATTAAAAAATTCAATATTAAAAAGTTATTTAATAATAATAATAAAATAATATTTTTTTTTTGAATAATTTAAAAATATTTTAATTAATAATAATATTAAAACAAATAAAATTATAATTATTAAATAAAAAAATTTATAAATCATCATAATTAAATTCTTCATTATCATCAATATTTTTTTTATTTTTATTATTATATTCAGGATCATCATAATCTTTATATTTTAATTTATGTTCTAAATTATTATAATTTTCTTTATTATTATTTTCTTTATCACAAGCTTCATTATATTCTTTAAAATCATTAATTATTTTAATATTAATTCCAAAATTTTCATTATCTTTAAAATAATTTTTTTTTTTAATTTCTTCACAAAATTCATCATTATCAAATTCAAAAATATGAAATTTATTAAAATGTTTTTCAATATATTCTTTATTTTCAAAAAATTTTCCACAAACTCCACATTCAAATTCATTTTCACTATTTTGATGAATATTTTCATTAAAATTTTTTTCTTTTAAATTATTGAAATTTTCTTCAATAAATTTTTCATCAAAATTTTCAAAATCATTAAAATTTTTATCAAAATTTTCAATAAAATTTTTAACATTTTCATTAAATATTTTTTTATATAAATTAATATTTTCAATATCATTATTATTAATAATAATATTTCTTAAATGAACACTATCGCATTTATAATCTAAATTTTTTTCATCATAAAAATATTTAACACAATAATAACAAAATCCATGAATTTTTCTTAAATATAAAATCATTAAATCAAAATATTTTTTTTTATTATTAATTTTTTCTTTTTCATTCAAAATCACATTAAATTTAATATTTCTCAACAAATCAAATTTTTTAATAATTTCTTCACAATTTTTAATTTCATCTTCTTCAATAAAATCATTTTCATTATTATTATTATTAACATAAACAGGAAATAATTTAATTTTTCTTAAAGGAAATTTATTTGATTTAACAACATTTAAAATATAATTTTCATTAATTTCATATAAATTTAATTTTTCAAGGGCATTTGTAACATTTTTTTCATTATCAAAATTCAGCCAAATAAAACGAGAATAATCATCTTTTTTTAAAGGTTCAGAAATTGAAATGAATATTAAACCAGGAAGTTCTTTTATAATAGAATGCAATGATAAAAATGAAACATTGTAAGGAAGATATTGAATAAATAAAGAATTGTTGTTTATATTAAATAAATAAAATGGAGATGAATAATATTTTGATATTATTTTCTCATATTTTTCTTGATTATTATGATTTATATTATTATTATTATTATTATCTTTTTCATTGTTATTTTTATTTTCATTATTATTATTTTCTTTATTATTTGAATTTAATTCAATTTCTTCGAATTCATTTTTTTCTATATTAAAAATTTCTTTATAAATTTTAAATATAAAAAAATTATTATTATCTTCATTGATTTGTTTTTCAATATTTTCATTGAAATCAAAATCAATTAAATTAAAATTATTATTTTTATAATTTTCTTCGAAATTTTTATATAAATTTTGATATAAATTTTCAAATATATTTTTAATTTTATTAAATTTAATTGGGTCAAATTTTTCATTAAACCATTCATCATCTTTATGTTTATTATAAAAATTAGTTTTTAATCTATTTATATATCTATTTTTATATTCATTATATTCTTTTTCAATTTCATCATCATTTTTATTAGAATTTTCAGAATTTAAATTTATTAAAAATTCTTTAAAAACTTCTTTTGTTACTAAAGGCAAATTTAATTTTGGAATATTATTATTACTATTATTATTATTATTTCTTTTGTGTTTTTTGTTTAAAAATTTTTTATTTTTGTTGTTATCTTTTATTAATAAATTTGATTTGATAAGATTTATATTATTTTTATTGTCTTCAGTATAATGAAAATCATTATTAATTGATTGATTATCATTTATATTTTCGTCGTTGTTATTTATTGAATTATTAATAGAATTATTTTCTTTGTTTTCAGTTGATTCTTGAAGCGCGGACATTTATTAAAATTATTTATAAATAAATAAAAATAAAATAGTTTTATATTAATCAAAATTTTAAAAAAGAATTATTTATTTAATTATTATTTATTAAACATAAATTATATAAAATTAATTTTTATTTATAATAATAAAAAAAATGAGAATTATTTTAACAAAAAATGGAAAAATTGAAATAAATGATTTAAGAAAATTATTTTATTCTAAAGAAAAAAGTTTAATAAGAAATAAATCTCAAAAAGAAATTTTTCCTTCAAATAAAAGAAAAACATTTTATGATATTAAAAATTATAATTCAAATCTTATTCCAAATAATACAATAAATAAATTTAAAACTTTATACAAAAATAAAACTTTCATAAATAATTCAAGTTTAAATAACATAAGTTTAAATTTAAATAGAACAAATTATGTTAATAATAATAATAATGAAATTAATTTTACAAATAAAAAAAATTTAAAAAGTCATAGTAAAAATAATATTATTTATGATACAATATTAAAAAACATGTATAAAAATTATTCAAATGAATTACATTATAATTTAAAAACAATTTTAAATCCAATCAAAAACATTAATTCAAATTTATCAAATAGTATTGATAATAATAATAATAGTAATTCTAATAATATTAATAATAATAATAATGAAATTAATTCAAACAAAATTAAAGATAGTATTAAAATAAAAAATATTTTGAATAAAAATTTATATAAAACTTTTATTAAAAAAATTGAAGAAGAAGATTTAATTAAAAAATTAAATAATAATCAAATTAATAATTTTAGACATTATGAATCAAATGAAAATTTATTAGAAAAAATAAATCAAATTTTAAATAAAAAAATTCTATTTAGAAATAAAGAACTAATAAATTATATTAATAATAATAAAAATATAAAATTTAATTTTCTTAAAAAAATTTATTTCATGAATGATGATGAAATAGAAAAAATTAATAATATAATTAAAGAAACTAAATATAAATTTTTAATTGAAGAAAATAATAATAATAATAATAAAAATAATATTTTTAATATTTATAAAAAAGAATATTTCAATTTATTAAAAAATGGGAATAATAAAAAAAAAGAAATTGAAAATAATATGAAAATAACTAAAAGTATTTTTAATAAAATCGAACATAATTATATTTCAAATAAAAATAAAAATTTAATTGAATTTTTAAAAGAAAAAAATAAAGAATTATTAAAAAAAAATAATTCAAATATTGATTTAAAAAAAAATGATTTAAAAAATAAATATAAATTAAAAAAAAATATTAGTAATGATTACAAATTTAATTATAATTTTATGTAAATAAAAAATTTTTAATAAAATATTTTATATTTTTTTATATTTTTATAATATTATTAATAATATTAAAATTAAAAATATTCATTATTAATAATGAATTATAATTCTTTAATATTAATATTAAAAATATTTTTATTTTTAAATATATCTTTAAAAATCAATTGTAAATTATCATTTCCAATTTATATTAACAAAACTAGATTAAGTTTAGCAAGAACACCAAATACAATAATGTATTCTCTTTATCTTAATGAAATATATTCTAATTTTTCAATAGGAACTCCTCCTCAACAAATTCCTATAACATTTAAATTACAAGAATATCCTTTTTATATTTTAGGTCCTTCAACAGAAAAATATAATTTAATTTATTTTAATGATAATTTATCTAAAACTTATTTTTCATATAAAAATGATAGTTGTATTTGGTATAATTTAGATTTTGATAATGGTTTTACTAGTTATGATTTAATTCATTTTAATAATATTAATAATAATAAAAACTTTAGTTTTATTTTAGTTGAAGAAAAAAGTTATGAAAGAATATTTTTAATGTCTGGTTGCATTGGTTTGGCTTTGGAAGATGAAGGAAAAGATTATATAACAAATGTTAATTTTATAAAACAATTAAAGAAAAATAATTTAATTGATAATTTTGGTTTTATGCTTAAATTTAATAATAATAATAATAAACATTCAGAATTTATTTTTAATTTAAATTTAAGTGATTACTATGGAATTCATTCAAATGTTGTTAAATATTATAATAGATGGTCTATTAAATTTGATAAAATTATTTTTCAAAATAGTATTTTATTTGATTTAGTTAGTGGATTTTATTATACATTAGGTGTTATTATATATAAATCAAAAAAAAATTTTGAAATATTTTTCAAAGATTTTATAAAAAATAATATTTGTTTTGAAAGTAGTTTTACAGAAGAAATAAATACATATGAATTTTATTATTGTAATGAAAATTTTGATGTGAAAAAATTTAATAACATAACTTTTTATAAATATGCATTAAATACTGATTTTGTTTTAAATGGGGAAGATTTATTTATTAAAATTAAAAATTATTATTATTTTTTAATAATTTTTAATTTTGAAAGTTTGTATGATTGGAAATTAGGAATTCCTTTTTTAAAAAAATATAATTTTGCATTTGATTATGAAAAAAAAATGATTTATTTAATTGATAATAATAATAATAACAATTATAATTTAAATTCAAAAGAAAATAATTTTTATTATTATATTATTATTTTTATATTATTTATTATAATAATTCGCTTATTGTATTTAATTAAATTAAAATATTTTAATCACATTAAAAAAATTAGAGCAAAAGAATTAATATCAAATTATTCTTTAATAGAAAATTAAATAATATTATAATTAATTTTTAATTTTAAAATTAAAAAAACAGAATAAAAAAAATAAAAAATGAAAATAAAAAAAAATTCTTTTTTTATTTTATTTCTTTTATTTACATTTTCATTATCAATAAAATTAAATGATAAAAAAAATAAAAATAATCAGAATATTAATCAAAATGAAAAAAATTCTATTGAAAAATTTAATAACCAACAAGAAAAAAATAAATCTTATTACACAGGATTATTAGTAATTAGAATATTTATTTTAGTTTCTGGAATCGCAATTTTATCTTATTATGTTATTAGACAATTTTTTTGGCCTAATAATGATGATAATAATGAAGAATATGAAATTTTAATTAATAATGAAAAAGAAATTAAAAAAAAAATTTATTTATTAAAAAATGATTTAAAACCTATTGAATTTAGTAACGTTAATAATAATATGAATTATATAGAAAATTGTCCAATTTGTTTGGATGATTTTCAATCGAATAGTAAAATTGTTTTAACTCCTTGTAATCATATTTTTCATTATAAATGTTTTAAAGAATTTTTTATGAGAAAAAATGGAAATTTGTGTGCTTTATGTAAATATAATTTTATGAGTTTGTTAGAAGGAAAAAATATTGATTTAGATAACGTTGATATTAATTTGAATGATGAAGAAATATTAAATAATAATATGATAAATAATAATAATAATGAAAATAATAATAATAATAATAATAATGATATTTTAATTGAAAATGATAATGAAAATGATAATTTATTAAACAATAATATTAATAATAATAATAATAAAGATTCAGAAATTATTTTAAATGAAGAAAATAAATAAATATTATTATTATTATAAATTAAATTTAAATATAAAATTAAAAATGAATAATTATTTTATAATTTCTTTATATTTAATCTTAAATATAATAATAAAAATTTATTGTTTTAATTATAATAATAATAATAATAATAATATAATAATTCTCCCATTTTATAGAAACATTTCAAATATAAAAAATAATAATTTCATAAATAAAATATTTTTTAACTATCTTTTAACAAACATTTCAATTGGTTCTCCTCCTCAAATAATTCCAGTCATTTTTTCTTTTCGTAATTATCCTTTAAGTATTTTTTCAATAAATCTTAAAAATAATAATAATCTTTATTTAAATTATTTTAATTCAAATAATTCAAAAACATATTCTATATTAAAAAATGAATCAGAATTTAATCAAGAATCTTTCGATAAAGGAATAGAATCTAAAGAAAAATTTATTTTTCAAATTTATAATAAATCTACTAATATAATTTCACTATCATCAATAGAAATTAAATTTATTTTAGAAACAGAAAGAACTTTATTTAATTTTAAAGAAGGTGGTGGATTAATAGGTTTAAGTATAACAAGTGATACAAAAGAATTAAATGATTATAATTTCATAAAACAATTAAAAAAAAATGATTTTATAATTTCATATGATTTTTCTTTTGTTTTTGATAATAATAATTTATTTGATTTAAATTCAAAAGGAAATTTTATTATAGGTGATTTACCTCATAATATATATAAAGAATATAAAATTAAATACATATATAAAAATTTTTTTGTGAAAATTGAAAGTAATAAACAATATTTTGATATAGATTTTGATGATATAATTTTTGATAATATTTCTTTTAAAGAAAATAATATTACAAGATTTGGATATTTAAATGGAATGATCTATGGAACTTCAAAATTTCAAAATTATATAAAAAAAATATTTTTTGAAGAAAATATTAAAAATAATATTTGTTTTGAAAATCAAACAGATTATACTTATATTTATTATTATTGTAAAAATATAGTAAAATTAAATAATGAATTTAAAAATAAGAAAATAGAATTTAAATTAAATAGTATTAATTATAGATTTAAATTAAGTAATGACGAATTGTTTTTACCGTTTGAGAATTATTATTATTATATGATTTATTTTAATAAAAACGGAAATAAAGATATTTGGGAATTAGGATTACCTTTTTTTAAAAAATATCTATTTACATTTAATCAAGATAGTAAAATGATTGGAGTATATATTGAAAAAGAAAAATATAATAATAATAATAATTTACATAAAAAATTAATTGGAATTATAATTTTTATTTTAAATATAATTTGTTTTATATTTATATATTTCTTTATTAAAAAAATTAAAAAGAAAAAAAAATTGAATTTTTATGATTTTGATAATAAAGAAAATGAAATGGAAGATTATTATAATATAAAAGAAAATTTATCTTAATTTAATATTGTATTTTATTTATTATAAATATAAATAAATTTTAATTTTTTTAAATTTTAATTTTTCATTTTAATAAATTAAATAATATATCATATATATTATAATAATAATTTCTTCTTTTTATTTAAAATACAAGACACACCAGTACTAAAATTTTTTAAGCAAGTATTACATGAAACACATTTTGCTTTTTTAGTACTTCCATTTTTCAATTTAGTAATTAAATCAGGTTCACAAATTAAAGGTCTTGCCAATCCAAAATATTTAATGTTAGAATTATTAAGAATTTC
>JAEEGL011722514.1_pt1 | contig 13950 bp, 17 predicted proteins | sample 9134231 | NCBI WGS metagenome assembly JAEEGL01 (sample SAMN16246548, study PRJNA631951) | gut metagenome | biome: gut microbiome; feature: rumen; material: fiber-attached | host: Bos | place: Iran: Karaj | collected 2018-10
ATGTTGGAGACACAGAATGGAAAAAAAGAGTAAGAGAACTGATTGAAGAAGGAACATTAAAGACAGAACTTGAGGTCGAGATTTCTGAAGTTAAAGCAACACCTATAGGTCCAGTAAACGATGCGTTAAACCAACTGCAACAAACGTATGAAGAAACTTTCAAAAAAATAAAACTTGACATCGCAGAGTTTAATGTTGATAACTATGAGAGTGCAGAAGCCCATAAAAAAGCGTTAGACGAAAAGATAAAAGACATTCAACACTTTGTTGAACTTTACAAAGATGCCGCAGTGGATTTCAAATTTGTAAACCTAATGTTTGGCACAGATTTTAGCTCGTCAGAAGAAGCAAAAAAAGCGATGAAAGACCTTGAGGAGATGCTTACGAAATGGCGTGAAACTCTATATGGAAAAGCTTCTACAACCACACATGGTCGCACACAAAGTATGAAGAGCGAGTATCAGTCGATGATTGACTTTGTGCGTGAGCTGAACAGGGAGTTCGACACGTTGAGAAAGAATTTCAACGAAAAAGACTCCGCGAGATGGGCGGGTGCCACAAACCGCATTCTGTCATCGTTTGAGGCGAAATTCGGCGCAATGCCGACAAAGTTCAGAAAGGCGTTTCAAGACACGTTGAGCAGTATTGACTTCACTACAAAAGAAGGCACTGTAAATGCCGAAAATATTGTCAAGGGTCTTATAGACAGCGCGAAAGATTTGACAAAGAAAGAGAAAGAGGAATTGCAACGCGCTTGGGGTGAGGCTGTCGGGCAAATCAAACTCGAAGCCGAACTTGAATTGAAAGCCCGCGAGGATGAACGCTTGAAGGCGCAGGTGCAGAAGATGTTTGACGATTACAACTTGACAATAGAACTTGACAAACTCGGTGTTGATGCCGATGAGGTCGGAAAGCTGTTCAACATCGACACGAAAGACTTGCTGACGTTGGAGCGCAAACTTGAATCCATGAAGGAAGATTTTGTCGGTCGAAACATGGAGAAAGAGTACCGCCAATTTATGAGAAAGATTGTCGAAATCAACGACAAGGCGAACTTGGAGATGGCGAAGAAATACGTCAAGTACATCCGTGATGAATATGGTGAACGCGCAAAGGTTGAACTCGAATATATGCGTCAGCGTGCGGAGGTTTACGCTTTGCCGTTTGACAAGGATGAAACGATTCGCATACTTGACAACTTGCAGAAAGAGACGCAGAAGAAACTTGACGAGATAGACTGGAAATCTTTCACGAGTTCTGATATGTACGTTGAACTTTTTGAGGATTTGAACAGAGCTACTGTACGTTCTATGGAGGCTATGAAAGAACAGCTTAATATGTTAAAATCAAGCCTTTCGTCACTTGACCCTTCTAATTTGAAAACTATTGTTGACCAAATCGACAAGCTTGACGATGAGTTGACAAAACGCGACCCTTTCAAAGTCCTGACCGATTCGTTAAGGTCTTGGCGCGACTTTAAGAAAAGTGACAAAACAGAAAGTCTTATTAACGAAATACTTGGTACTGACGGCGAGATTAAGATGCGCGATTTCAGAAAGACACTAAACAAAGCCCTTGATGAAATCCAAAGCGACATCAACAGAGCCACAAAAGACAAAAACATTTGGGATACTATTACAGGCGCGGCAAAGTCTCGTGACGAAGCTAAAAAATGGGTTTTAGAACATGTTCCGACCATAAGAGGAAACAACATATACGATATACCGTCGATTAAGAAAGAGCTTGACAAATACGAAAAACTGCGTGAAGAAACATCAAGGAAAATACAAGCAGAAAGGGCAAAAGAACTTAAAAACATGACAGATGAAGGAGACATTGAGTTGTCTTTCGACGAAAAAGAATTTGTACGTCTTAACAAAATTGTTTCTGAACTCAGCAACTTATATTCTTCTTTGTCTAAAATAAAAGAAGAGGGTAAAGAAGTTAGCGTTGTGTTTCAAGAGTGGCTTACAGAGCAAGGAATAAGCATTGAAGAGGTTGATTTGTCAACATTTGAAGGAGAGTTGTCTTCTGTTGAAGAAATTTTGAAAAAACTGATTGGAGACCAAAACGAACTTGAAAACGGCAAAAAGCATTTTGACAAAATCGGTGAGGCTGCGATTGAGGCTGGCAACCAGCTTGCGGAAATGGCAACAAACATGAAAAACGCCTACACGTCAATCAACGAATATCTTGAAAGCATCGGTGTTGCAACAGATGTTGTCGGAGAGGCTTGGAAAGAGTTTGGCAATACAATGTTTGACACTATCATTCGTGCGTTGCAGATGATACCGCAAATGGTTGCGTCTATTGTGTCGGCAGAAACAGCCATTAACGCAGCTGCTGGTTGGATTGGTCTCATTGCCGAAGCGATAACACTTGTTATGGGTCTGGCCAAATCCCTTGCCGGTCTTCACGATTCATACCAACAAGCCGAAATAGAAAAGCTGCAAAAAAGCCTTGACAAGCTTGAAAAGACGGCGGAAGATTTGTCAGAAGCGTTTGAAAGCTCTTATGCCGAAGAAGAATTGCGCCAACTTGACGCTGCTCTTATAAGGACACGGGAACTTTCCATCGCCACTCTTGAAGACATGAAAGAAGCCGAAGAAGCGAAGAAAAAGTCCGACCAAGCCGTTATTGACGATTATCAAAACCAAATAGACAGCTTAAACAAGGAAATGCAAGAGGGCATCGAGAATTTCTACGAGGCTCTTGGCGGTTTCGGTAGTGCGGCGAACATGAAATCAACTGTTGAAGAGTGGACTGACGCTTGGTACGAGGCTTTCAAGGAAACAGGCGATGGGTTGTGCGGTCTCGAAGATTCGTTTGAGGAGTTTTTTGAGAATATTGTCAAAAAACATTTGATGAACAACATAATGGCTAAATATTTTAGCGAGGACTTTTTAAGCGGTTTAGACAAGATTCTCGGCACTGAGGGAGGCGTTATGGGCAACCTTGACGCGCTAAACGACTGGATTAACCAGTACCACGATTTGGCTGTTCAAGCGGACGAGGAAATGCAAGCTGCCACACAAGCCTTTCAAGGGATGACTGGCATAGGCGGTGGTCTTGAGGGTCTGCAAGCGGGTTTGCAAGGCATGACCGAGGAAACCGCAGACATTCTCGCCGCTTATTTGAACAGCGTGCGTTTTTACGTTGCCGACAACAACCAGCTGTTGCAGAACCTGCTGAACGGTCTGACTATAGACAACAACAGTAACCCGATGTTGCAGCAGCTGAAAATCGTGGCGGCGCAAACCACGTCTATCAACTTGCTTCTTGACAGCGTTGTGCATTCCGGCGGTTACCAAGGCAACGGCGGAGGCAGTTATCTTAAAGTTCACGCGATTTTGGAGTCGTAGTGTTTTTGATATAATAAAAATATTATTTTTGCAACGGAATGAACATTATTGTTAAACAGAGTTAAAATTAAGGATATGGCAGCTACAGAATTGACTTTCACACAGCAGGCAGACGGCACTTACAAGTCTTCTTTTGACACCACTGGTGTAAAAACAATTGTTCAACTCAACAGAGAGGCAAGGGGAACTTTACTTATTTATGTTACGCTTGATTCAAGCGAAGATTCGGTACTTTACAAAAACTTGCCTTCTACAAAGGATTGTGTTTTTGAGATAGACCTGCCTTCTGGGATTGAGGTTTCAATCTCTTCGGCAACAGACGTTACATACGGAGCGTATGCGGCTGACACACCGACACCAGCTGTTGAGACTAAATAGATTTACAAATGGCAGACATAAGAAAACTCGCCCCGATACTGCTCAAGTGGGAGGCAGGCGCACTGCCGCAAGGCACGCTTGAAGCACAATGGCAGTTCGCCCGAAAAAAAGGGTTCTCTAACCACCCTAACGACACTGGCGGTGCTACAATGTGCGGCATTACAATAGGCTCGTACACTCGTTACAGACAGTTGAAAGGCAGAACAAAACCAAGCGTAACCGACTTGAAAAACATAACGCTTTCGGAATGGCTTGATGTGCTTAAGACTTTTTATTGGGACAAGATGAAAGCCGACCAAATCAACAATCAAAGCATTGCGAACCTATGCGTTGACAACGTATGGGGTAGCGGTACTGGTTACATCAAACATATTCAGTCGGTTCTTGGAGTTGTGCCCGATGGTATTGTTGGCAGTATTACATTAAGAGCAATAAACACCGCCAATCAAAAAAATCTTTTTGACAAGTTGTGGAACAGAAGAAAGTCTTTTTACAACGGTCTTGTAGTTTCAAGACCCAAAAATTCGGTTTTTCTCAAAGGGTGGTTGAACAGATTGAACGATTTTAAGTTTTCATATTAAATTTTAGGCAGAATGGATTTGAATTTTATTTTGGGTCTTATTTTTGGTGGAGGTGGCATTGGAGGCATGATTTGGGGTGTTTTGTGTTTCCGCGAGAACAGGCAGTTGAAAAAGAACGAGGTGAAATCCTCGACTGCCGATGTCGAGGGCAAAGAAATCGACAACGACGACAAGCAGATAGACCTCGGCAAGAAGTATCTCGAAAGCACTCTTGAAATAACGCAGAGAATGCAGGAGATGATGCTCAACAGCAACAAAGAACGCGACGAGTATTGGGCAAAGCAAGAGGAGACAATGAATGAATTGCGCGGTCTTGTCAGCAACCTCAACGACAAGGTTGACAACATGGACAAGCGCGTCACATCGGTTGACAAGCGCGTGACAAAGATGGACAACCAAGTAGCGTCGCTCACCGAGGAGGTTGGGCAGATTGGTGACTTTCTCGACGGCGACTTTGCAGACTGGAAGCGCAGGCGCAAGAAACAAGTTCCGAAATCTCGCAAAGCTGCTGATAATAAAAAAGCGGTCGAAACAAAAATGAGCAAATCCTATGAGTAAAATTTACATTGCAGGTCAAGTCAGCGGTCTTCCGTATGAACAGGCGATGGAGAATTTCAAGAAAGCCGAAGAGTTCCTTTACTCACGCGGCGACACGCCAGTGAACCCGACAAAGAGTTGCGATGTGTCGTGGTCGTGGAAGAAATGTATGCAGACCGTGATACCTTTGCTTGTCAACTGCGACGGCATATTTATGTTAAAGGGGTGGAAAGCCTCGCACGGTGCAAAACTCGAGCATTTCATTGCGCTTAAACTCGGAATGAAAATTGAAATACAAAGATAAATTTATATGAAATTTTTGTCAATTATCGTGCAATTTCTTTTTATCGCGGCTGTTGTCGCGCTTGCTGTGTATATGTTCTACGATGTCATCGCGCTTTATTTTGAGGAGCAATACGGAATTTCAATAAAGAAAAAAAGGAAAAGAAAGCATAATGAAAAACATTTGGATAATAATAGCGAAGATTGCAATTGTTGTGCTGATGGTGGCTGCGATTGTGATAATGGCGGTTTGCCTCAAGAAGCAAGGTGACGAGAAGCGCAGACTGAAAGAAAACTACTACGTCGAGTTAAGCAAAGACCACTCTCGGCAGCAGACGATTGATGTGCAGGAATTGAAAGACTATTTCAGCAAAGAGGTCGCAACGCTGAAAGAACACGGCATCAAACCGAAAGACGTTCAGAACATTGTCGAGGTGACCTATTACGTTCATGACACGACCGTTTACCGCGACACGTTGGTGTATGTTTACGATACCGTCAGAAAAGCCAATAAAGCCGATTTTTGCGTTCAAACCGATTGTTACAGTATAGATGGTCAAATCATTGGCGATACGCTTGAAATAAGCGGTTTTACGGCTCAAGACGAGCTGCTAATATCTTTGTATAAGGAGAAGCGCAAATGCTTGTTCGGCAAGAGGCGTGTGAAAGCCATCGCTATAAGCGGATGCACCGGTGACACGATGGCTATAAAGAGAAACTTGCTCGTTGGGAAACGAGCAATGTAGTTTTTTTCCATAATTTTAATTTTTAGGTGTTTTAGTTAGAAGAAGAGAGGGCGGCTGAATTAACAGTCGCCCTTCTTCACACAATTCACTAAATAAATCCAAAAATCACCAAATATGGTATGGAAAATTCTGTAGCGGGGGTGCGACTTGAACGCACGACCTCAAGACTATGAAACTTGCGCGCTACCATCTGCGCCACCCCGCCATCGTCTTTGACGCGGCAAAGATACGATTTTTTTCATTCGCCCGACAGCGATGCTTCAAGTTTTTTCTTTATGCTCTCGCAGCGCAGTCTGAAAGCGTTTTCTTTTTCGTGTTTGTCGCGCACCTTCTTGATTCGGTAGCAGACCTCTCTGTTCGAGCGTTGGAACATCTTGCACAAGTCGTTGAGCGAAACGCCGTAGTCGTAGTGCAGGATGTAATAGGCGAAATTCCTCGCCGTAGTGAGATGGTTGCTGTTGCCTCTTTCAAGAAGGTTCTCGAACTTGTAGCCGAACTGCGAGGCGATTGCCTCTGCAATGCCAATTATCTCGGTCGTTTGTTGTAGTTGACTATCTTGTTCCATTCTGTAGGGTTGTAAATTTCGATTACTTCAATACCGTTAAAAGCAAGCATCATTTTTTTCTTGAGCTGATACTCCTTTGTTAGCGTTTTTTTGTTCGGGTCACCCTTTACATCTTCAACGATTGTATCACCGTTGTATGTGTAGGTAAAGTCCGCGTAATAATAAGCCGCTTTTTGAACAGTGTACTTCTCTATTTTGGTCTTTGTCTTGAGCTGCACCTCGCGCTCGCCATAGACAGTCGGAATCACGGTGTATCTGACTTGGCATTTCAAGTCGCTGATAACGCCTTTGTCTTCCAAAGATTTGAGGAAAATGTAGCGGTCTCGCTCCTTGTGGGATTTGAACTTTATTCCGTTATATTCACAAGGTTCGTTACCCCATTTGTTTCTCTTTTTTTCTTGTTTTTTGTTAAACCAGCCCATAATGTAAAATATTAAATGTTAATAATTTGAACGTCTTTTGTAAGCCCTGCCACCTCTATTTTGTCGTATTGCAGTAGGTCTTGCAGTTCTTGTTTGAAAGATTTTGCGTTGCTGTTGCTGTCGCTCAGATGGATGATCGTTATGGTCTTCGTGAACACGCCGTAGTTGTTTTGCAGCACCTCGAAGCACTTTTGCTTTGAAAGGTGGTCTCCATAGTTGCTTCTCACGTCTTCGCCCGACAGTTTGGTGTCAACAACAATGTTAGGGTCGTAGTTGCACTCGATGAGCCAGTGGTTTATCTCCTTGAACTTGTAGTTGAACTCGTTGGTGTCGGTGGCGAAGACAAGGCGACCGAAATTCGGGTGTTTGATGAGGTAGCCGAAATTCGGGACGCTGTGCGACAGCGGAATCGCCTGCACAACAAAGTCGCCGAAAAAGTTGGCTTTGCCTTTCTCAAGCACCTTTATAGGGTTGTCTTTGCCCGTGTAGGCATCGTGAACATCTTTGTTGGCGAACACGTTTACGCCCATTTTGGCGAACTTTTTAGCCACTTTCTCGCGGTAGTGGTCGTGGTGTCTGTGCGACACGATGCAAGCAACTATTCTTGAAAAATCGGTGTTCACAATGTAGTCTTCATACGGCATACCGAGTTCGAGGATGAGCGATTGACCGCCCGCCTCGATGATGTAGCCGTTTCCGCTGCTGCCACTGCCTAAAATTTTCAGTTTTGCCATAATATCTTAACTTTTAATCAGTGCTCCGCCCCAGTTGCGGGCTGGTGGCTATCGTTGCTCATGTCAAGCAAGATGCGCTCGCTTGCGCGGAGCATCGTCACCGCCGGAGGGCTTTGTGATGCGGTGACGGTCAAACAATATCAACAAATCAAAAATACAACCAAATTATGAAAGAAACATGTCGCCATCCTATTGTTGTTCTTTCTCGTTGAAGAGTTCGCCGTTGTTGGTCGGCTCGTCCTCTTCAACAACGATGATTGTTTTGGGTTCTTCTTCTTGCTGAACCTCTCCGCTTTCGGTATCTACCTCCTCAAAATCGACAGCCTCACCGACCTCATCGTTCTGCGGGCTGTCAACGTAAACAGGTTTCGGGTTGTCAATGTCGCCCGTGAACGCGGCTTGGTCTGCTTCAGTAGCGGTAACAAGCTGTATAGATTTTGGTACATACTTGATAATCAAGTTCTTAACAAGCGTCTTTTTCGCCATAGCGTCAAAATTATCCACCCAAACACCGTAACCTCGTTTATAGGTTTGAGAATATCGCATCGCATGACGCTTTACCTCTTCGATAGTCCAATAAACGGTCTTCTCAAATCCGTTAGTCAGCTTGATATAAGCCATATATCCGATAACGGTGTCAGACACGCGCTTGGTCTCATCAAAGACGTATTCATCGGTAAAGCGGTTCTTTGACACCAACTCTCCTTCGTAAACGGCTTCGTTGACGAGTTTCACGACTTGCCCTGTACGGAGAGCAAGCTCGACCCAACCCGACCTCATAAGTTGGAACTGAATGTCAACAGAACCGCTTTTGTTTTTGTAAGGTATAATCGCAGCATAACCGAGATTAGGGTTAATCGGCAAATCAAGAGCAGCCGCTTGAGAAGCAGCAAGAATAATGCTGTTTACAGACGCTTTTTTAAGCAGCTCGTTGTTTGACACGATGTTCATAATAGATGTCAAGAAACCCGCCGACTTTTTTCCAAGCATTTCCTTGAATCTATTCACTACGCTGTCGCTTGCTAACGCGACTTTCAAATCTTTAAGATTGTTAGGTTGTTGTACTAAATTTCCCATAATTGATAATTTTAATCTGTGATTTCTATTTTATAATTTTTAAGTGCATTGTAAATACGAACATCAACTTTGCCTTTGTATTTTTCTGCAACATCGTTTATAATTTCATATTTTTTGTTGCAATACGCATTAAACGCCTCAAGTTCGTTATCAAAATAACCGCAAAAAATTTGCTTACCGTTTTTGTTCACGCTTGCCATCAACTTGTCTTTATATTTATCATATTTTACACCAATAACGTAGTTGCCTCTCATTCTTTGCCTCCGCAACAACAAAGAGTTTATTTCTCGTGGTACAAAAGCGCAATATTCTGGACAATAAACCTTGTTGCCTTTTTTAATAATATCTTTGTCAAGATGGTATCCTTCTACATAGTTTTTGTCAAACCATTTTATGAAATTAGAAAGCGTAAGCCATTCTTCGCAAACGGTACAATCTTCGTAGGTTGGTGCTTTGAATCTATGTTTTTCATCATAACACCGCGCCATCATAGAACGCCATACAGAAAAAGCCTTGCGATGCTTTCTCCAAACGTCTGCGACATCGTTAACTCCGACTCCGTATGTAAAAGGATGATTTCGTCTATTGCTATCCATAATTTTACACCACTTGCAACCGTTTTTAAGATGGCAGTCAAGACGCTGTGTTTGTTCTCCGTGTTTTTCACAGATAAACGTAACATATTGTGGTCCGTTTTTGACACGATAAGTCGAAATATACCGATAGGCATATCCAAACATTGGCTTTTTCCTTTTTTCAATTTCTTCAAGCGTCATAATGTTTAGATTTAGAACGGCAGGTCGTTGACCTCTTCAACGGACGCTCCTTGTTGCGGAACTGGCGCAGTGGGCATCGGCGGCATCTGCGGTTGCTGGTGTTGCTGCGGTGCTGGTGCGGGAGTCGGTCTTACGGGTTGCGCGGGCATCTGCGGTGCGGGCTGCCGTCTCGGTTGCTGCTGCATTGGTTGTTGGTAGCCTTGCCCGTTATACTGCGGCTGCGCGGGCGGTTGGTATGTAGGCTGTTGGACGCTTGGTTCCATCTTGTAGAGCGTAAGATTGGTAAACCACTTTCCGTTGTAGTTCTGCGACTTGACATAGAAGTCGCACACCACCGTAGAGCCTACTGGAATTGTGATGTCTTTGTTGAAGACGGTGAAGACGTAAGTGGTGACATACTGTCCGTCTTGTGCTTCGACTATTGCCTCGCAGCGTTGCCACGAGTTGCCTTGTGCCGATGTGCCGGATTGTACCGGCGTAATTTCTCTTAAAATGCCTTCGATTTGGAACATTTGGTTTTAATTTTAATTGGTTGCAAAGATACAAAATTTTCTAATATACTGAATAGGTTTTGAAATTAAATTTCTTTGAATTTCTGCTCTGCGATTTGTTTCTCATCTTTTACCCAGCGTATAAAACTCCTTTGAACGAATTTATTTCTTTCCAACATTGAAACAATGTCATTCGGATAAAATTCCCCAATGTCGTAATCTATTAATATCCGTTCTGCACACTTTATTATTTTCTGGTAAGATTCTGCTTCTTCAAATCTCGCTTTTTCCATACTATTCGTGTTTTTTGATGTGATTGTTATGAATAAGCCAAATAACCATTTCAACGATTACAGACATCAAAGATTCGTCTTTTTCGGTGCTTTTGTAATCTTTATGCTCACAATTTTCACCTTCCTCGTAATCGTATGCAACTCTGTATAAATTATCGTCAAAAAGAATACTAAGTCTGTCAAAAGACATCGGGTCTTTGTACAAAGAAAGATAGCAATACCCAATTTCGGTATATAATTTAGATGGCATCAAATCAATAAGTGAGCCAAGCGACCAGCAAGGATAAAATTCCGAGTCTGGAAATTCTTTTTTCAGAACATCAAAATTCTTGATGTCTCCGCCGAACGTGTATGCCACCCATTCATCAAGAAGTTCGTAATTGTTTTCCTCGTATCTCATATCCGCTGTGTTCGGGTCAAGCCCTGCATTGACAAGTTGTTTCGCTTCTTCGATGGTTGTCCACCCTAAAGGTCTGTGTTCTTTCATAATAAAATAATTTGTTTGTCTTTCGGAATAAGGTTTACAATTTCTTCAAATGTTGGCGGCTCTTTTTCGCCATAAAGTTCTTTGCGAAGACCTTCTACATTAATCCCAAATTCGTGCGTATAAACAGGTCTTTTTAGACATTCTTCTACAGATTTATGAAACAAACCGAACGGAACACACAAAAGGTCTTGTTCCATCTGAAATTCTGCTATCTGCCTTGCAGACCAAGATTCGTAAACTTTGCTTTCGTAAAAAGCAATCGCTTGTTCTTTTGTTAATTGTTTCATAATTATTTCCAAAATTCGTTCACGTTTAATTTTACAAGATTGTACTCGTTGGCGATGTTCTTTTCGCTCCACTCTTTCTCGGTGTACTGCCAGCACCAGAGCAGACCGAATGATTCGACCATGATTTCACGGGCTGCTTCGTAGTTTTCCGCCTCGATTTCGACGTATCGGTTGGCGAGCAGCGTTTGCCCGATACCAAATGTAAAATAAAATTTTTCCATTTCTTTGATGATTTTTTAGTGAATAAAAGCCCCTACTTTCAACAAGATTTCGGGGCTTTGCCATGAATGTTAATCTTCAAGCATATTTTCAAGCTCTTCAATAGACTTCTCGGCAAGGGCAGCGTCTTTCTTCGCCGCGATAATTTCGGCAATGCGCTGTTTTCTCTGCTTCTTTTCAAAGTCAATAACAGCCGCGTCCCTTGCTTCTTTCTTTGTGAGATAAACATCTTTAAGAATTTTGAATCTCAAAGAGTTCTGCGTTTCAACTACATCAACGCCTTCAAGAAAAGCAAGTTCGTCGTCTTCTGCTTTTTCTTTTTTCAGCTGGGCGTTGACTTTTCTGATTGCGTTAGACAAGTCCGACATAGACAAGTCAAAAAGTTGTTCTGCCGTGAGATTTCCCTTCGAGGTCTCAAATCTTAATTTTAATAAAGCTGCTTGTTTGTACATTTTTTTGGTTTTTGGTGAAAAATATGTTAGAATTGGATTCGTAAAACCCTGTTGTGAGAACCTTTGAGCCTTACAACAAGCTCATCACGAACTGTTGCGTTGAAACCAAGACCAGAAAGCTGTCCGTCAGTAGATTCAACCATTGTTGTGTTTGCAAGAACTTCCATCACTTTTCTGTGTTCTCTGAGTTCTGGAATAAGATTCTCGTTGTGAAAACCTCGAATCTGTGTCGGCGACTTGCAGCCCTCAAGCATGAAGAAGTAATGCTTGTTGCCAACTGCACCATCCCAATGGTTAGGCGAAAGGCAAACCAAGTTGACTTTATGAAATTGGTTAGTTTCAAGACCGTAGATTTCTTTCGACACCGAAGTGCCGTCGCAAAGATATTCTGAGTGTTCAATGTGGTCTAACTTTCCGTTTTTGATGAACACCGACGCAATGTCAAGGTCTTTGTAAGGCTGAATCTTGCGCGGCACGATATAAGTGTAAAGCTCTCCGTCTATGAATATTTCAGCTTTGCACAGTTTGTGGTCGCGACCGTCATAGTTTCTTATGAAAAACCTATACTCACCGTCTTTAAATGTATTGTAGTATATGTTTTCAACACCTGTTTGTAAAGGCCTAATCATATCTACGTCAAGAGTTCCACCGCAACGACTTTTTACTCCTTTTACACCATAATAAATATGGTGTCCGTTTGGCTCGATGCAATGAGCGTCAAGGTCAACAATGTCTTTGCCGTCTTCGTTCCACATAATCGAGAATCTGAAAGGCGCGTCAACGACACCGCCAGCCTTCTTCACTTCTTCGCGTATCATGCTCTTGCCGGCAAGGTTGCCGTTGTAAGTCCAGCTGTAATTGTTAGGCCAGTTGAAAATATGCTTGCTGTCTTTGTCTTTCGATGTCGTAAGCGTTACCATGTTCCCCTCGTGGTTGTTCTGCAAAAAAGCCTCAACCGATGTGCATGACGGAAGTATGTCTTTCATGAACTTTTCGATGCCTACGGTTTCAACGCCGTCAAACTCGCTTCTCTTGTGCCGCGTAGATGTCGGTTTCACGCTGTCGAAAACAGACACTTTCTTTACGGTTCCGTCACCGCTGTTGATGTGGAGTATGTCAGACGCTTTGATGTCGTCAATAGTGGCGCATCTTCTTTGGAAAGAATCAGAATAGCCGTTTTCTTCGACAAACTTCTTCGCCTCTTCAATCTGACGTTTTGTGATGGGCGCGGTCGCTTTCATGTAGTTCACGGGGTCAACGCGGTAGTTCCACGCCTTGCAAGCCTCGTTCAGCTCTTTGCCTTCTGCAAGTTCAGTGCAAAGAACGCCTATAAGCTCGTTCTTGAATTTTGCATATTTGAACTTGCACGAGTTTACCCAGCACCACACATCGCGCTTTTCGGCTGGCACGTCGCGGTATTGTTCCATTTTCGCCTTGATGCCTTCAATTTTGTGAAGATGAGCGTCACCGTTAAGCAATGAGCCTTGGTTTATGAGGTCTCTGACAAGCACAACGGTGTCAACTGTTATTTCTTGCATTGCCCTTTTGAAAACCTCGTAATCTGACTTGAAATCAGCCGAAACAGACTCTACGCTTTCGCCCGAAAAATCGACAAAAGCACGAGGCACTGAAACGCACATGTGATGGAACGTGACAATCTCGTTGGGCTTGACAACGCCGAATTTTTCAGCTTCTTCTTTCGTGTAGCGTTTCACGTTCTTTTCTGTCCCGAGCTTGTAGCGTTCTTGGTTTTTGTCTATTGGTCTCTCGTAAGGAAGTGACGTTGACAACATCTGATATGTTTCCACAAAAACGCCGCCTATGCCGGACTTGCGGATAGCGTCAGCCATAAGGCTGAAAGAATTTCTGTATTCTTCGTCCACATCAATGTCAAACAAGGTAACAATGTCAAGGTTTTCGTCAACTGCGACAATGTTCGCATACCTGTGGATGAAATTCTTGCACATGTTGCAGTTGTGAACCGAGCTGTTGGGGTCTCTGAAAACAGGGTCGTTGCCGAATCCTTTGAGATAGATTTCGGCTAATTCGCGTCCAGAAATGTTTGCTCTGAACAGTTTTCCCGTGGCGCACATTTTGTCAAACTGCGCTTGCAATAAAGGTTGTACTTTTTCCATAATTAATATTTTTTTTGGTGAATTATTGGTTTTATTGTTTGATTGTTTGATGCTTAAAATGTTATCGTAACATCGTGTGTTATGATTTTGTTGTCATGTATGTGCGTGTCTATAAACGTAAGATTG
>JAEEGL013158429.1_pt1 | contig 13950 bp, 15 predicted proteins | sample 9134231 | NCBI WGS metagenome assembly JAEEGL01 (sample SAMN16246548, study PRJNA631951) | gut metagenome | biome: gut microbiome; feature: rumen; material: fiber-attached | host: Bos | place: Iran: Karaj | collected 2018-10
ACCCGGTCGGTCATCTTCTTTCCAAGGAGGCGCACCTTCTCGGCGTTGACGACGATGACGTTGTCACCGCAGTCGACGTGGGGGGTGAAGCCCGGTTTGTTCTTGCCACGGAGGACAAGAGCGATCCTGGATGCCAGACGGCCAAGGATGAGATCAGTCGCGTCAATGACCACCCACTCTTTCTTCACGGTTTCCGCGTTGAGCGATACCGTTTTGTAGCTTTGTGTGTCCATTGTCTTGATCTTTAATGGTTTATAACTTAAAAATGCGATCCCTACACTTTATAGGGGTCGCAAAGGTACGAAGAATTTTTGGTATTTGCAAATAGATTCCGGAACAACTCCGGAATGACAGGGACTACTCCGTATCAAGGAATAACGGGTCGGCGGCGAAGAGCCGGGCGACGGGGTGGGTTTCGGCGTTACGGACGCGGACGCGGCGGCGGCAGTCGGACCGGAGCGCGTCGGAGGCCGCGATAAAGGTGTAGCGTCCCTTTTCCAGGCGCCATTCGGAGCGGTCTTCGTCAAAAGATGCGAGCGACGCCCGCGGAACGTCAATGCTCACCGTGCATTTCTCCCCCGGTGCAAGCAGCGGCGTCTTCGCAAACCCTTTGAGTTCGCGCGAAGGCTTGTCCAGACCGCGGCGGGGTGCGGAGACATAGATCTGCACGACCTGCTTTCCGGGGACGGAGCCCGTATTTTTCACATCCACCGACACGGTCCAGCCCGCATCCGCCGGGGACACTTTCATTCCGCCGAAGGCGAAGGTCGTATAGCTCAGACCATATCCGAAAGGATACAGGATCGCGCCCGGCGCCCTGGTACAGAAGTGGCGGTACCCGACATAAATGCCTTCTTCGTAGTTGGTATAATCCACATCCTTTATATCGTATGCCTTGCGCCCCTGGAGCTGGCGGTAGTAAGAATAGTTGACCGGCTTTTCGGTCACCGCCTGCGGGAAATTCGCCGCGGAGGGTTCGTCGCTGTAGCGGCGGGAAACGGTCATCGGCAGATGGCCGGAAGGATTCACCCGGCCCGACAGGATGGACGCGACGGTATGTCCGCCTTCCTGCCCCGGCTGCCAGCAGAGGAGAATGGCATCCGCCAGATCCCGCCAGGAGGCCATTTCCACCAGGCCGCCGATATTCAAGATCACGACGACCTTCTTCCCGCGGGAATGGAAGGCCTTCGATACGGCCGCCAGCAACCGATGCTCCCGATCCGTCAGAAGGTAGCTCGTCCGGCAGTCCCGGTCCTTCCCTTCGCCAAAAATCCGGCCGAAGGTCACGAAAGCGATGTCCGCCGTCTCTGCGGAAGAAGCAATCAGCGCCCGGGGCACCACTTCGATGGCCCTTTCGGCATCTACATACCACGGCTTGTCCTTGTTGAGGCGGGCGCAGCGCTCCGCTTCATCCTTCATATAGGCCTCGTAGAAGTTCGTGACGGTCGTATCCATCGCAAAGCCCTCCGAATCGAGGCCTTCCCGGAGATTGACGACGTAGGCTTTGTTGACATCGCCGCTACCCGTACCGCCCGCAATAAAATCGTAGGAATCCACGCCGAAGAGGGCAACCCTCCGGGAAGGATCCGCCGGGAGCGTCGAGGCAACATTCTTCAGGAGAATCACCCCCTCGTCCGCAGCCTGCTTGCAAACGACAGCATGGGCCTTCAGATCCGGTGTTTCCGAGGCCTTATACCCTTTGAAGGTGGGAGTCTTGACAATCAACTCCAGCACACGCGTCACACATCGGTCAAGGGCTTCCTGCGAAAGGGACCCGTCCTTCACGGCTTCCAGCAGCAGACTGTACCTCTGGTCGCTGCCCGGCTGAATCATATCGTTCCCTGCGCGGATGATGCCGGGGATGTCGTATCCCCCGCCCCAATCCGTCATCACGGCCCCTTCGAAGCCCCATTCTTCCCGAAGGAGGGCCGTCAGAAGGTCGGAATTCTCAGCCGCGTGTACGCCGTTAAAATAGTTATAGGAGGTCATGACGGTCCAGGGCTGCGCCTCCCGGACAGCGATCTCGAAATTCCTCAGATAGATTTCCCGGAGGGCGCGGACACTGACCCGTGCATCATTGGAGAGACGGTTTAGTTCCTGATTATTGAGGGCGAAATGCTTGAGCGAAGTGCCCACGCCATTGCTCTCGACACCGTTGATATAGGCTGCGGCAATCTTTCCCGACAGGAGCGGATCTTCGGAATAATACTCGAAATTGCGGCCGCAGAGCGGATTGCGGTGAATGTTGGCACCCGGGGCGAGCAGCACATCCACGCCATATTCCAGCACCTCGTTGCCTATCGCCGCTCCCACACCGGTCACCAGCTCCTGGTTCCAGGTGGAAGCGAGGAGCGTCCCGATGGGGAATCCCGTGCAGAAGAAAGTCCGCTCTTCCCCTTCACGCCGGGGTGCAATGCGAAGCCCCGCCGGACCGTCCGCGAGCACAATCCGGGGAATTCCCAGCCGGGGAATGCCGTTGACCGTCCCCGCCGCCCCGGGCACGCCCACGGCGGAATTGCCGATACCGTTGAAACTCCTGGCCCGTCCGCCGACGAGCAGGAGCACTTTCTCCTCATCGGTCATCGCGGCGACGACCTCGGAAATGTTGTCCTCCTTGAGCTGCGGAGGCTGCACGGGCGCCATCGCGAGAATGGCGGAGAAAAGGATTGTCTGGATCATAGTTTCATCTTAACAACAGGTTGTGCATAATAGCGGCCGTCGCGGCGGTCGGCAAGCGAGTCGATCGCTCCGCCCCGGTCGAGGTCCAGGATGAGACCGACTTTCATATCCGGATAAGCGGTCAGCATCGCCACGTCCCCGTTGCTGTCCCCGGCGACCAGGACGGGCTGCTTCCCGTCATGGAGCGGCGCGATGAAACGGTCGATGCACGCCACCTTCCCTTCCCGGAAGGGCTGCACATAATCCGGCTCGTCCAGACGGACGCCGAACACCCGGTCCGGGTCGAGGCCGAAGCCGATTTCGCGGTCGCAGACCAGGAGCTCGACCAGCCATTCCGCCGACGCGGAACATACATAAGGGGTGATACCCGCCTCGGGAAGTGCCTTATAAAGGGCTTTCATATCGTCCGTCACGATCAGGCCCTTTTCGCAGACACCCCGGAAACGGCCGTCCGGCGACACCCACTCTTCCTCCCAGGACCGCCCCTGCGAGAGCCAGTAAAGCGTGCTTTCGCGGCCCAGGGCCTGCATTTCCCGCTCCGAATATCCGGTGAGAAGTGACGGCTCCCAGATACAGAGCGTATCGTAATCGTAAACATCTCCAAGGGCCTCATAGAAGGCGAGGAAACGGGCGCGCCAGTCCTTGTACAAGTCCGTTTGCCAAAGGCTGTCCAGCGGTATGTCCAGCGCCTTCAGGGACCGGTACTCGTCCCGGAGAGAATCCCCCGCCGCGCGGACCGACATCCCGAACCGCTCCAAATAGGCGTCCCCGTCCGGCAGGCCGTCGAGAAAACTGTGCTCCGGCGCATCGGCGAAACGGAGATTTTCCACCATATAAATAGTAAGGTTATGGGTGATGTCGTGCACGATGGAGGTATTGTCACAGTCAAACACGGCATAGCCCCCGCGGTTGGACTTATCTTGCAGGAGGGCCGACAAGGCGTCATACGTCTCGGGAGTCCACGATCCCCTCTCCAGAGCGGGCGTACAAGACACCAGCAAAAGAGAAAGGAGCATCAGGGACCGTCCCTTAATTTGGATACACTTCATAAATTCCATTTAATCGATTCTTACAAAATTAACCTTTTGGCGGATTCTTTCAAAATGTTTTTGCTACATTTGTATCACTATGAAACGCATCCTTCAATCCCTCGTCCTCCTGCTGGCGCTCGTCGCGATGAGCGTGCCGGCCGGAGCGCAAAAGAAAGCCATCGACTCCAAGACCCATTATGCCCGGGAGGTCCTGCAGCCCTACGTCGACAGCGGACAGCTGCCCGGGGCAATCTCCATCTTCTACAAGGACGGTGTCCAGGAGACCTGCTGCATCGGGTATGCCGATGTCGCGGCCGGGCGGCGCATCAGTCTGAAAAATTCCTACATGCAGTGTTCGCAGACCAAGGGTTTCTGCGGGGTGACCATCGCCAAGCTGGTGGAAGAAGGCAAGCTTTCCCTGGACGATCCCGTGTCGAAGTACCTGCCGGAATTCAAAGAACTATGGGTCCGGGTCGACAAGAACGACAGCGTCTGGACGATGCAGAAGGCCCGGAATGTCCTGACGGTCCGGATGGTGATGAACCATACCGGCGGCTTTCCCTTTGAGATCAGCGCCAAGCGCCAGGATGTCCGGGGCGGAGGCTGGTCGGGCGGCGCCCCCATCCGCCAGGTCGCGTCCATCGCCGCCGCCTCTCCCCTGCGGTTCGAGCCGGGTACCGCCATCCGGTATTCCAACACGGGCATCGACATCGGCGCCGCCATCGTCGAAACGATTACCGGGATGAAGTGGGAGGAGTACCTCAAGAAGGAAGTCCTGGATCCGCTGGGGATGAAGTCCACCTGGTTCTGGCCCACAGACAAACAGATCAGAAACAAGATCGAACTATACCAGTACAACGAGAACGCCCCGGCCGAGTGGCGCGAGGAGATGGGCAATCAGCAGCGCCCGTACAATGATTCCCACGTGTTCGCATCCGCCGGCGCCGGACTCTGGACCACCGCGGAGGACCAGCTCAAATTCTACAAGATGCTGATGAATCTGGGCGTCGGCGACAACGGTGTCCGCATCCTCAAGGAAGAGACCGTCAAAAACCTTCTGGCCGTCTCTACGCGTCCGGCCGACATGGAAGGTTACTCCCTCGGCCTCACAGCGCCCAAGGTCGATTCCGAGGATGCATGGTTCGGGCACGGCGGCGCCTGGGGCACCTCTTGCTCCGTCAACTGGCACAAGAAACAACTAAGGATGTGGGTCGTCCAACGGGCCGGCGGCCCCCAACCCTGGAGAGACGAGGTCAAAAAGGCCGCGGAAAAGTTCTTCGCCCGGCCCTTCGGCAAATCCGCCGTCGACGAATATACCGGCAGGACGGAGTAGCGGTTGATCCTTTCGGAATTGTAAGCAGTCATAATAAATCGTCAATTTGTTGTAAAATTGACGATTTATTTACTATATTTGTCGATGAAAACAGTATCACTATGCAAGATTATGCCATCCTCATACAGGAACTGTTCAGAGGGCGCAATGTCATATCCTCCTCAGAGATCAAGTCCATGATGCCCGGCATTCCCGAGCAGACCGTTTTCTCCCGTGTAAGGGAGATGGAACGGTCCGGCCTGATCTACAGACAAGGAAGAGGGCTCTATGCGAGAGGAACAAAAATGGAATACAAGGTCGATTTCACAAGCAAGGTCAAGGAGATCAATGCGCTTCTGATTCAGCACTTTGAGGGGGTAAATCATTGTATTTCCACGAATAAGGACAACATCCTGGTCGAAACGGAACGGAAATATACGGACACCGTCCTTGTATTCCTTAAACGATATGACCCCAATGTCTATTCTTTTAAGGAGGCGCTCAGGCTGCTCCCGCTTCTACAAAGCGTCATCATCGTCAAACCACTTATTACGGACGCGCCCATTTTTGATGAAGAAGGTTTTTTTGCGCCGTCACTGGAGAAATTGCTGGTGGATATGGTGGCTGATAAACCTTACTATGAAATGACGGACGAGAACATACAGAAAGAATTCCAGCGGTCGTTTGAAGTATATCCCGTTCTCAAAGACCGATTATTGAGATATGCGGGCAGAAGAGGAGTCCGGGAAGAGGTAGAAGCAATCCTGGATCATATCAATCCATACCGCATACAGACCATCACAACCCTTCAGACCATTCTTCGCAGCCAGCCGGTATTGCAGGCATGGCTATTCGGTTCCTGGTCCAGACAGGAGGAGAGACAAGGAAGCGATATCGATCTGCTGGTCCATTTCGATCCGACGGCCCGGGTAAGTCTGATGGATCATGCTACCTTTCAGTTAGAACTCCAAGGGGGCGTCGGTCATCCCATCGATCTTGTAACCGACGGTACACTACTCCCTTTTGTAAAAAGAAATGTCGACAAAGAAAAGTATCTGATATATGAGAGAAGAAGTTAGAGATCCGGGTAGGCTGGAACACATCCTGCAATCCATATCCAATATCTTCCGTTTTATGGAGGGAAAATCGGAGGATGATCTGAAAGAACACGGCATCCTGTTTTTCGCCGTCGTAAAAAATGTGGAAATTATCGGTGAGGCCGCCTATATGCTATCCCAGGGATTCAAAGAAAAACACCCTGAAACACCTTGGAACAGTATAATAGCGATGCGGCATTATCTTGTTCACGGCTATTATAATGTCGACTCCTCCGAACTATGGTCTGTCGTTCAAAAGGATCTTCCAATACTGCAGGCACAAATCATAAACTATTTGGCAGCAGTACGGTGACGCCGAGGGCGGGCCGGGCGCAAAATAACCGTGCGCCTATATGGACAGCACGGCGAGTACGTCGAGCAGTTCCCGCGCGATGGGTTTGTCCCACTTGACCGCGCGGCTGATGGGGACATAGACAATCTCATCGTTGCGGATGCCGACCATCACGTTGCGCTGCCCCTCCTTGAGGGCCTCGATGGAGGCATAACCCAGGCGGGAGGCCAGGATACGGTCGTAGGCCGTCGGGGTGCCGCCCCGCTGAAGATGGCCGAGGATGGTGACGCGGACATCGTACTGCGGATACTCCTTGCGGACGCGGTCGGCATAGTAGAGCGCCCCGCCGGTGCCGTCTTTCTGGCTCTCGGAGACGATGACGATCGAGCTGTTCTTGCTCTTGCGGACGCCCCGGCCGATGAATTCCGCCAGCTGGTCGACGTCGGTCTGTCCTTCAGGAATGATCGCCGCCTCGGCGCCGGCCGCGATGGCGCTGTTCTGCGCCAGGAAACCCGCGTCGCGCCCCATCACTTCCACGAAGAAGATGCGGTCGTGGCTGTTGGCGGTGTCGCGGATCTTGTCGACGCAGTCCATAATGGTATTGAGGGCGGTGTCGTAACCGATGGTGGAGTCGGTGCCGTAGAGGTCGTTGTCGATGGTGCCCGGGAGGCCGATGACGGGAATGTCATGCTCGCTGGCGAGCTCCTGCGCGCCGGAAAGAGAGCCGTTGCCGCCGATGACCACCAGCGCGTCGATATGGTGCTTGCGGATATTCGCGAACGCCTTTTCGCGTCCTTCCTGCGTGAGGAATTCCTTGCTCCGGGCCGTCTTGAGGATGGTGCCGCCCCGCTGGATGGTATTGCTTACCGAGGAGGACGTGAATTCGACGATTTCGTCATCGATCAGTCCCTGCCAGCCGCGGTAGATGGCCATTACCCGCCATCCGTTGTAGATGGCCGAGCGGGTCACGGCGCGGATGGCCGCATTCATTCCGGGCGCGTCTCCGCCCGATGTCAGGATACCGATGGTTTTGATCTCTTTCATAGACACGTGATATTTCAGTCCACGAATATAGCATTTTTTTGTTCATCTTGTGAATAATGCTTATTTTTGTATAGTTGAATAACCCTTTAATCCTATTGTCTATGGAGTTTTTGGACCTTTATCAGACCATCGAAGAAATCGAGGGCGCGCGGATTTTCGATGCCGGCGGCCCCGTATGCTTCGTGGACCCCGTCAATCCCAGCTACGGCAAGTTCGCCATCACGGACGAGGCGCTCTATTTCTTCTTCAATGATGCGCTCAACGAGGAGTATACGGAGGAATCCCGCCAGAAGTACTATCGCCCGCGCGTGATAAAGTTGAAGGAAATCGCCTCCATCAGCAAGGGCATCGGATTCCTCAAGCCGTTTACCATCATCGAGACGAACGGGCTCAAGACCAAATTCGGCACCTGGAAGAAGAAAGAACTCTTTGCGCTCATCGGAAAGTAACCGATGAAGATCGGAGGGGTAGATCTGGGCGGACGGCCTGTGCTGCTCGCCCCGATGGAGGATGTAACCGACGCATCGTTCCGCATCCTGTGCAGGGAGGCGGGCGCCGCCATGGTCTACACCGAATTCATTTCCTCGGACGGCCTGATCCGCGATGCGAAAAAGGCCATCGCCAAGATGGTCACCTCCGAAGAGGAGGCCCCGGTCGCCATCCAGATCTACGGCAGCATCCCCGAAGCGATGGTGGACGCCGCCCGGATGGCGGACCGCGCCGCGGAGATTGCCGGCGGGCACGGGGCCGACGTCGTCGACATCAATTTCGGATGTCCGGTGTCGAAGATCGCCGGCCGGGGTGCGGGAAGCGGCATGATGAAGGATCCCGACAAGATGGTCGCCATCACAAAAGCCGTCGTGGAGGCCGTCGGCAAGCCCGTCACGGTCAAGACCCGTCTCGGATGGGACGACAACTCCAAAATTATCGTCGAACTCGCCGAGCGCCTGCAGGACGCGGGCATCGCGGCGCTCACCATCCACGGCCGCACCCGCTGCCAGATGTACAAAGGGGAAGCCGACTGGACACTCATCGGCGAAGTCAAGAACAACCCCCGGATGCACATTCCGATCATCGGCAACGGCGACATCAATTCCGCCGAAAAGGCCCGCGAGGCCTTCGACCGCTACGGCGTCGACGGCATTATGGTCGGTCGCGCCTCTTTCGGCCGGCCCTGGATCTTCTCCGAAATCCGCACGCTGCTCGACACCGGCACGCCAATGCCCGCCCCTGGCGTGCGGGAGCGCGTCGCCCTCGCCAAGCGCCACCTCGACCTCTCGCTCTCGCTCAAGGGCCCCGTTACGGGCGTCTTCGAGATGCGCCGCCACCTGAGCTGCTACTTCAAGGGGTTGCGCGACTTCAAGGAAACCCGCATCAAGCTCGTCACCTCCACCGATCCCGCCGAAATCCGCGCCACCCTGGACTACATCGCCGACCGCTGGGGCGACGACCCCGGAGTGGAAGAAACTTCAGTATACGGAATCTAGTATTTTTGGTTATCTTTGTGAGATAATTTCGCGAAACGATGATCGACAAAATACTGCTGTTCCCCTACTGGCTGACACTCAGGTTGAGAAACCTTTTCTACGACAAGGGCTGGAAGAAATCCGTCAAGGCGGAAGTCCCGACCGTCTGCGTCGGCAACATCACTGTCGGCGGCACCGGAAAGACCCCGCACACGGAAATGATTCTCCGCACCCTGCTCCAGAGCGACCGCTGGGGATACAGCAACATCGCCGTCCTGTCCAGAGGATACAAACGGACCACCAAAGGCTTCCAGAAAGTACCCTGGAACGCCGCCGAAGCCGACATGTACGGCGACGAGCCCGTCCAGATCGCCGGCAAGCTTCCGATCGTCACCGTCGCCGTGGATGCCGACCGCGTGGAAGGCTGCCATTTCCTGTGTCATCCCGACGAACTCGAAACTTCCAAAAAGGCCCGCCGCTGCAAGGATAAGGTCATTCCGAAAGCCGATATCATTGTCCTCGACGACGCCTTCCAGCACCGGGCCCTGAAGGCCGCCATCAACATCGTCCTCGTCGACTACAACCGTCCGCTGCAGAAAGATAAACTGCTGCCGCTGGGCCGCCTGAGGGACCTCCCCGGGCGGGTAAAGGACGCCGATATCCTGATTGTCACGAAATGCCCGTCCTTCCTGGACGAATGGGAAAAGGGGAAATGGGCCGAGAGCCTGCATGTCTCCGACTACAGCCCCGTCACCTGCAAGGGCCGGTCCGCCGGCGGGAAGGAGCAGACCCTCCTTTTCACCACCGTCGAGTACAAGCCGATGGAGCCCGTCTTCGAAGAAGCGGATTCCCGGTTCACCTATGCCAAACGGCTGATCCTGTTTACCGGCATCGCCAAAGACAACGTCCTGCGGAGTTACCTGTCAGACAGCTACAAGATTATCAAACGCTTCTCCTATCCGGACCATCACCGGTTCACGAAAGGAGACCTGCGGGCGCTCGGCAAGGCCATCAAAGCCAACCCGACCGCGCTCATCTGCACGACGGAAAAAGACGCCGCCCGCCTCAAGGGCAATCCCAAGACGACGCTGGAGATCAAGAAACGCCTGTTCCAGGTCCCCATCGAAGTTCAGTTCCTTACTCCGGAAGAGAAGGAAATCTTCGAATCCACGCTGCTGGGAATGCTATAATTCCGGCTTCTCGCCGACATACATCCGGCAGAGACCGGAGGTAAAAGTGACGTAGCGGACACCGTAGAAGCCGGCCGCCCTCAGCTCGTCGCAAAAATGCTCCGGTGCAGGGAAGGCGTTGACCGAAGCCGCCAGATACTTATAGGCCTCGGGGTCTCCGGAAACCCTTCCGCCGATCCAGGGCATGATCCGCGAGAAATACAGATTATAGAACCTTTTGAAGCCCGTCCGCTGCGGAACGGAAAGCTCCAGGATGACGGCTTTCCCGCCCGGGCGGAGCACCCGGAGGAACTCTTCGAGCCCGCGGGCCCGGTGCTCGAAGTTGCGCACGCCGAAAGCGCAGGTGACGGCGTCGAAAGTCCCGTCGGCGTAAGGAAGATGCTCGGCATCGGCCACTTCCGTCTTGATATTGAACGCCACGCCGGCCTTGGCCGCCTTCCGGCCGACCAGCGCAAGCATCTTCTTGGAGATATCCACGCCCGTGACCCGTCCGCCCCTGGGTGCGGCACCCGCCAGGGCGACGGCAAGATCCCCCGTCCCGCAGGCTACGTCCAGGATCTGCCGGGGCGCGGCATCCCGCATTACCTCGGCGACGGCCTTGCGGCGCCACCGCCTGTCCATATTCAGCGAGAACAGGTGATTCAGCGAATCGTAGTCTCCTGCGATGGAGTCGAACATGCTTGTGATGAATTGTTTGTCTGCCATGGCGAAATATTTTAAGGCACAGGGTCATAGCCGCTTCCGCCCCAGGGATGGCAGCGGAGAATCCGCTTCAGCGCAAGCCAGAATCCCTTGAAGGGACCATATTTGCGGAATGCCTCGAGGGCATACTGCGAACAGGTCGGCGTATAACGGCAACTGTTGGGAAGATACGGGGATATGCAGATCTGGTAGAACCGGATCAGTCCTACGAAAGGGGCATTGACCACCTTGCGGAATGTCTCTCTAGCCTTTCCCATGCTCGGCGATCTGTCGGAAGATACTGCCGGCCGCGTCGAAGAGTTCGGCAAACGGCCGGATTTCGGGGGAAGTATAGATCAGCATCAAGTCGATGCCGGCGGGGAGCAGTTCCTTTTGCAGGCGATAGCTCTCCCGCAGGCGGCGCTTGATGAGATTCCGTTTGACGGCTCGTTTAAAAAGGCGCTTCGGGACGGAAACCATCATCCGCGACGGCGCATCGTCGTCACGCCTGACAAAACAGCAGCGAAGACCGGTGACGGTGAGATATTTCCCGGAACGCATCAGGGCCGCAATCGTCGTCCGGCCTCTGAGCCGTTCCGCCTTGGGAAGGGTATGCTTCTCCCCGGCAGGCATTAGCGGAGACTCTCCAGATAAAGTTCTACGGCTTTGGCGACGGAAGGGGCCTCGGGCGTGGGCGCCTTGACGTCGATCCGGATGCCGGCCTCCTCCATCGCTTTCACAACACCCTTGCCGTAGGAAACAAAACGGATATTCCCCTGCTCGAAGCCCGGGAAGTTGTCGTACAGGCTCTTGACGTCGGCCGGGTTAAAGAAGACGATCATGTCGTATCCCGCGAGATCGACATCCTTCATGTCCTGGCTAACGCTCTTGACGAAGACACCGGTATGGTAGTTGAGTTTCCGGGCATCGAAAAGACGGGTAAGCGCATCGCTCGAAGATGTATCGGACTGGGTGATGAGGAATGTCTCGTCCTTGTGCTTGGTCCCGATAAGGGCGACGACGCTCTCCGGTGTCCCGTCACCGTAGAAGATCTTGCGTTTGCGGTATACGATATGCTTCTGCAGGTACATCGCCACCAGCTCGGTGGTGCAGAAATATTTCATCGTCTCGGGAATCTTTACCTTGAGCTCTTCCGCTATGGTGAAGAACGCATCAATGGCATGCCGTGACGAAAAAACGATGGCCGTATGGTCGAGCAGCGCGATCCGCTGGGCACGGAATTCCCGGACGGGAAGCGGCTCTACGAGAAAGAAGGGACGGAAATCGAATTCCACGCCGAACTTTTCAGTGACGCCCTGATACGGGGTCATGACCCGCGGCATCTTTTGAGAAATCAGTATCTTTTTAATATCCATTCGCCTTAAACAATGAGGGCCGAAGCGACATAGAGTCCGGTCGGCAACAATTCAAGGCCGCAAAGATACAAAAAAACTGACAAAGGAGAGCAAGACTGACTCAAAATTTGAGCCTTTCGGAAAAGATGAACCAAATAAACCACAGCGATTTCGCCCGTCAGAACCCAGATTCCGGTAGCGGTGGGAGCATGGAAAATCGACAGGATCCAGGCCGTGGGAAGGACCAGGAGATTCATCAGGATAAAGAAGGTGTAAGAGGCTTTCCGGGCCATCTGATAGCTGTCCGGACGCCGGCGTCCCGGGAAGAGCAGGTAATACAGCACCATCCTGAGGAACACATAGGCAAGGAAGACGCCGAAGACCAGCAGAAAATGGACGTCCCCGTCAATCTCCCGGAGGAAAGGCGGATTGAAGATGCTGAACCGGTCGAGGATATAGGTAAACGGGATGACCAGCATCATCGCGATGATGTTCCGGTCGCGGCTCCGGCGCACGTTCCCCTCCAGTTCGGCGGCGGCCCGGGAACGGCGGAGATTGGCAAGCAGATACGGCAGGACGTTGAGCACGTTGTCGAGAAGGAGGATCGACAGCAGGGTAAACACGACGACCATCGCCGTAGCGAGAAACGGCGTGCTGCCGGCGGATTCGACCGGCGGCGCGGCCTCCGTGGCGAGATGGAGCGTCCCCTGCCGGAACGCCTCCCCGATGGGTCTGGCCAGTACAATCATCTAATTCCCCCTTTTGGCATTGTATCCCCACTCCTTCAGGAGGGCGGTCACCTTGTCACGGAAATCGCCCTGGACGGTAATTTCGCCTTCCTTGGCGCTTCCGCCGACACCGCACTTGACCTTGAGCTGCCGGCCGAGTTCCTTGAGGTCCTCTTCTTTGCCGACGAAGCCCGTCACCAGCGTCACCTGCTTGCCGCCGCGGTTCCGCCGGTCAATCCCGACGATGAGCCGCTGCTTCGCAGGCGGAAGCGTCTCCGCCTCCGGAACGGTTTCCTCCTGGTATTGGAAGTCCGGATTGGTGGAGAATACCACGCCGAGGCGGTTTTTCCAGTCGTTGTCTGCCATTATTCCGCGGATATATAACGGACCGAGTGCTGCATGGTCTTCGAAGAATAAGACAGGGCCCGCTGCCCGTCCGTCTTGAGATAGAGATGATAGGCATTCCCGCTGTCGTATTCCCTCGCGCTCCAATACCAGCCCTCGGGCGTGGTTGTGCCGAGCGGGAAGAACAGGAAACCGCCGTCGCTGTTCAGCACCATCCCCGGAATCCGCTTGACCGACACAGCCGTCCAGGTGAAAACGCTTCTCACTTCATCCAGCAGAGAATATGGGGGAAGTATCTTGTTCGGCGTGGTCGCCGTGACCTGCGCGGCGACTGCCGCGTCATAACCCATCAGGGTCCCGGCGCTCTCCGGCTTGGTCGCCCCTTCGTTGCAGGTGTACCAGGTCCCGTACGACGTGGTGCTGCCCGTCTTGGACAGCTTGACGGTCTTGCCGGAACCGACCGCCTGCCATTTGCTGCTGTTGTTGGCGGGAAGCTTGACGGAATCGTGGCTGGCCAGCACCTTCTTGCCGCCGATGAAGTAGTCGGTACGCGTTCCGTCCGATATCTTCGTCTTGGCGAAATAGTAATTGCCGCCGTAGGTGTCGGTATAGGACTTCACGAAGACACCGCTGAAGAGGTATCCGTCCTTGTATTTGTAGCCGGGCATATTGTCCCCGGGAAGTTTTTCGTTGACATTCAGCGACCCGTCGGACAGTACGGAAACGATCT
>JAEEGL014779889.1_pt1 | contig 13950 bp, 8 predicted proteins | sample 9134231 | NCBI WGS metagenome assembly JAEEGL01 (sample SAMN16246548, study PRJNA631951) | gut metagenome | biome: gut microbiome; feature: rumen; material: fiber-attached | host: Bos | place: Iran: Karaj | collected 2018-10
CAAGCAAGCAAGCAAGCAAGCAAGCAAGCAAGCAAGCAAGCAAGCAAGCAAGCAAGCAAGCAAGCAAGCAAGCAAGCAAGCAAGCAAGCAAGCAAGCAAGCAAGCAGATAGTATGTAAGAAGTTAAAGGTTGGCGTTGTAGACAGACGCTTTATTAAGGTTACACAGAACACATCAGATGTGGCGAGTCGCTGCATCTGATGTGTTTTTTTATGTGATAAATCATAGTTGAAAAAATTTCGAATAACGCTTGACAAGCGAAGTAAGGAGGAACACGCTTTGACAGACAGACAGACAGACAGACAGACAGACAGACAGACAGACAGACAGGGGTGAACTGACGGGATATCCGTCAATAGATAAGCCGTGGGAAAGGTACTACACAGAATCTGATAGTAACATAAAGATACCGGAGTGCACGATATACAGAAATATTTTTGACTGCAATAAGGAATATCCAAATGATATTGCACTGAACTTTTATGGTAACAAGATCAGCTATCAGAAGATGTTTGATGAGGTTGAGCAGTGTGCCAGGGTACTCAGACATATAGGTATTAAAAAAGGCGACTGTGTGAATCTCTGTACGGCAGGGGTGCCGGAGGCAATTTATGTGGTGTTAGCCTGCAGCAGGGTCGGAGCAATTGCGAATTTTATAAATCCGATGTTCTCGACAGAGCAGATGACAGACCGCATTAATGATACCGGTTCAGAATGGATCCTGATTCTTGATGCCATGTATGACTATATAAAGAAGGCATTAGCTGGAACCTGCATAAGAAACGTGGTGATAATACCGGCAACAAATTCTATCCCGGTGCTGCTGTCAAAGATGATGTATATGAAAAGCTCAGCCAGGCAGATCCTGAAAGAAAGGGAGCGGGACCAGCAGAAATACTACTCATGGAAAGAGTTCAGGAATCTGGGCAGAGAATATAAGGGTGAAGTGGATGTTGAATACGAAAAGGATACACCTGCGGTAATGGTGTATTCATCAGGAACAACCGGAGCATCCAAGGGAATACTTCTTACCAATGACGGAATGAATGCCACTATCGCACATTATCAGAGCAGTTGCTTCTCATACGAGAGAAAGGCAACGATGCTGATGATGATACCGATCTGGTTTTCAACGGGTATAGTCCTTTCACTGTTAATGCCACTGACAAATGGAGTGACAGTAATACTTGAGCCTAAATTCAGCAAAGAGGTTTTTGCACAGGACATCTTGAAATATAGGCCGTCCATATGTCTGACTGCAACCAGCCTCTGGATATATGTAATGGAATCAGAAGAAATGAAAAAAGCTGACCTGTCGCATTTTATCTACCCTTTTACAGGAGGAGAGAGGGTCCTGCGGCAGGATGAGATAAGGCTCAACCAATTCCTGAAAGAGCACGGCTGTAATAAGTATCTGTACAAGGGCTATGGAATGTGTGAGCTCGGGAGTACTGTTTCAACATTCGGTGATGTGGGCGGCTATAAACCTAAGGCAGGCGGCAACGGATATCCTATGCTGAATGCTATGGTATCTGCCTTTGACCTGGATACAGATGAAGAGCTTACCTATGGGCAGCATGGTGAAATCCGTGTCTGTTCACCCGGAAGCATGAAGGGATATTACAAAAATCCGGAGGCTACGACGAATTTCTTCAAAACTGATGCACAGGGGAACAGATGGGGGTGTACCGGGGATATCGGATATGTGGATGAGGACGGCGAAATATATGTTCTTGGCCGGGCTATAGACTGTTACCACAGGAAAAATGGTGATAAAGTCTTTTTCTTCGACATAGAAGAAAAGATGTTTGATATCCCGGCAATAAATCAGTGCAAGGTGGTGAATGTCATGGTTGATGGGGCTGAAAGCCTAGTGGCCCACATTGTGCTGAGGGACGATGTGGAAGATACGGGTGTTGTGATCAATGAACTGTTCGCTCATCTTAGGGAAGAGCTTCCTGATTACATGGTTCCCGCGTACTACAAAATTCGCCAGTCAATGCCTGTACATTCTAATGGAAAGAGGGATGTCGGGGCATTAAAAAAAGATACAGAAAATCTGAAAAAAATCGAATAATTTTTGACAAATAAAACAAGGAGGAAAAAGCTTTGACAGACAAACAGACAGACAGGGGAATAATCGGGAGGACGGACGAAACACTTTATAACACCTACGTCCGTGCTCAGGGGAAAAATCCCGACAGGGTTGCATTGTATTCACGCGAGGATGAAACAGTTACGCATGGAAGACTGCTTGATGAGATTGACAGAGCTGCGGCTGGACTACGGTCACTTTATCCTGTGGAGGGTATGAAGATCGGAGTCATCTCATCCTGCTCATATGAGGAGGTGGTATTCCTGCTGGCCGGCAGCAAGATCGGTGCAGTGACAAAGTTCATCGATTTCACAAAGAACATCACTGAAATCAATGAAAGCATAGTGGAGTCAGCCATCAGCATCCTTGTAATGGGACCGGAATTCGTTCCGATGGAACCTTTCATCAATCCGGGTGGTATGCCTGTGATCATAATGGGTGAGCTTCCTGAAATGAGACAGCATTATTGTTCATATGGGAATCTTCTGGATACGGGGGACGGACGCAGTGTGACAGCAACTGAATACAGGGATAATGCATGCACTGTCATAATAAACAGCAGCGGCACAACGGGGACACCCAAGCCTATAGAGCTTTCCGACCGTGCAGTCAATGCAGCCGTTGAAAAGTTCATATGTACGGATTTCCCACTGACACCTTCAAATGTCATGCTGAAAATTATCCCGTCATTTTTGGGAATGGGTATTGTAAGCACTGCTTATCTCTGCTTGATAACGGGAACACCGATTATTTATGTTATGCAAGGGGATGAGTTCCAGGCAATCATAGACGAAGCGGTAAGGCGGATATTTACTTTTGCGGAATTTGCTAAGGAAAAAGGGATTTCTTACTCTGCTAAGCTGCTCATATTTGCATCACCAATGTTTTTCAGGGGAATGTATCAGCAGCTAGACCGAGTCGAAAGCATTTCATATATCGGCTGCATGCTTGCAGGCGGATCTGCGATGAGTAGGGAAGAGCTTGAGAGGATAGATGCTGCATTTGCAGACAAGGGATGTACCGTTCCGGTTTTAAGCGGTTATGGACAGAATGAGATGGCAGGCGGTGTCACGATGAACGAGATCGCAAACAACCGGCGTGGCTCTGTCGGAAAGGCGATGGCGAAAACTGAATTACTCGTGGTTGATATGAAAACAGGAATGCCAGTGCCGCATGGTACTGCCGGAAAAATCCTGGAACGTTCGGAGAGTCTGTTTGTAGGATACGAGAACATGCCGGAAAAGACGGCGGAGTCCTTTGTGAGGATCGGAGATGGGGAACTGTGGTTCGATACGAATGATGTGGGCTACATGGACGAAGACGGATACCTTTACATCACCGGGAGGACTTCAAGAATCATAATCCGCCAGGACATGAAGGTCTCTCTGGACAAGGTTGAGAACAAGCTAAGGGCATCAACATTCATAAAGGAAGTCGGTGTGATCGCCAAGAAAGATGGGGATAACGAATCGGTAGTCGCATTCGTGACCATAAAAGATGAGTATACAGCCACAAACATTTCGTCTGAACAGATAATCGGGGAAATTCAGACAAGTAAAAACCCCTTGAACGACCGTGAGATGGTTGACAGCCTTTTAATCGTGGATTCGCTTCCTTACCGTTCAAGCGGAAAGATAGATTATAAATCATTGGAGAAATCTGTTTAGGTTTTGATCGTGTACGGCGTTAAGGATCTTCTTTAGGATAACTGCTTAAAGTAGTTTATTAAATAAAATAAAGAAATTAGGACTGATAAGGCTTGACAAGTGAAGCAAGGAGGAAAACACTTTGACAGACAGACAGACAGACAGACAGACAGACAGACAGACAGACAGACAGACAGACAGACAGACGGGATTTCCGTCGATCGATAAGCCGTGGCTGAAATATTATGATGAAAGTGTTATAAAAGACCCTTTGCCTGAAGGAAGTCTGTATGATTTTCTATTGGAATGTAACAGAGATCATATGAATGAATGTGCCCTGAACTATTTTGGGAAAAGGGTATCTTATGAAAAGCTGTTTTCTATGATCGATGAGGCAGCGAGAGCATTTGTCTCTATAGGGGTAAAGGAAAAGGAAATCGTCCCGATCGTATCCGTTTCGACGATACAAAGTATTATATGCTTTTATGCACTTAATAAGATTGGAGCGGTGGCAGACTACCTGAATGTACTAGTCGAAGAAAAGGATCTGGAAAAGCTTTTTGAAGAGGTAGATTCAAAGACTGTTGTTACGCTTGATCTGTTTGCTGAAAAAGTGATAAATGCGGCAGCGAAATGTAAAGTAAAAACAATAATCGCGTTTGGTGTTGATTATGAGATGCCTGCAATGGTCAAGATGGGTTATAAGCTGAAAATGCGGGGTAAACTGAGCTCGACAAAGTCCATTAACAATGTATTACCGTGGAGTTTATTCATCAAACGAGCGGCTGATGCGAGAATAACATATTATCATAAGAATCCGGATGAAATGTGTCTTCTTGCACATACAGGGGGTACGACCGGTGAACCCAAGGCGGTAATGCTTAATGATAAAGCTATGAATGCTGTTGTGGCGCAGTATATAGATGTTTCCGGGATAAAACGGGGAGAAGTGTTTTTAAACCTTATGATCCCGTTTGTGGTATACGGGATATTGACAAATGTGCATCTTCCCCTATGCATCGGACTGGAAAGTATAGTGATTCCAAAATTCGACGCTAAGCAGTGGAAAAATTATTTCAAGAAGTATCGGCCTAATCATGTTCTTGCAGTTCCGTCATACATTATACCGATGCTAAAGGATGACGAATTGCAGAAAATGGATATATCCTGTTTCAAATCGGCCGGAGTGGGCGGAGATGGGATGACGAATGAACTTGAAGTGGAATTAAATCGTTTTTACGAGGAACACAACAGCAAAGCGCTTGTTTTGAAGGGCTTTGGAATGACAGAGGTATGTGCAACTGCAGTCGTTGGATTTGCACATTCGAACAAGATCGGCAGTGCCGGGATTCCTCTGCCCAAAGTAAATATGATGATATATGACAGAGATAAGGAATGCGAACTGTCATATGGGGAAGTCGGAGAAATATGCCTGCATAGTCCATCGCAGATGATGGGGTATCTGAATAATACGAAAGCTGCAGAAGAATTGATCCTGAATCATCCTGATGGATCAAAGTGGTTACATACGGGGGATCTGGGGTATATAGATGAGGATGGATTTCTTTTTGTTGTGGGAAGAATGAAACGCATGATCCTTACAACAAAAGATGGAATCGCTTACAAAGTATTTCCTAATATGACAGAAGAAATCCTGGATTTACATGAAGCTGTGATACAAAGCTGTATCGTGGGTGCGGCTGACGGTGATGATCAGGTTTTACGTGCATATATAATGCTTTCTGTAAAAGAATACGAGAATAGGGATCAGGTAGAGAGGAAATTACGTGGATTGTGTGAGGAGAAACTGCCTTCTTATGCCCGACCGACGTTTTATGAATTCAGTGATCAGCTTCCTTTGACAGCTGCAGGAAAAGTTGATTATCGCATGTTGGAGGAGATGTCCGCGAACAAAAATAAAGCTTGACATGCGAAAATCGGAGGATAAAGCTTTGACAGACAGACAGACAGACAGACAGACAGACAGACAGGGATGAACTGACGGGGTATCCGTCCATCGATAAGCCGTGGCTTAAATATTATAGTGACGAGGCTATAAAAGCAGAGCCATATAAGGGTTCAGTTTATTCTCATATATTTGATAAGAATAAAGATTATATGAATAACACTGCGTTGCAGTATTTTGGACGGAAAATAAAATATCGCGAGTTATTCAGAGAGGTGGATAGAGTTGCAGTTTCGCTGACTAAACATAATGTAGTCAGTGGAGATAATGTAGTTGTTTTTATGACATCCTGTCCGGAGCTGATATACCTGTTGTTAGCTTTGAATAAGATTGGCGCTGTTGCAAACCTTATAAATCCGCTTTTTTCTACAGAACAGATAAAAGGTCGGATAAACGATACTGATGCAAAAGTAATGATAGTTCTTGACCGGTTATTTGAAAAGGTTGAAAACACTATAAATGAAATATGTGTTGAGGAAATAGTGGTAGTACCAATCACCCGTTCAATGCCACTGGCAATAAGGACTCTTGCAGGAATAAAAAAAAAAAAGAAAGTGTCAGGTAGTGGCATTGTTAGCTGGGATAAATTTTTATCAAATGCAGACATGGTTCCTGAAACTGTAAATGATGAAGATGCAGCGGCAATCATGGTTTATTCATCCGGAACGACAGGAGCTTCAAAAGGTATTGTTTTATCTAATAAAGGAATTAATGCAACTATCGCTCATTATGAATATACCGGATTCAAATATGAAAGAGCATGGACTTTTTTACAGATAATTCCGACCTGGTTTTCGACCGGCGCAGTATTTTGTCTTTTTATGCCATTGAGCCTGGGACTTTGTGTCATTCTGGAACCGGTATATAGCAAAGAAAATTTCGAAAAAGGTATTAAACGTTATAAACCAAATATGATAATGGGTGCTACATCGCTGTGGTTGTATCTTATTGATAAAATCAAAGATAAAAAGACCGACCTGTCATTTGTTAAATATCCGATAACCGGCGGGGAAAAAATACTTGCTGATACGGAGGCGGAAATCAATGAGGTTCTAAAACGATGCGGATGTAAGAGTCATATGACTACAGGTTATGGAATGTGTGAATTGGGCTCTACTGTGAGTGCTACGTCCGTAGAACATTACAAATATGGATCTTCTGGATATCCGATAAAGGGCGTGACTGTTGCGACGTTTGATGTTAACACAAATAAGGAACTGAAATGCGGTGAGCGCGGCGAAGTAAGAGTCCTGACACCTGCAAGAATGAAGGAGTATTATAAGCGGCCGGATGCTACGTCAGATTTCTTTTATAAAGATGAGAACGGCCGGGAATGGGGATGTACAGGCGATGTTGGATATATTGATAATGATGGCTTTCTGTTTGTAGATGGTAGAGCAACAGACCGGTATCAGCGTACAAATGGAGAAATTATATATTTCTTTGACATAGAAGCTGTGATTTTAAAGGATGAAGCAGTGAAGCAGTGCAAAGTTGTTGATACGAAAGTGGAGGGCGAAAATGTTCTGGTCGGACATATCGTCCTAAGTGAGAATGCAGAAGCAGAAGAAATAGTCCTTAAAAGAATAGATAGCAATCTTCGCACTAATCTTCCGGACTATATGGTTCCTGAGCACTATAAAATCCGACAGTCAATGCCTGTGCATTCTAATGGGAAACGGGATGTAGATGCTTTGAAAAAAGATACAGAAAATCTAAAAAAATCAAATAAAGCTTGACAAACAAAGCAAGGAGGAAAACACTATGGCAGACAGACAGACAGACAGACAGACAGACAGACAGACAGACAGACAGGGATGAACTGACGGGATATCCGTCAGTAGACAAGCCGTGGCTAAAATATTACAGCGAAGAACTTATAAACGCATCATTGCCGGAATGCACAATCTATGAGTATCTGTATGAGAATAACAAGAATTATCCTAATGATATAGCAATCATATATCTTGGGAGAAAGATTACTTTCAAGGAGCTGTTTGAGCACATTGCCAAAACTGCCACTGCTTTTTTGCAGGCCGGCGTCAAAGAGAAAGAGATAGTTACGGTTGCACTTCCAAGCATACCGGAAGCACTTTACTGCGTATATGCGCTGAACAGGATAGGGGCTGTAGCAAATATGATACACCCGCTTGCCGGCAAGGAGGAGACGCTTAACTATTTCAATGAAGTAGGGAGCAGGATTGCAGTAATTTTTGACGGGGCATATGACACTATCGCTGATGACATAGGAAAAACATCCGTTGAAAAAGTTATTGTTGCATCCCCGGCAGACTCGCTGCCGTTTCACTTGAAAATTGCTTATGACCTGAAGGTCAAGAGACCAAAGCTGGACGGGAAAAATTTTCAGGGCTGGAATGACTTTATAAAAAATGGATCGCATACTGAATTAAGGACAGTAAAAAAAGATTGTAACAGCCTGGCTATTATTTCTCACACAGGCGGAACCACAGGGGAGCCTAAAGGCGTGATGTGCACCGATAACAGCGTTAATGCGCTGATATATCAGTTAACCTGTAATTTTGAATATAAAAGACAGGAAGTGAGTTTAGTATCTCTCCCGCCATTTGTGAATTATAGTCTAATTGATGCAGCTATGGCGATGCTTAGAATTGGCTTTTCTGTTGTATTAATTCCAAAGTATGAGCCAGAAAAACTTGGATATTATATAAAAAAATATCGACCATATATATTGTTGTCAATACCAGCTTACTGGGAAGCCTTGTTACATATTCCAAATGTACAGTCAATTGATATGTCTTCGCTTAAGATTATATATTATGGCGGAGAAACGATGAGTGAATCAAATGAACAATCAGTTAATGAGATTTTACATAAATGCGGCGTAAAAGTGAGGCTTGGAAAAGGTCTGGGATCCACAGAAATGATGGCGTCGGCAACGCAGACTTATGAGGGGTGCAATGAAACGGGCAGTGTGGGTATACCGCTGGTATGGATAAATTGTAAAATAACCGAACCCGGGACAACAAAGGAACTTTCATATAATTGTGAGGGTGAAATATGTTTTAGTGGACCAACATTGATGCTTGGTTATTACAATCGTGAGGATGCAACTAATGATATTGTGAAGATTCATTCTGACGGCGAAAGATGGATTCATACAGGAGATGTTGGATATATTTCAGGAAGTGGTTTTATATATGTTACCGGACGGGTAAAAAGAATTGCGATGACAAGGGATAAATTCGGACAGGTGACAAAGCTATTCCCTGATCGGATTGAAAAGACAATATATTCTCATAAATCCGTTGACGCCTGCTGTGTTATAGGCGTTCCGGATGAAACGAGAATTAATTATCCGAAGGCATTCATCGTAATGTCTGATAAAGAAAATGAAGAAGAAAAAAAATCGGAAATTTTGGATATATGCAGTCGGGGTCTTCCCGAGTATATGATTCCGGAAGAAATTGAATTTGTGGCTGATCTTCCGAGAACCCCTAGGGGAAAGATTGATTATAAAAAATTAGAAAGACAGTGTCTGATAAAAACTGAATAATTTTAGCCGATGGCTGAGTACACGAACTTAAGTATTCGGAAATAATATATATCATTCCACTCTGCTACCTTGTTAACCTATGTTTCATCCAAAACTGTCTGAGAGCGAAAGGAGGATTGATGAGATAGTGGATTGGCTAGAATGTATGAGAGCAAATAATTAGTCTTTTTTTATGTCTGCCGCCTATGTTGTGCGTAAATTTCTGATATACTATACTCGATTAACGGCATGAGTGTTTTTTCATGGATTTTAGGAGGCAGATTATATGGGCAGACATTATAAGAATTTCAAGGCAGTAGTATATATTCCGGCACAGATTGCCGAGTCTTTTACGGAAGAAAAGTTAGCCTCCGATTATGATTTCATTGAAAAATATATAGGGCTGGATAAGGTCTATCTGGAAACTCACAGGGAAAACTGTGACGTAGATGAAAAGCAGCTGCGGATGGTAAAGTCCTTTCTGGAAGGAAAGGGAGTTGAAGTATCCGGCGGAATTACTACCGTTATAGATGATTTCGATGGCGCGGAGCCTGATAAGCAGAGGCTCTTTGGTGTATTCTGCTACAGTGATCCTGCCATGAGGGCAAAGCTTAAGGAAATATGCGAGTTTACCGCAAAGATTTTTGACGAAGTAATTCTAGATGATTTTTATTTCACCAACTGTACCTGTGAAAGATGCAATCAGGCAAGAGGTGACAGAAGCTGGGCTGATTTTAGGCACGAGCTGATGATGGATGTGTCGGAAAATCTTGTGGTAAAGCCTATGAAGGCTGTAAATCCGAAAGTCCGTACTATAATAAAATATCCAAACTGGCGCGAGTCATATCACTTCACCGGATATGTGCCTGAAGCTGAGCATACAGTCTTTGATGCTACATATACGGGAACCGAGACAAGGAGCGAGGCTTATACGGACCAGCACCTTCCGCCATATTTAAGCTACAGCCTGTTCCGTTATCTGGATAATGCGTGGCCCGGGAGAAACGGCGGCGGATGGTTTGACACATATCAGTGCTGGTCCGTTGACCGTTATCTTGAGCAGGCTTATCTGACTGCATTTGCCGGTGCCGGCGAGCTCACGCATTTCATGTGGCAGGACCTGATCGATTCCCATCTGGTTGCGGCTATGGGAATACAGCTGGGAAAGATAGACAAGTTATTAAGCGAAGGCGCAAAGCCCGTGGGCGTGCCTGTTTATATACCGTATGCATCAAGCGGAGAAAACCATCTGGAGATGAGGTTTGGAATGCTGGGAATCCCCATGGAACCTACGCCGTATTTTCCGGAAGGAGCAAAGCGGATTCTCTTTACGGAAAGCTCGGCTGTGGATGTGGAAATAACAGAAAAGCTTGAGCGCTTTGTACGCAATGGCGGTGATGCCGTCATTACTACAGGTTTCCTTAAAGCTGTGGGAGATAAGCTGCGTGAAGCCGGGATCACAGAAGCGAAGCTGTCAGGCAATCGTTACGCTGTTACCCGCTATCATGTGACCAATGATCCTGCCGGTTACTATGAGCACAGGGAACCGGTACTTTTCCCCGAGATAGTGCATGGGAATAATGCTTCGTGGTCACTTCTAAACGGAGGCGATGGTGAGCTCAGTACATCAATATTCCTGCGAAGCACTTACGGAAAGGGAAGACTCTATATTATGGCTGTGCCGGATAATGCGAGTGACTTGTACCGTATGCCGAATGGTGCATTGGATGTTGCAAGACGTGTACTTACAGGCGGTGAGTTTCTGAGCGGACGCAACATTTCAATGTTTACATATGATGACGGAAGTGCGATACTGTATCATTATGTCCGTGATGATATACATACCGACAGGGCAGTGCTCCATACAGGACAGAAGGTAAGTGCGCTGGTTGATATGGTAAGTGGTCAGAGAATCCCCGTAAGAAAAGTTACACGAACCGAGGATTATATATTAAAATCCGAATATGTGGCTGAGGTATTGGCTGTTCCGGGAATATTCGGCAAATACCGCTGGGATGTGCTGCCGGAAGAAAAAAGAGATGGTGAAGGAAATGAAAACGGGGGAATGGGGTGCTGCAGCATTGACCTTTGGAGTAGCAGACAGCCCGATGCATGATAAGAGAGCCTTTACGAGGCGGAAGGAGATAAAAATGACAAGTCATACATATATTCCAAGGGGAGTATGTTCTACAAAGATCGAATTTGATATGGAGGACGGAAAGCTTCATAATGTCCGTTTTACCGGCGGCTGTAATGGTAACCTGAAGGCTATCGGCAGACTGGTGGAAGGTGCTGATGCGGAAAATATTTCAAATGTCCTTGCAGGAAATCTGTGCGGCATGAAGGGCACATCCTGTGCAGACCAGCTTTCCAAGGCTATAAAGGAAGCTTTGGCATAATTTAAGTGACGGAGAAATAGGGTGGGCTTTTTTGTCATTCTGCAACAGATGGGAATGATCTGCATTCTGGTGGCAATCGGTATCGGTCTGCAGAAAAAAGGTGTAGTTGACTCGCTGACTTCCAGAAAGATTTCTGCGATCGTTGTGGATGTCTGCAATCCTGCGCTGATCATGTCCTCGATACTTAGCGGAGATATTACGGCAGGGCACCGTGACCTGATCATGGCGGTGATCCTTGGCGCCGTATTTTATTTTGTAATGATTTTGCTGGCATTCATCATGCCGCATATTCTAAGGTCAGATCCGGGAAAAAGGCATTTCTATCATCTGATGACGGTTTATACCAATATCGGTTTCCTTGGCATTCCGGTTGCCAAGGCAGCGCTTCCTCCGAACGCGCTCATATATATAATCGTGGTCAATGTATTTTACAGCCTCCTTTTCTATACTCATGGTCTGGCTGTCTTAAGGCATGTTAAAAAAGGTGAGCCGGATGCAGGCCGTGTGGCGGGGCCCGATGAAGCGGAAAACGGGAAGGAATCGACTGCCGCTTCTATCCGGAATGTGCTGAATCCGGGTACCATCATGGCTGTTTTAAGCCTGGTGGTTTTCTGGTACAACCTGGAGCTTCCGCCGATCATTGCAAATACGGTTTCCTATGTGGGGAATGCCACGGTATTTTTGTCCATGGTTCTTCTTGGGGTATCAATAGCCAGGTCGGATCTGGGAAAATGCATGCGGGACCTTCGTATATGGATTTTTATACTGCTGCGGATGATCATGCTCCCGGTTGCAGCAGTGATACTCATGAAGAATTTAAAGTTTGACAGTACAGCAATACTGGCCATGTGCCTTCTGTCAGCAATGCCGGTGGGTAATCTGCCACTCATACAGGCTGAAAAGATGGGGGAAGATACCACGACTCTGTCCTCTGCAATCGTGGTGACCACAGCGGTATCTATGGTCACGGTTACTCTTCTGTTAGTGTTTACATATAATATTCTCAGCTGATTAAAACTTCTCACACCGTGTAGTCTTGTCTGACGGTGTTTTAGTGAGCCTTAGCAGTTCCCGAAAATGCTACAATACACCAGGAACGGACCGCCACGGAAGGCGGGCCGAGTGAACAACGCTACATGGATGTAGCGTGTGAACGGTTCCGGAAATATACCATAGATAGTGGCATTTTCGTAAGAACTGCTTAGCGAACGGCACCACCGTCAGGCAAGCTACCGGTGTGAGAAGGTTAGTGGTATACAACAAGTGGGAAGTTTTAGTTGGGAAGTTTCCGGGTTTTCGACACCGTACAGAACTTAATGTCAGTGTAAAGAGAACAGCAGCATTAATACTGCTTACCATCATATTTAAAACATGCTAAAATGTCATCGTTTAGACAAAAAGATGGCTCTGCATAAGACCGGGGAGCAAACAGCAGAAAACATAGAATCGGGGGTTACAATGGGAAAAAGAAAATGGCTGATAATGGTAATGGTGAGCAATCTTCTGCTTGCTTTTTTTTCTTTTGCCTGCCAGAAAAATGAAAGTGTACAGAATGATCCGGCCCTTCTTCTGGGCTTTTCACAGATCGGATCTGAAAGCGCATGGAGAGCGGGAAATACAAAGGATATAGAGGAACAGGCTGAAAAATATGGCGTGAGCTTAATGTTTGAGAATGCCAACCAGAAGCAGGAAAACCAGATTGCGGCAATAAGGCGTTTTATTGCATATAAGGTTGATGTCATTGCATTTTCACCTATTGTCGAGGAGGGCTGGGAAAATGTCCTGACTGAGGCTAAGAACGCGGGCATACCCGTGATCCTTGTGGACCGGGATATCTGCAGTAAGGACAAAGAACTCACTGCCTGCCTGATAGGAGCGGATTTTTATGAGGAAGGCGTGATGGCCGGTGAGTATCTTATCAGAAAGGCGGATGCACTGGGGCTTAAGCAGGTCAATATAGTTGAGATCACCGGTACCGACAATTCCACCCCTATGGAACAGAGACAGGCAGGATTTGCAGACACTATTGCTTCAGATGAGAGGATGAATATCCTGGAAAGCGTAGACGGGGATTTCATAAAGAGCCGCGGTGCCGAGTGTATGAGATCTCTTCTCGAAAAATACGGGGATGAGATAGATGTGGTATACAGCCATAATGATGAGATGACGCTGGGAGCTCTTCCCGAGATTGAGGAAGCGGGATTTATTCCCGGAAAGGACATTATCATCATATCAATAGACGGCGGACAGGATGCTATCGATGTACTTAAGGAAGGCAAGATAAACTGCGTTGTGGAATGTACTCCGAAGCTTGGCAGGGAAGTGATGGAA
>JAEEGL014969494.1_pt1 | contig 13950 bp, 11 predicted proteins | sample 9134231 | NCBI WGS metagenome assembly JAEEGL01 (sample SAMN16246548, study PRJNA631951) | gut metagenome | biome: gut microbiome; feature: rumen; material: fiber-attached | host: Bos | place: Iran: Karaj | collected 2018-10
GGTACGCGCCCGCCCCAAATGGATTGCCACTGATTCCGTTATATGCAACCGTCAAATCCGCCGCATCTTTCAAATTTGAAACACGAATCCGCGCAGAATGAAACGCCGAATATGCAAATGCGCCGGCACCGCTTTCCGCGTAATACAGATATTCGTCAATCGGGGAATACACCAGTGCAATTTTTGTTTCGTCCATGCTGCGCAGTGCCAACGATATTGCGAAACGCGGATTTGCACGAACAAAATTCGCCGCACCCGACAGCGCCAGTACGAATTCATCGCGACCATCACCATCGCGTGTCACGTTTGGGGTTAACAACCCCGCCGATGGACGAACCAATAATAAATCAGATAAAATTTCTTCTTCAATACGGGCGGCGGCACGATGCACAAAATCACGCGCCCCGCGCAAGGATTGTTGCAGGTTTTCCACTTCGCCAAAATCGTGACGCAGACCCGTTGCGGTCCGTTGCAGCGCCATGAACATTTTGTTTAATTCCGGTGAACCTTTTATCAACAAATCCATTGTGCGCCCCCCGTTTTATGCCAAATTTAGAAGCCAAAACCGGCAAATTTCTTTTTGAAATCCGCCGTTCTGCGACCCTTTTCGCCGGCGTTTGAACGTTGACCCGTCCATGCAGAATGATTCAAATTATCGGTAGACAGAACCAAGTCTTTCTTAACCGATGAAAACATTTTAACCGTTTTCCCGTCGGTGCGTGTCACGTTGATTTCATAATAATCCGGATGAATACCTTTTTTCATCACAAAACCCCTTAGTTTTTATTTTGCCCGCCAATTATACAGTCTTTTTTCGGGAAATCAAGGCAATAATTCAATTTAATACCGACCAATGCACCCCAGGTACGAATTACCGGTGGATTCCAGCACATTTACAAAACGATTCTTGTCCTGTCCCATAAACAGCGCAAGTATCGTCCCGGCATCGGTTGCCAACATATCTGCAACCGTTGCGATTTCTGAACTCATCTGTTTGAAAAAGCCGCTGGCTGGATATATTTCGGCGGCAAACAGTTGGTGTGTATTATGTTTTGCGTTTTCGTGTGTTTTGGTTGAACTTTCAATAACCATCATCTGACATTCTGGGGAAATAATCAGTTTATCTGTCACCATAGCATCCGCCCCCAGTAATTCGCCCCACCAACCCGTTGAACCATAAAAAACCGGGTAATATATAACGGTATCTGGATTTTTTGCGAAAACATCAGAAATGTTCAAATCGCCCATTATAACCCCAGGCATAACCCCAATCTTGGCGTTTATAATCTTACGCGCGGTCTGGTATTCAGAATCAGACTTGGTGTTGCGTGGCCAATAAAGAATCGGAATATTACTCATTGCTAAGAATTATATCAGATTCGGTCCAAATAAAAAAGGGGTGAGAAAAAAATAAATGTCTTGATTTTTTATTTTTTTAGTGTTTTCCACCATTTTCCAAGTGTTGCGCGCGTTGTGTTAAAATCTTTTTTTGCCGCCGCATAGTATTTATCTGATATCTGAACATTGAACAAAGTCTTTACCAATGCCGGCACCGATGTCATAAACATCGCAAAAAATGCACCCATCAAGATAATAGAAATCAGCCCGTCATCCCGTAATAACAAGCCGTCCATCAAAATTTCCGAATCATTTGCAGAAATTGCTGTGGCGATTCGCGACACCCCATCAATATTACCAAAAATCGCATCAAGAAACATTATGCCAAATATCAAAAACACAACTGTCATTGCAATTCCAACGGTTCCAGTAATAACATCATCTATCATAGATTTGATGCTGCGCCCACCATTTGGAAAAATCTTCCAATCTTTAAAAAGCCACGACAGCAGCATCAGTGGCAACATTATAAAGTCCAAAGCCAACCCAACAAATATTTCCAGAAAATACAGCGGTATCGGCAACAACGCCATAAAATACAGTGCTAACACCAACAATCCCGCAAAAAATATCGGCACATTCGGGAATATTGGAATATTCCACATTATGTGATGCATGTACTTTTCGTTGAATGCCATATTCAGCATCGTCCAACCAACCGTCATCCCTAGTCCTGTCAGTTGATGAACATTTGCCAATTCACATGCCAATCCACTGCGCAATTTTACAGGAAACGCACCAGATTGGATATTGTTATTCGCAATACTTGCCGATTCAGATGCGCCATCCATCAGCGTTGTTGCCACCATACATTCGGTAAACTTATCCGAATCACCAATAATATGATTTACCGAAAGCCCAATACCAAAAATTGGCTCGATAATCGCGCCACTGATAAGACGTGGCAATGGAAACACCAGAACGGCACCCACAATCGCCAATCGTATCATATGTGTACCGAACTTTGATGCGATCGACCAACCGCTTTCAATTTTCTTGTTCAAAAATCCCGATGTCAATGTCCACAGAAAATATATCGCGGTTAATAATGCGGCAAATGGAATTACAACATTGCCAATTTCTGAATATACGCGTGGTAATATTTTTGACATTGTTGCCATAACCGCCGAAAACATACTGCACGACCAACACGAAGAAAAAAATTGCAACGCATCATTCATATCAACGGGTGCAACACTGCGCCAAATTGAAACACCGGCAATTGCCGCAACCCCGCCGATAAGCAACCATGGAACAACCGCGCCCGCCGATATCGGCAGAAACGAAAAAAATACAATTAAAAATTTTTTTAACTTGCTCATTTCTTGTAATTATATCACAATTTTGTTATTAGAATAATTAAATAAAAATGTAGGATAATGTTTTTTGCAAAATTTAATTTTACAAAAATGATTCGGCGTATAATTTTGTCGCTGGTTCTGTGCGGTGTATTTATTGTCCCAGATGTCGCATACGCAAAGTGGGAAATTGTTGATAAATTAGATTTATCGCCGTTCGTTCCACGAATATTAGATGCAATGATTATGGTCGCACGCGGAACATATGAATACTTTGTTGGAAATGGTGATGGGATTATATATATTTTGATTTTCGGATTTTTGGCTATATCAATTTTTATGTATGCGGCACTGATGTGGTTTCCAAAAAGATGGACCGAATTTTTTGGTTTTTCCGGTGGTGGCGAAATGTGGGACGGAAAACTGTCGGGTTTCGGTATGGCGGAAACAGTGCTTAAAAGTGCAATGCGCGCAATTATTGCAGCAACATTTTTATTACAAGTAAAACCAACATTTATAACCGAGTGGTTGGTAAATCCGTTTTTGGAATTTGGTGCAATATATACCCATGCAATTACAAATATTGTAAACGAATCCGGTGTTGAAACCAAGAATATTACATGTCCACCGGGTGTTTTGTCGGGTGATTGGCTAAGTGTGCGAAGTTGCGAATTCTTAACCAGTTCGGTATCTGATTTATCGGCGGCAAACAATCGTGTTATAAAACGCGGTTTTGAATTTCTGACACGTGGTCTGAATGGTCTAATAACAATCGTCCCGCACGGCGGACAAAACATAATGAACATTATTACAGGTATAATTTTGATATTTACATTTGTCGGATGTAATTTGTTTATGGCGCTGTTGGTTATCCAGGGAATTTTTGATTTTGGTGTTGCCTTGATACTTTATCCATTCCAGGTTTTATCATGGGTTGCAAAGCGCAGTGACAAATGGTTTGATATATGGCCACCATTCAGTGGTATTATTTCTGCGTTGCAAAAACTGGTTGTGACGATGATTGCGTGTTCGTTTATTTTAATTGTAAATGTCGCGGTTGTGCGTGCGTTATTTAATTTTGGTGGTTCGTCATTTAGTGTTGCCGCCGGTGGCAGTGCGACCAGTAATTTGAGTTCAGAATATTTAACAACAAATGCCGTCAGTTTTGGCGGACATTCGTTGCTTTGGCTGTCGGCATTACTTACATTCTTTTTGATGAATGCAATATTTAATAAGACCCGTGAACAACTAGAAAAATATGCACCGGGTATGACAGGATTATATAATCAAACAAAATCCGATTTTGACGCGACACGCAAAAAAGCCCGCGGAACATATGATTCAATTAAAAAGATACTGGGGATAATAAAGTAAATGAACGAAATGTTAAATGGTTTTGTTGAAAATGTCGCCCAGTGTTGGGGATGTGCGATATTTGACAATTTGTTCAATGTTGTATCGTCTGCTGGTGCGGTTGTGTATACCAAGATTGCAGATATCTGCTTTGTAATATTTGCTGCATTATTTGTATTCTATGTAGTATGGGCGGTCTTTAAACATTTGAATCCTAAAAAACCAGACACATCCGATAAATTTTATACAAAAAGTGTTATTCGCGTTGTTATAAATTCACTTGTTGTTTTAACTTTGTTGGGAATTGGTGTTGGATTTCCGCGTTTTATAACACGTGTGACATTTGAACCGGTTGCGGATATCACGCTGGTGTATACCCAGTCTGTTTTACACACAACATCCGAATTTGTAAACCAGCATGTGCGTAATGCAACACCGGTAAAAACAAAAGAAGACGGTTTTTATCGTCCTGAATTGCGTGATACAATTATTATGTTGATGAAGACAACAATTACTCAGTTTCAATCATATATGAAACTGGGGATTGCAATCATAGATAAATCATTCACATGGAATGAAATGCCGACACTGGGCGCAATATTCCGGCATATCATAATGTTTGCGATTGGTCTTTATATACTCTATTACTTTTTTAAATTATTCATACGATTCTGTTTTTATTTTGTTGATGTTATTGTTCATATGGCACTGTTTGCGTTTCTGTTTCCGATTGCGCTGATGATGATGGCATTTCGTGGTGGAGATATGCCAGAATGGATGTCGTCGCTTGGGCGGGGGTTGGGTACCGACCAGATAAAAAAATTATTGGCATCTATTGTGTCATTAGGTGCCGCAGTAATTACATATCTGGTAATAATTGTTATTGTTGCACGATTCTTTTCGGACAGTGGTGTATCGGATTCAGAACTGATGAATGCGATTACATCAGGGGCGGTTTTTGAATCGGATTTATCGGGAAATAATATGGAAACACTGACACTGGTTGGTATGATAGTTTTACTTTATGTATTAAACTATATTACCGGACAGATTCCACAGGTCAAAAAAATGATACTTGGTGCATTTGGGGCATCGGAAGAAAATAAATTAAGCGAACAAATGGCGAATGATGCCGAAAAACTGGTTAAGTTGGTCACAAACAGTGTAAAATCAGTCGGTGAAAAAATAATAAATCCAGATAAAAAATCTGACACGGAAAATAAAAAATAATGAAGAAATTGTTATTGGGTTATCTTATTCGTTTTGTGTTTGGGGCGATTGCGCTGGGGGTTGGTATTTGGTACTTAAGTTCATCAATCGGTGGCGCGTCATTATCATATACAAACATAGACAATTTTATGTCGGCGATTGGTGCAGGCGATGGAAATGTTGCATCGGTAAATGGATGCTTTATGTGCCAATATGTAAATGATTTATTTGCTGTATTGGGTTCGGCGGCAGAATTGTTCTGGAATGCAATATTGGACAATCTTTGGATTTTGATGGTCGTTGGTTTTGGAATATTCTTGATGATTCACAGTATCAAATATATTTACAAGGCGATGATAGAAACAACCACATTGGATACCAAAGAAAAAAAGTTAACATTCGGACCGTGGTTTGATACCGTTTGGCGTGTTGGCGTGCGCGTGATGATTGTTGGTGCGTTGATTGGGGCTTTTGGTATGGGCGGCGTATCATCGTTAAAGACTTTATCAAACATAACAATAACACCTGTTATGTATGTGGGAAGTGAACTTGCCATGGCGGCGACAGGCGTATCAAATTCTGCGCAATGCGTACCGTCAGAATTTGACCAAAATAATCCAATGGCATCGGTGTCAAATTCGTTTATGTGCGTGATTGGTAATATAAATACGGTCATGCTGGCCGGGGGCGCAGGTGGATTCGCTTTGATGAATTATGCATGGATGGGACTTGGTGGTGGTATTATGACATGGATTGCCGGACTTTTGATTGTAATAATGTTCGTTGTTATGGGGTTTGATTTATTCTTTCAGATTCTGTCCGTCATATTCAAATTAGTATTTTTGGTTATATTCTTACCACTGATTGTTGCGGCAACTGCATTTGAAAAAACCTGGAAAATGGCATCTGGGGTATTAAAAAAATCAATTGATATGTTGGTCGAATCGGCGGTAAAGGTTATCGCAATTTCATTAAAGGTCGTAATTATATATGCAATAATATCGTTCGCCGGCAACGAAATTTTCCCCGGCAGTGGTATGTTTCCACCATTATTAGATTCAAATTTGGTGACCACAAATGTGCAAACAAATGCGGTACATGATGCGTTTGCAATATGTGAAAATCATGCGATGGTTAATGGCGCGTTGGATAAAGATTTATTCCGTGATTGTTTTACGGTTGAACGTGCGCGCATTGAATCTGTGTATCCGCATGCATTTGATTTTTTGCATGATGGCTTTGGATTTTTACTATTAATGATTGGCATATTCTGTCTATACTTCTATATATTGGGGCCGCGCATAGACAAATTATTGGCATCGGTACCATCGTTTGAACCATTTGGTAAATCAAATGATGCGGGCGGTGTTGATAATTTTGGTGGTGACCTGAAAAAATTAGTAAAAATGACATGGAAAAAACCGCAAGAATTTGCCGATAAGATTATAAAAGAAAAATGAAAAAAATTATAAAGAAATTTTTATCGTTTGTTTCAATGGCGATTTGTGCCGTGTCGTTCTGTATGCCGGTTTTCGCTGTACAGACGAATTTGGTGACCGGTGATATTGGTGATTTTGGCAAATGGACAACCGAACACAACCAAGAAAAATTAGTCACCGATATTCAAAATGATATGACTAATTTTGAATCGGGATTTGAACGCGAATATGTTGAAACCGGTGTGCCACTGACCGCAAAGTTGGGAATCGTGTTTGTGCGTGCATTATCGTATGTTGCGGGTGTCTTGGATAATTCATTGGTGCGATTTGTAAATATATTTCTGATTGTGGCATTCATGTTTTGGATAATGTTTGAATCATATAAACTGATTACCGATGACAAAACCAAGGCAATGCCAACGGTTGAAAATATGTTCCGTCGTGGTTTAATACTGGTGATATGGTTGATTTTGTTGGGTGGTGGATTACAAGAATTTTTTGGTATGATTATGGGACCGATTGTTCGATTCGGTTCATACATATCAAACATTATTTTAGATTCTGTGACCGAAACGCTGGGGTTTACATTATCGGATAACTGCGCCGCAATTCATGCATACGCGAAATCCAATATGACCGGAACAACCGCAATGGATGCATCAACGGCGGCAAGCATAATGTGTATGCCGGCGCGTTTGGCGGGTTTTTACTACGGGGCAATAAAATTTGGATGGGATTTGTTTACACATGGATTTGGGACCAGCACGTTTAGCGTTGTATTCGGATTGGTTTTGACATGTCTGTTTATATTTACCGCTTATAAATTTGTATTTATCATGTTTGGTGTAATTGCAGATTTATTTTTGGTTGTCATTATGTTGCCATTTACGGCGATTGCAGAAACCATAAACAAAACATCGTATACCGGAATTGCCGGAAATATATACAACGGATTTTTGGGATTATTTAAATCATCTAATTTATCATCTCAGATAAAGAAATTTGTTGATGCCACGATTTATTTTATTTCATTTTCAATTATAATCGCAATTGGTGGCGCATTGCTTGGAACTGCGATTTCGTTAAACGGTGCCGCACATACCGTCACAATTATAAATGGGGATGTTGTAACACTTTTACTTACCGGCGCGTTGGTCGCATACATTGCATCACATGCCGAAGAATTTGCAAAATCAATTGGTGGTGGCATAGACTATGCATTGGGCAGTGATTTACAAAAAGATTTAAAAACTCTTTATAATGATACTAAAAAGAAAGCCACAGAATTTATCAAGGCATTAAAGAAATAAAATTTTTACCCAATAAATTTTATAAAATTACGCGCAACTTTCTTGATACCGATTTTATTAAATGCAACTGTCAGTATGTCATCATGCGATTCGATAACCACGCCACGCCCAAGTTCCGCATGTTCAACCAATTTACCAACAATACTTTCTATTTTTTGCTTCGGTTTTGACGCGGTATATTGTGGTGTTTCATACCTTGGCGCACGTCCGCCAAAATCTAAAAATCGTCCATCCATTTCGGCAATAAATCGTGCCGGTGAATAATATTGTCGCGAACCAAAGAGCATGCGCGACATTGTATTCGTGATAATCACGCGCCGGCGCGCGCGCGTCAACGCAACATATGCCAAACGCCGTTCTTCTTCTAGCCCGCCGTCTTTTATGGCTTTGTCATTTGGAAAAATTCCATCTTCCCAGGCGGGTAAAAATACAGTATCAAATTCAAGTCCTTTGGCGGCATGAATTGTCATGATGTTTACCGCCGATGCATCAGAATTTATTTCGTTGTCATTATCATCGGTGGTCATCAGGGCGGCGTGTTCTAAAAATTCCGCCAGGGAATCATATGTTGCAACCACATTTGTTATTAAATCGCGAATATTTGATATGCGATCCGGTGCATCGGGGTCTTTGGATTCATTCCAATATTGCATATATCGTGTGCGTTCTAATAATTTTTTTACCGCATCAACCGGCGACATAGACCGCCAATCAAAATCAAACGCATCCAAAAATTCTTTTGCTGTGGTGCCCTGTTTGCCACCAAAATTTACCGCACGTAATCCATGCATCAAACCGCCGCCCATGGCGCGCATTTTTGCAATCGCTGATGGACCGAATCCACGCCGTGGCCGCGTAATCACCCGCGCGAACGCGATATCATCGGTTGGATGAACCAACAAACGCACATATGCAATAACATCACGAATTTCTAATCGGTCATAGAACTTTGTTGTACCAACCAATCGGTATGGAATATGATTTTCTGCAAATGTTTCTTCAAAACCACGCGATAAAGAACCAGTACGAATCAAGACCGCATAATCCGAATATTTCCCGTTCGCATAGCGCAAAATTGTATCTGCTATCAAACGCGCTTCGTCATAATTTGATGGCACAGTTAAAACATAAACCGGTTCACCAACGGATTTTTCATCCGCCGGATGCAAATCTTTGCCCAATCGTCCATTGTTATGTCGTATCAGCGAATTCGCCGCCCCAAGTATATTTCCGGTACTGCGATAATTTGTTTCCAGTCGTATGATTTTTGCGCCCGGAAATGTTTTTTCAAAATCAAGTATATTTTTGATTTCGGCCCCACGCCACGAATAGATAGATTGGTCATCATCACCAACACAGCAGATATTCGGACATTCCGTTCCCCGTGTCAGTAATTTCAGTAATTGCATTTGGGCGTTATTTGTATCCTGGAATTCATCAACCATTATATACTTAAATTGTCGTTGATATTTTTCTAAAACATCTGGATGTTTTTCAAACAGTTCCAAAACATAGAGTATAATATCACCAAAATCCACCGCGCCAATGCGTTTCAGTTCCGCGTTATAGTTATCTATTATTTGCCGTGTGCGCGCACCAATATTCGCATTTTCAATACTTCCGGTATCTTTTATGTTTGAAATTTTTTCCACCCATTCGGCGGCATCCATTTCTTTTGGGTCGGCACCCATTGCGGCAAAAACATTTTTAAGAACCATTTTTTGTTCATCTTCGCCATATATAACAAAATCCGATAGCAACCCGATTCGCGTTGCATTCGTGCGCAGAATCCGCAGACATATTGAATGAAATGTTCCACACCATAAATCACGCGCAATAAATTCATCATTTGTTTTGGATAACATATTGCCGATACGGTTTTTCATTTCATTTGCGGCCTTGTTTGTAAAGGTCAATGCCAGAATCTGCCACGGCTGGGCAAGATTATTTGCCAATATATACGCAACACGCGTCACCAAGACACATGTTTTGCCTGTTCCTGCGCCCGACAGTACCAAAACCGGACCTTCGGTGGTTTCAACTGCTTTTTTTTGTTCTGGGTTAAGATTTGCTAGCATTAAATTCATTGCTTTATTATAATAGCATAAATTTTTAATTGGGAAAGGGTATTTTAACATGGCACGTGTAATTTGCTTTGATATTGAAACAACCGGCTTTGAATACTTGCGGGGTGACCGGTGTATTGAAATCGGTGCGGTTGAAATCGTTGACGGCAAATTGACCGACAGAACATTTCACGAATACATAAATCCCGAAGGTAAAATAATTCCGCCCGAAACATATATGGTTCATAAAATATCAAACGCGTTTCTGGATGATAAGCCTAAGATGTCGGTGGTCGCGCCAAAGTTCCTGGAATTTATTGGTGATTCGCCGATTGTTGCGCATAACGGATTGGACTTTGACTTTCCGTTTGTTAATCACGAATTGGAAATGCTTGGGTTGCCCCCGATTCCCCGCAGTCAGCAGCAAGACACCCTGGTTATTGCGCGTAATCGTGTATTTGGTCCCAAAAGTTATACATTGGATGCATTGGCAAAGTGGTATGGAATATCACTGACGGCGCGTGCCGATGCGCATGGCGCGTTAATCGATTCGGAAATCTTGGCAAAGGTTTATTTAGAATTAGAAAATACTGCGCCCGCACCGGAAATTGCCGATATTGTCGCAAAACAACATGATGCGTTTTTGGCGCATCCAAAAATTGGTGCCGACTTTCCGTATCGTGAATTTCCGATTCCCGATGACGAACAAAAAAACCATGATGAATTCATGGCAAAGATAAATAAATAAAAACACCGCCAAGAAACGGCGGTGTTTTTATTTTAATTTGCTGCGGTAACCGCGATTCGTTTACGACCCGTCGCGCGACGACGATTTAATACATCGCGTCCACCCTTGGTCGCCATGCGTGCGCGAAAACCATGCGTACGAATGCGACGTGTTTTTGACGGTTGATAAGTTCTTTTTGTTGCCATTTCAAATCCTTTTGTGCGTATATTTAATCATATGTTTTATTAAAAAGCAAATATTTTATTTACTTTTTACCAACCCCATCTTTTGCAGCGCAAGCAAAATTAAATGGTATACAAAAATAAACCAAAATAAACTGCGCAATGGACCAATTAAAGCCGCGGTTGATGTAGCTGTCTTTTCCATATTTATTCCCCTATGTTTTTACACAAGAATATTACAAACGGTTTGTTTTGTCAATATGATTTTTTGTTGGTTTATTCTTGACCCGGGGGGCAAAAATTTGCTATGTTCTATTTGCTAAAAACATTAAGGAAAGAGCAAGTTATGTCAGATACAGATACAATAAATGAAATTAACGAAGTTCGGGTTCCGCAATCTTCGCTGGAACACGAAATGCGGACAAGTTTTTTAGATTACGCGATGTCGGTTATTGTGGATCGTGCATTGCCTGATGTGCGCGATGGATGCAAACCGGTACATCGCCGTATTTTATATGTCATGAATGATGTTGCACCGGCAACAAAGGCAACGGTTAAATCGGCACGTATTGTTGGTGATGTTATGGGTAAATATCATCCCCACGGCGACAGTTCTATTTACGAGGCTATGGTCCGTATGGGTCAAGATTTTTCTATGGGCGAAATGCTTGTCCAGGGTCAAGGTAATTTTGGTTCGCGTGACGGCGACAAAGCTGCGGCTATGCGTTATACCGAGGCACGACTTTCTAAACTTGGTGCTTCGCTTATGGAAGATATGGACAAAGACACTGTTGATTGGCAACCGAATTTTGACGGCACGCTGCAAGAACCGGTTGTTTTACCAACCAAGTTCCCGAATTTCTTGGTAAATGGTGGTTCTGGTATCGCTGTTGGTATGGCAACGAATGTTCCAACATATAACCTTGGTGAAGTGTGTAATGGTATTTTGGCGGTGTTGGATAATCGTGAAATTTCTGATGATGAATTGTTCCAGATTATACCGGGTCCAGATTTTCCAACCGGTGCGGTTATCATGGGACGCAGTGGCGCATACAAAGCGCATACGACTGGACGCGGTTCTATTATTGTTCGCGCAAAAACACATATGGAAAAATTTCATGACCATGATGCAATTATCGTTGATGAAATTCCGTACCAGGTTAATAAAGCCCAGATGATTATTAAAATCGCAGAACTGGCCAAAGAGAAAAAAATAGAGGGTATTGCGGAAATTCGTGATGAATCGTCCAAGGAAGGTCTGCGCATCGTTATTGAATTGAAACGCGATGCAATTCCAGATGTTGTTCTGAACCACCTGTTTCAATATACAGAAATGCAGACGAACTTTCCAGTAAACATGATGGCGCTGAATCGCGGTCGTCCGATGCTTTTTAATGTTCGTGGTGTTCTGGATGCTTTCATTGAATTCCGTGAAGAGGTTATTCGTCGTCGCACGATATTTGATTTGAACAAGGCGCGCGCACGCGCCCACACATTACTTGGATTGTCTGTGGCGGTCGGTAATCTGGACGAAGTTATTGAACTGATTAAATCATCGGCGAACCCAGATGAAGCGCGCACTGCTTTGGTGTCACGCGGTTGGAAAGCGTCAGATATTGAAAACTATATTCAATTGATTGATGATCCAAACACCGAATACAAAGATGGAATGTTTTATATGTCCGAAGACCAGGCAAAGGCGATTTTAGAATTGCAATTACATCGCTTGACTGGATTAGAACGTGACAAATTGCATGCAGACTTGGTGGAATTAGGTGCCCAGATTCGCGATTTATTGGATATTTTGGCATCGCACGAACGCATTATTCAAATAATTCGTGACGAAACAACGGCTGTTCGTGATAACTGGGCTTCGCCACGGCGTACCGAAATATCGGATGCAGAAATAGATATCGATATCGAAGATTTAATCGCACGCGAAGATATGGTCGTCACAGTTTCAAACACTGGATATATCAAGCGAGTATCACTGGACACATATCGTGCACAAAAACGCGGTGGTAAGGGTCGCAACGCAATGTCAACCAAAGATGATGACTATGTGGTCCAGGTGTTTGTTGCGAACACACATACACCACTGTTGTTCTTCTCGTCCCGTGGTTTGTGCTATAAATTAAAGACATATAAATTACCCGAAGCCGCTGCCGCAGCCAAGGGTCGCCCATTAGTGAATTTATTACCATTGGAAAATGGCGAAACAATTACGGCGATTTTACCGGTTCCCGATGAAGATGTTGAACGTGTTAAAAATTCAGGCACAGAACATTTCTTGATGTTTGTGACGGCATCGGGCACAGTGCGACGCAATCGTATGAGTGATTTTGATTCAATACGCGCAAATGGAAAAATCGCGATGAAGTTGGACGACGGCGACAGTTTGGTTTCGGTTTTGCCATGTAATGAAAATCAAGATGTATTCTTGGCGACATATCGTGGTCGCTGTATCCGATTCCCGGTTCCCGAAATTCGCGTGTTTGCCGGACGTAATTCAACGGGTGTTCGTGGTATAACATTGAACAAAGATGATAGAATTATCGGTATGTCAATGCTGAATCGTGGCGAATCGGATTCGGCGGTTCGTGCGGCATACGTGAAACAAAGCCGCGCTGCGCGGCGTGCCGCAACAGGCATAGAAGAAGAATCCGACACCGAAGAAGAAACAACAACACTGGTTCTGGATGATGCCAAAATGGCGGAAATGGCGGCACGCGAAGAATTCATATTGACCATTTCTGAAAACGGATTTGGCAAGCGGACAAGTTCATATGAATATCGTCTTACTCATCGTGGCGGTGGTGGATTTACCAATATCAAATTGGGTGGAAAAAATACCGCGGTTGCGGGATCTTTCCCGGTAAATGCAGACAACGATGTTATCATGGTGACGGACGGTGGAAAAATTATCCGCACGCCGGCATCGGATATTCGCATTGCGGGGCGCAGCACC